>JAEEGI010008134.1_pt1 | contig 23248 bp, 21 predicted proteins | sample 8958751 | NCBI WGS metagenome assembly JAEEGI01 (sample SAMN16246545, study PRJNA631951) | gut metagenome | biome: gut microbiome; feature: rumen; material: KS-attached | host: Bos | place: Iran: Karaj | collected 2018-10 | reverse complement strand
CGAGAATCTCCTGAACCTCCATCTCAACGAGCTCCAGCATCTCCTCATCCTCAACCATATCACACTTGTTCAGGAATACAACCAGACGGGGAACGTTTACCTGACGAGCGAGCAGAACGTGCTCACGGGTCTGAGGCATAGGACCGTCAGTAGCAGCAACAACAAGGATAGCACCGTCCATCTGAGCAGCACCAGTTACCATGTTCTTCACATAGTCGGCGTGTCCCGGGCAGTCAACGTGAGCGTAGTGACGCAGCTTGGTCTCGTACTCAACGTGAGCGGTGTTAATAGTGATACCACGCTCCTTCTCCTCGGGAGCGTTGTCAATCTGGTCGAAAGACTTAATCTCAGAAAGACCCTGCTTAGCCAGTACGGTAGTGATAGCAGCAGTCAGAGTAGTCTTACCATGGTCAACGTGACCAATTGTACCAATGTTTACGTGCGGTTTGGTGCGCACAAAATTCTCTTTAGCCATAGCTTTTTATTAATTTATTGTTTTATAAGTGAATGAATCGATTTAAATCGTCGTTTTCTCAAGAGCTGTTACCGAGACTTGAACTCGGGACCTCTTCCTTACCAAGGAAGTGCTCTACCACTGAGCTATAACAGCGAGCTATGAGCGGAAAACGGGGCTCAAACCCGCGACCCCCAGCTTGGAAGGCTAGTGCTCTATCAACTGAGCTATTTCCGCATTACTTCCTTTTCCGGAAGTGGGTGGTGATGGATTCGAACCACCGAAGTCGAAAGACAACAGATTTACAGTCTGCCCCATTTGGCCGCTCTGGAAACCACCCTTAATGTTTTGCCTCTCCTCTGCTAGAGCCTCTTGTCGGATTCGAACCAACGACCCCGAGATTACAAATCACGTGCTCTGGCCAACTGAGCTAAAGAGGCTTGCTCTAAGCATCCGCTAACCGATTGGAGTCTGTTTATATCGGAAAGCGGATGCAAAGGTACTACTTATTTTTGAATTACCAAAACTTTTCGAGCTTTTTTTTATCTATTTCTCAATTTTTCCTTAAATTTCTGCAGTTGAACCTTCATTGAGTCCACACAAAGGTCGGTACTTTCCTCAAAAGTATCACTGGTTTTCTCTACGAAAAGTGTCGAACCCGGCACATTGACAGTCATACTTACTTCCTTGTTTTGTGCACTGGCAGGTTTTACTACTTTGCATTGCACCTCTACTTTCTGAATATCTTCAAATGATTTTTCCAACTTGGCGACCTTCTTTTCGATGAACGCCTCTAACTTCTCAGTAGCGTCGAAATGAATCGACTGAATCTTAATTTCCATAGTTACCTCCGTTTTTTAAGGGTAAATAAATCAGGTTACGCCCTTGGATGGGCATCTTTATACACTCTTTTCAATTGCTCAAATGTCGTATGCGTATAGATCTCCGTGGTGGCTACACTCTCGTGTCCCAAGAGTTTCCTAACGCTCTCCAACCCTGCCCCATTGTTCAGCATGGCTGTGGCGAAGGTGTGACGGAGCACGTGCGGCGAGCGTTTCTTCATCGTGGTAACCCGCGAGAGGCCCGCTTTGACAACCAGTCCAACTTGGGATCGCGTCATCCGACATCCTTTGTCGCTGAGGAACAGTGCGGCATCCCGTTTCACGGGCTGCTCGTCACGCTGGCTCATATATGCCCTGAGGGCCTGCTCCAGTTCCTCGCCGAACGGTACGATGCGCTGCTTGTTTCTCTTGCCAGTGACTTTCAGCTGGCGATTGACGAAATCGACGTCCTGATCGTCCAGCCCAATGAGTTCTGCCAGTCGGATACCTGTCGTATAAAATAATAATATAATAGTACGCGCGCGCATATCTTTATAACTATCACTCCACATCTCAGGCATATCTATCAACCGGTCCATGTCGCCCTCGCGAACAAACTGCGGCAGCGGCTTCTTTTTCTTCGGCCCCCTGACGTTATGCGCAGGATCATTGGTAACCAATCCCCTAGACAAAGCAAAACGAAAAAAGGAACGCACGGCACTCAAACGGTTATCTACCGTGGATGCCATGTCGCCTTTATCCATCATACTCTCCATCCAGTCACGGATCAAGTCCGAGTCTACCGACTCCCAAGAGAGATGACTTTCTCGATTTTTGAAGTACGATTCGAAGTCACATAAACTCCGTTCGTAGTTGCTTACGGTGAGATCTGAACGATTCCGCTCGTAACGCAAGTAGTTCAAAAAATCTTCTATCATCAGCATCGTTGCATCGTTTTTCGGCAACGAAGTTACGAAATTATTTTGAAACTACCAAAGAAAACTCGTACTTTTTTTACTCTTCTGTTGCACGAAGCTTCTGTACGTAAATAGCGTGTTCCATCTTCAGGCGCTTCAGTACAGATGGCTTGTCGAACTGCTGACGTGTGCGGAGTTCCTTCACTACACCTGTCTTTTCGAACTTTCTCTTGAACTTCTTGAGGGCCTTTTCGATGTTCTCGCCTTCCTTTACTGGTACAATAATCATTTTGTTTTTTTGCTTTAAATTTTAAATTAGACATATGCCTTCGGGCACAGGTGCCACGAAAAGCGGGTGCAAAGTTACTACTATTTTCCCAAACCACCAAACGTTTTCCCGTTTTTTTGCATTTACATGGTAAAAGACGCTTAAAAAACACGTTATTTTCGAAATTGTTTGTACCTTTGTAACGCAATTAATCAAACGACACCGACAAGATGAGCATTAAAACAATCCTTCTGCTATTCGCCAGCATGGCTTTTAGCACTGCCGTGCAGGCTCAGGACAATAACGAGTTTCAGCGCATTGCCAAGCGCATCATGGACGCTTACGATGTGGGCGACGAGATAGAGCATGCCCCCGATTCGGCCCACTTCTATGGTGGTGCCTACTTAGGCGCTGGCAGCAACGGTCGCGCCATGCCCTCGGGCTATATTACTTATTTAAATGACAACTTGCTGATCACGAGCCAGCTGGCAGTCGACTTCAGTGAACTGAACACCGAAAAGGATGTCACCACCAACTTCCTGAAAGGCGCCCAGCGGCTGACCAACTCGGATATTCTGACGAAATACGAGAAGCAGGACTTCTCGGCACGCCTCGACTATGCGCCCTCCAAAGGACATATCCTGACCTTCGGCATCATCGAGAGCTTCGACCACAAGCGCATCAGCGAGAACACCATCAAGAACGGACAAGAGGCCGACGGCACCCGACAGGAGTCGCAGTACGAGGAGCAACGCCGCACCAACAAGGACCTGAAACTGGGTGCCCTGCTGCAGTATATCCGCGACTTCGAGAAAGCCGGACGACTGACGGCACGTCTGAACCTGAAATACAACTACAAGCCCACCGATGTGGCATCCGACACGTGGGCAGCGCATTCCGAAGCATCGCTGCGCGAACAGCACCAGACACTCTACAATTTCGACCCCTATGCCATAATTAAGTTTCAGTCGAAGTCGTTCGGCGGCTTCAAGTTCGGCATAGAGGAGAAATACACCATCGAGGACATGCGCATCAACGATACCGAGACGCAGTTCAACTTCAACACCTACTCGTCGCTGACCTCACTGTCCGCCAACTATTCCCACTCCTGGCTGGCACTTGCCGCCACATTCCGCTACGAACACTTCATCAACGACATCGACGACCATCTGTCGGCAGAGTCGCACGACCGCACCTACAACGACTGGATGCTGGCCACACGGGCCACGATGAAGCTGAACAAGAGCAACAAGCTGGTGCTGAGCTACGACCGCGGCATTTCGCGTCCCACCTATACGCAGCTGTACCCCTTCATCCATATCGGCAGCAGCATCGGCGTCATGGTGGTTGGTAACTCGTCGCTGGCACCATCGAAGAGCAGCCAGCTGAAGCTTAGCTACACACACAGCGCCAAGCACTTCACACACACCCATAGCCTGGCCTACAAGCGCATTAGCGACGACATCTCGCAGATATCCACCTTCGACGAGACCTCGCAGCGGTCGGTGAAGACATGGATCAACGATGCCCGCTACGGCTATCTGCGCTATGCCGCAGAAGGCGAGCTGAACTACGGCGCGTTCTCTATGACCATGGGCTTCCATGCACAATATCTGGACTACGACAGCGAGAACGTGTCGTCCGATAATGCCTGGTCATACAGCTTCAAGGCACGTCCACAGCTCCAACTGCCTAAGGGATGGACGCTGGCTTCCGTACTGCTTTATACCGGTCGCGAGACGCATCGCTACTACTACAACCGCTCCACCCTCTATTGGTCGCTGCGTGCCGTAAAACAAATGGGCGACTGGGCTGTCTACGCCTTCGTACAGGACATCCTGCAGCCCGATAAGGAGCAGATCCTGACGAATACGGACTACAGCACGACCACCCTGACCAAGCCCAATTCCCGTTGTCTCATCGTCGGCTGCTCGTACACCTTCTGATTAGCAAGTATTAATAGTAGCAATTGTAAGTATTAAGGGTAGCAATTGTAAGCATTAATAGTAGCAATTGTAAGTATTAAGGGTAGCAAAAAAGGAGATGCACGACCTTGCTTTGGCGAATACAACCTCTCGCTTTGTGGTCTCTCAATAGAGGATATGCAGACTGCCCTCTGTATACTCACGTCTGTCAAACACCCTGTGCATAAGGGGTTGAGGCCTGCGATGTGAAAAAGTGAGGATAATTTTGAAATGCCGTCAAAAAAAAAGGATGCACGACCTTGCGGCCATGCATCCAATTACTGCTTGAACGTTATCAACAGCTTCATGACTTTGTCATAGCTGTGCTCATTGGTTTGTCGTAACGGATTAGTCCTTGACGATGTCGTCTCACTCCTCGATTTCTAAGAGTTCAGGGGCATAACCGGAGTTAGTACTAATTTCGTCTTGCAAACTGGGGCCGCTGCCTGCAAGGAGTTGCAGACCACGTTCGATTACAACAACCTCCATCTGAGGCTTCATATATCCTTTTTTCATAATCTCTATTTATTTTACTACTACTTTACGTCCATTCATGATATACAGGCCCTTCTGAATGGGTTTCTTTTCCAGCTTACGACCTTGCAGGTCACACCATTCATCTTCCATCTGACCCCTTACTTCTTCCATCAAGGTGAGGCTTGTGGTCTCGCTGTCAGGAAGTCCGATGAAGGTAGGTGCACTTGTCGCAGGCAGGGCGAGCCATGCCTTGTGAGCTCCGGAGGTGAATGCAACTCCGTTGGCAGCTCCCCAGTACCAGCCAAACAGACTCTGATGACCAATGGCCGTTCCGTAGGTCAGCTTATAGTAACTTGCACCACCTGTAGTTGTTGCTTCGACATCGCTGCCATGCAACAGGCTTGCGTCGAATGAACGACTATCAATATCTGTACCATCCTGCGTCAGGTTAGCGGAATTAGCAGAACATTGGAGCATCACAGCAGTTCCGGCAGGCACAGTCGTCATGGCTGCGTCGCCATCGGCAATAGTCTCGTATGTCAGTTGTCCACCAGCCTCTGCGGTCACAATCTTAGCTGTAACGCCAGCTGGTAGCACGGCATCGAACTTGCTGTCATAGTAGGTGGCATATCCAGCGTCAGCAAAACTGATGGGAAGGGTCCATTTAGTATTGATTGTAGCGTTTCCGTCAGCCACGGTCAATGTGTAAGGATTCTCCGTACCGCTAAGAGTGCCTGTATTTGAACTATATCCGACGAACGTACAACCTTCACGATCGCCGTGATTTAAGGTAAGGTCGACTTTTTGATCCGTTCCGCTATAGAGTTTGTTGTCGTAGCTGATGGCAGTTGTACCGTATGCCGTAATGCCGCTGACATTGTATTCGGTTGCAGTGGCTGCTGGAGTAACGGTAACACCAGTACCTGCACTGATGCGGCGCGCGAAACGAGAACCGGGCCAGTCACCGTAGGTCAGATCGCCTCTGGTCTTGAAATTGGCTGTCGTAGAATAATTGTTAGTTACATATTCGGGGTTTTTGGCATTACCGACAATGGCACCATAATTGGGGTTTTCATTGAGATTGTTACCTACTGTAAATGAAGCACCAGCAAAGAGACAATTCTTAACAACGCCATAATCAAGTCCTACGATACCACCGAAATCCCTACCATTTGTCACGGAAGAGATTTTGGCAGCACTATAACACCCTTCAACATTTCCATATTCACTATATCCAACGATACCGCCCACATAGCGGAAGTAATTATCATTATATTTCTTGCAAGAAACAGAAACCGTGCTTTCTACACGACAATTACGAATTGTACCTTTTCGCGCGTCGCTCTTGCCTGCAATGCTACCGACAGCAAATCTTCCTTCAAATGAACTGCTGGCAAGGTGAACATTCTCCACAATGGCTTTTTCATCGAGGTATCCGAAGAGACCGATATAGTCATTATCCTTGCTGACAGAGATACCACTCAAAAGATAGCCACCGCCATCATAGGTGCCATTGAACCTTTTTTGGTCGTTACTGTTGGTACTATTTCCAATAGGCGTAAAAGATCCAATATCAGTAATATCAGCTGTCTGACGGAAGGTAAGACCCTCACAACTTTCGCCTCCGTTCACATAACTTGAGAGGCGCTTAAGGTCAGTCTTATTTTCGATGGCGTATGTATTTTCACCAATGTTGGTGAACATATCGATAGTATAGCCCTGAGCACTATAGCCTGTAAGAATATAATCTTTTAGGTTTTGAATGCCACTAAAGCTGTTACCCTTAAGATCTGTTATGGTACCGCTAAAGCTTTCGAGACCAAGAACTGTTTTGCTACCAGTGCTTATGGAACCAGCGAAGGAGAGAACATTAGTTCCGTCACCTGTTACATACTGGAAATTGCCCCAGTTAGTTTTGAGTGTTGGAGTGCCTGTAACCTTAACTATCTCATTGAAGGGAATGCTAATAGTAACGTAGCTTCCATAATAATAGGGACCCTCAGACACAGACATATCGCCTCTAGGTTTCGTGGATGGCCCCCATTCATCGACAGGTTCAATTTCAGCATAGACATCATTGACGTACCAGTCGTCTTGATTATTTCCACTCGCATCAAATCGGATACCAAGAGTGTTAATATCCTTGAGAAGTCTAAGACGTCCGTCGGAGGCACGGCGAGAACCGTAAATATCGGATTTAAATCGCTGTTTCTTTAGTTCTGCCTCATACTCAGTGTCGTTGCTAGTTAACTTCATCAGAACTTTGCCTTGGTTGTCACCCACCGACACTTCGGGAAAAGTGTATGTATGTTTAGCAGTCATCTTGACACCATTCCAATGTGTAAAACAGGCCAAATATTCCGAGTAGTTTGGAGTACCGGGATCGCCATTATCATTCTCGTTATCATACTCTACATGGTTGTTAGCCACTATCTGGATGTACTGATAACCGTCATCCTCCTCCCAGACTTTCATGCTTACAGTCATGCGAAGCTCCACATTAGTTTCCTTGAAATAAGCCTGCGGTGCAGTTGCGTTGAAGAAGTTTGCAAGTGGCACAGCATGATATCCTTGTTTAAAACCTTTGTCAGTCACTTTGGTGTCAGTCGTAATGACAGCAAGCTTCTGCTTATTAAACGGTGACTGTGAGATTTTGTAGCTATCGCTATAAGTAAGGGTACGGTCACAGTAACAGAATCGTTTACCCCCATCATTGTAAACCTCAAAACGATAGGTACGTGTGTTCCCGTCCTGATAACAATAAGGTGAAGGGATGTTCTTAACGTCTGTTTCTGCAACAGTAATGATCTTTGAACTTTCGCCAACAGCGAAATCCAATACACCGACATTAGCGGTGAAATGCTTGCCAGCAAGGGCTGAAAGACTGACGGTACGATACCTTACGCTCTCTGACGTCGTCGTTTCCGAACGAGTTACAGTAAACTTGTTGGCGATGTTTGACACTGTAAATGTACTCACAGCAGCAGCTGTAATGTGCCCCGCCACCAGTGCTACTATCGTCAGCACGAGGGTAAGGACTTGGCTTTTGAATTTGGTTAATGTTTTTGTTCTCATATCGTTTATTGCGTTTAAAATTGATTAGCTTTTATACATCTTATATAATACGTGCAAGAAAAAAAAACAGAGCACTGCATAAGCCAGAGTCAGGATGGTGGCGAGCACGGGGGCGTCGTGGAAGAAATCTGTAATGGTCATAAGTATGCTATTAATATTTTCGATGCGAAGTTAAGAGAAAAGAACGGAATAAAGTGTATCAAAACCAACAAAGGTGTATCTATTCAACGAATTAGGTGTATCTATTCGTCGAATTGATACACTTTTTGGCATTTTTCTTGTGTATTTAAACACTTTTTTGTATCTTCGCAACCGAAATGAAAGAAATGCAGTTTTCTATCACCGTACTGACAACATTGATGTGCGCAGTACTGGTATTCCAGATGCCCAAACGCGTGAAGTGCGATGTGGTGTCAAATCGTTCGCGCTGGCTAATGGTCGGTTCTCTGGCTCTGATAGCTGTGCAGTTCTTGATTCAATACATTACGGAGTTGCGTGCGTTAGGCGTCACGCAAGCCGTATTGGTAAATCTGACATTCTTGATGCCTGCCTCGGCACTGATGAGTCTATCTGTGCTGAACCTGCAGCGGCAGGGCCATCTGTATGCCTTTGAGCGCTGGGGGGTGGATAGTTGCCTGGCTCGTGGTCATGACAGGCCTGATAGTATCCGTGGCTATGGACGGAAATCCGATAGAGAGTCTGTCAGAGCGCGTACGATGGACGGAGGTAACGATGAGCATTATATATGCTGCCATGCAGGTGTACTATTCCATCATGCAGATGCATGAACTGCAACGCATGCAGGCGGCCATTGAGAACTACTACGACAACGAGCGCAAGGGGTTGACCATTTGGATGAAGCACGCCATGGCCGTCACTGGTCTGATGGCTATCTTCGTCCCTATGCTTATCTTCGGTCCGAATTCCATACTCATTGTCTATGCTCTTTCGCTCTTCTGGGGTATCTTCGTCATGTGGTTCAGCTTTATCCGCTACTTTACGAGCAACGACATCAAGCAGGTACACGAGGCTGAAGCCAGTACGGACAATACGGACAGTACGGACGACAAACTGTCGCCCGACGCGATGCTGCACGTCAGCCATGCCGTGGAGCGCTGGCTGGCAACGCGCGACTACCTGAAGGCAGGCATTACCAGTCCTATTGCTGCCGACACAATGGGCATTCCCCGTTACCAGTTGACGGCATGGGTCAAAAATTCTGGGTACAACTCGTTTACTCGCTGGATGACCATGCTACGCATAGAAGAAGCCAAGCGCGTACTACAAGAACACCCCGACTGGAACAATGAGACGGTGGCTGACCACTGTGGTTTCAGCCGTACTCACTTCCAGAGAATATTCAAGCAGGAAACGGGCATGGCGCCAGCGGAATACATTAGGAGAAAGTGAGAGCGGACATACAACAATAAAAGGGAACCGATGCCGGTTCCCTTTTATTATTGTTGGTGGTGCCAAACAATTAGTCAGCAACAAGTGTGAAGCGCTTGAAAGCGGTAATCTTCAGCTCCTTGTCCTGCTTGGCCAGCCACTGAGCAACAGTAGCCTTGTCGCCGTCACCGAACTGGAACTCCTGGTCAACCAGGCAGCTTTCCTTCAGGAACTTCTGAACACGACCCTTGGCGATGTTCTCGATCATAGGCATCTTCAGGTTAGCCTCGCCCTCAACCTTTGCATCAGCAATGATCTTACGAGCCTCGTCAGCCTGAGCCTGTGTGAGCCAACCCTTAGCCATGTTGCTCTCGATGTGATCCTCAGAGTCAACGAGGTTGGGGTTCAAGCCAGCCTTCTTAAGCTTCATCTCAACGAACTTCTCGACCTGCTCCAGCTTGGTCTTCTCGAAAGAAGTCTTGTACTCCTCGTCGAGGATCTTCTGGTCAACACTCTCAGCATCGAGGGCGACGGGCTTCATGGCAGCCACCTGCATAGCTACGAGGTGACCCTGCTCGGCAGCGGGCTTGTTGGTCTGAACCATGGTGCACAGGGTATGCTTACCCATGTGGTCGTAAACCTCAATATTGTCACCTTCGAGAGTCAGGTAGCCGTCGAGCTCCATCTTCTCACCAGTGATACCACTACGTTGTGTAACGGCCTCCTGAGCGGTCTGACCATTGATATTGAGAGCCTTGACAGCCTCCAAGTCAGCAGCCTTAGCAGCGATAGCGGCGTCGAGGATGCTCTGGGTCAGAGCGATGAAGTCAGCACCGTTAGCCACGAAGTCGGTCTCACACTTCAAGGCGAGCATGGCGGCAAAGCCGTCAACAGCCTTTACGAGTACACAACCATTAGATGTCTCACGGTCGCTACGCTTAGCAGCGATAGCCAGGCCACGCTCACGGAGCAGTTCCTTAGCCTTGTCGAAGTCGCCTTCAGCCTCGGTCAGAGCTTTCTTTACGTCAGCCAGACCAGCACCGGTCATTGCGCGAAGCTTCTTGATATCGTCAATTGAAATTGCCATTGTTATTTTACCTTTTTACTTTTTTACCTTTTTACTTTTTAATTACTCAGCAGCAGCCTCTTCGGCAACGGGAGCAGCCTCTTCGGCAGCGGGAGCCTCGGCAGCCTTGCGGGGCTTGCGGGCCTGGCGGCGGGGCTTGTCGTCAGCTTCAGCATCAGCATCAGCCTGAGCGTCAGCAGCCTTCTCGTCAGCCTTCTCGACCTTGCGTTCCTCGAGGCCTTCGTTGATAGCTGCGCAGCAAGCACCGAGGATAGCCTCAACGCTGTCCTTAGCATCGTCGTTGGCAGGAATGACGAAGTCGATATTCTTAGGATCGCTGTTGGTGTCAACAACGCCGAATACGGGGATACCCAAACGGTTAGCCTCGCGAACGGCAATCTGCTCCTTCAGCACGTCAACCACGAAGAGGGCGCTGGGCAGACGAGTCAGGTCGGCGATAGAACCGAGGTTCTTCTCCAGCTTGGCACGCTGACGGGTAATCTGCAGCAGCTCGCGCTTCGACAGGTTAGCGTATGTACCGTCCTGCATCAGCTTATCGATGTTCGCCATTTTCTTAACGGCCTTGCGGATAGTCGGGAAGTTGGTCAACATACCACCCGGCCAACGCTCAATGACGTAAGGCATACCAACGCTCTGAGCCTTCTCAGCGATGATTTCCTTAGTCTGTTTTTTAGTAGCGACGAACAGGATTTTTTTGCCGCTCTTGGCAATCTGCTTCAATGCATCGGCAGCCTCGTCAATCTTAACGACTGTCTTGTGGAGGTCGATGATGTGGATACCGTTACGCTCGGTGTAGATGTAAGGAGCCATTGCGGGGTTCCACTTGCGCTTCAGGTGGCCAAAGTGACAGCCAGCCTGCAATAATTGGTCAAAATTTGTTCTTGCCATTGTTTCTTTTGTCTTTTTAAATTGTTTACTTTCTTTTTAATTCTTCTGTCCAGAATCAACCGAGGGGTAATTGAGAATTGAGAATTCAGAATTGAGAATTATGATTACCCAATAACATTGAACTCCACCCACTCAAGTCGCCTCAGTTTAGATGCTAAACTGTTCAGTCAACCAATATTGAATATCGAACGGAACAGAGAAATCATAATTCTCAATCCTCCATTCTCAATTCTCCATTGATTTTAACGCTTACTGAACTGGAAGCGACGACGAGCCTTGGGCTGACCTGGCTTCTTACGCTCAACCTCACGAGCATCGCGGGTCAGGAAACCATGGTCCTTCAGGGTCTTCTTGTCTTCAGCATTAACCTTAACCAGTGCGCGAGCGATGGCGAGGCGCAGAGCCTGACTCTGACCAGTGAAGCCGCCACCGTCGAGGTTAACCTTGATATCATATTTCTCAGCAACCTCCAGCAGGTTCAGCGGCTGCTTAACCACATACTGCAGGATAGCAGAGGGGAAGTAAACTTCCAAATCTTTCTTGTTGATCGTGATCTTGCCAGTACCCTCTGACAGATAAACGCGAGCTACTGAGCTCTTGCGACGACCTATTGCGTTGATGTATTCCATTGTGTCTATACCTTATTTATTTATACTGGTTAATATCGATTGCTTTGGGCTTCTGTGCCTCGTGCGGATGCTCTGTTCCCTCGTAAACGTAGAGGTTATTCAGCAGTGCGCGGCCAAGAGGGCCTTTGGGCAGCATACCCTTGACAGCGTGCTTCAGAATGCGCTCTGTACCGAAAGGCTTCTTGCGAAGTTCGGCAGGCGTGTTGAAACGCTGTCCACCGGGATAGCCAGTGTAACGAGTGTAGACTTTGTCAGTCTCCTTCTTACCAGTGAAGACAATCTTCTGGGCGTTGATGATGATAACGTTGTCGCCACAGTCCTGGTTAGGAGTGAAAGTGGGCTTGTACTTTCCGCGGATGATCTTGGCGACCTTAGAAGCCAGACGACCTACTACCTGATCGGTAGCGTCGATGACCACCCATTCCTTCTGCTCACGAGCAGCTTCCTTAGATACGGAAACGGTCTTGTAACTTAAAGTGTTCATTTCTTCTTTTTAAATTTTACTACTAAAAAACAATTATTCTTTTCTCTATTATGCGCACAAACACCACTGGCAGAGGTCTAACTCTCCGCAAGTAGTCTAACGTACGCTGAACCAGCACTCTCACGAACCACCTTGCCCGGCCAAAGACACGGCTATTCCGCACTAATCCACGGGGATTCTAAGTCTCTCCCCAATAATCGGACTGCAAAGGTACGACTAAAAAATGAGAAATGAGAAATGAGGAATGAGAAATGGCCGCAAAAAGCAAGGATTTATGATTATTTAACTAAATCAGCCCTAAAATTTCGCTAAAGTGCTCGATTTTGCGAAGGCGTTCGTGAGGGAATTCTTCAGACTTCTCCATAGCCCAAACCACATGGTATGGGATATGGACTGCCCAGGCACCGGCAGCCAAGGCGGGGGCAATATCGGAACGGAAGGAGTTGCCAACCATCACCGTCTGCTCAGGAGCTACATTGAGGTTCTCACAGAGTTGGCGGTATTCGCGTTCGGTTTTGTTCGAGACGGTCTCCATGTGAGTGAAGTATTGCTCCAAGCCAGAACGCTTCAGTTTGGCTTCCTGATCCATAAGTTCGCCCTTGGTAAAGACTACCAGACGATAACGACGCATATCAGCCAACTGCCTGAGGGTTTCTTCCACCTCAGGCAGTGGCGTGGTAGGAAACTCCAACAGTTCCTTACCCATATCCAGCAGTTGCTGAACGATGTCGCCTGTCAGCTGTTCACGGGTAACCCGTACGGCATTCTCTATCAAGGACAACGTGAAGGCCTTGGTACCATAACCCGTCAACGACAGGTTCTTACGCTCCGTGTTCACCAAACCCTCGCTTACCTCACGGGCCGTAGCCCACGGACTGAGCAGTAGGCAACAGCGGCGCTCGACATCGTCAAACCACGACTGACAGTCCCATAATGTATCGTCGGCATCGAAAGCCAACACCTTTATTTCGTCATTTATCTGATTCATGGCTGCAAAAATACACAATTTTTGTCACACAGAGTTTGCAAAGGGCAGTGTTTTCAGATTAAATAACATTTTAATTCATAATTCGTAATTCATAATTCACAATTATTTCGTACCTTTGCACCAATCGAATAAAAACGTAATAATAATACAGGTAAATTATGGCATTTTTAACAAACGACAAACTGACCATCGTCGGCGCAGCCGGTATGATTGGTTCAAACATGGCTCAGACCGCCTTGATGATGGGTCTGACAAGTGAAATCTGTCTGTACGACGTATTCTCTCCCGAGGGTGTAGCTGAAGAGATGCGCCAGAGTGGTTTCGACAACGTAAACATCGTTGCTACCACCGACGCCGAGGAGGCTTTCAAGAACGCTAAGTACATCATCTCTTCTGGTGGTGCTCCCCGTAAGGCCGGTATGACCCGTGAGGACCTATTGGCCGGTAACTGTAAGATTGCTGAAGAACTAGGTCAGAACATCAAGAAGTACTGCCCGGACGTCAAGCACGTTGTCATCATCTTCAACCCCGCCGACCTGACGGGTTTGGTAACACTGCTGTACTCTGGTTTGAAGCCCGGACAGGTAACAACCCTCGCCGGTCTTGACACCACCCGTCTGCAGAGCGCCCTGGCCAAGAAGTTCGGTGTGATGCAGAGCGAGATTACCGGTTGTGCTACATACGGTGGCCACGGTGAGCAGATGGCCGTATTCGGCAGCCATGTTGAGATTAAGGGTCGCAAGCTGACCGACATTATCGGAACCGCAGAGTTCCCCGCTGAAGAGTGGGAGCAGATGAAGATTGACGTCACCAAGGGTGGTGCCAAGATTATCGAGCTTCGCGGACGCTCAAGCTTCCAGAGCCCCAGCTATCTCTCTGTCGAGATGATTCGTGCAGCTATGGGTGGCGAGGCATTCCGCTTCCCCGTAGGTACCTATGTAAAGACCGACAAGTACGATCACATCATGATGGCCATGAAGACCACCATGACTGCCGAAGGTGCCAAGTTTGAAGTTCCTCAGGGTACTGCCGAGGAGAACGCCAAGCTGGATCAGAGCTACGAGCACTTGTGCAAGATGCGCGATGAGCTGGTTACGCTGAACATCGTTCCCCCCATCTCAGAGTGGAGCAAGATTAATCCAAACCTCTAAATAATTTAGGTTTATTATAAAGCCCGTCCTTTTTAGACGGGCTTTATTTATGGTAGTACGACATCTTGTTGGCGTTCCATAGGCGTAACTCTGACATTGATGACTTGCCCGTCCTTCATCTCTGCCTCAACAGTCGTACCGCGAGACGCACAAAGTTTAAAGCGAACATTCCACTGCTTGGGCCATGCCGGGAAGAGGTAGAGTTTCGAGCCTACTTCCTGCAACAACATTTCCTGCATGCCTATCATGCCAGAGCCGCCCCAGTTATGGTCGGGCGACCAGTCAAAACCCGGTCCCCAGAAGGCAGGGAAGCGGTAGGGGCCGTCGGCCATCTTCTTTGTAATCAGCGCCTCGGCCTCGTCAGTCAGGCCCAGACAGGCAGCCCAGATGACATCCTGTTTCCAACCGACATGCGAACGGAACTTGACAGCAAGCGAATCGTTAAGGTAGGTATTGCGAGCCACGTCGATATCGGGACGGCCCACGCCATACATACGCCAAGGGAAGACCGGATAGAGCTGAGTGGGTTCCGTATTCTGTACCCGTTCCCAGTGTATAGCAGGCTGTATCATACCATGGCGGATGGTGATATCGGGCAGGCGTGTCAACAGTCCCCTCAGATAGTCCACGTCTGCCTGGTTGTTACGTCCTGTTCCGTTCTCGTAATCGATGAGTGCCTGCGTCACCGTCCGCAAGGCTGCAATGGTTGAAGTAGAATTATAGGCACCCTTGAAAGTCTCACCGCCTGAACCAGGATACAGCACAAGCTTGCCTGCTTCGTTCAGACGTTTGGCACCACGCCGGTTGGCCAGATACTGATAGTGCTCGTCGAAGAAGCGCAGGCAGGAATAAACCATCGGAATATAGGAACTGATATCCACAGGGAAATAGCGACGCGACGTCAGCGCCATCATACAGAACTCCAGACAGGTGTCCCACTCGTACTCCAACCATGCATTACGCTCCATACCGGGGTCGAAGCCATCAGGACGCTTTGTGCCGTATTCAGGATAGCAGGGCAGTCCGTAGTTCTCTATCTGTTCGGTCAGACAGGCACCCTCATGTCCCCAATACAGTCGGGAGCGCTCTTCTGCGTTCTTATATATATGAAGATAGAAATCGAGTTGAACTTTTAACAGGTCAAAGTCGCCGTTCTTCAACATGGGCCAATAGACCAATCGCTGGTTCTGGGCCGTATGTACACCCCCACCCCAGTTGCGGAAGTCGGGACTCAGCTTATATTCATCAGCCGTATTGACATATTCAGGGTCGAAGGTGAAGAGACCGCCATTAAACTTGGTAGGCCACTGTCCGCGGGCATTACATCCCAGCATATAACGGAACAGCGTGTAGTTACGGGCTATATCAGCTTCTACATAGCTGCGCTGCCAGAACTGCTGCCACCAACGGCGCGAGTTGCGACGATCCCAATCATGACGAACTTTCCCTTCCAAAGTCGTGAGTCCAGCGAGCCATTCGTCGACAGAGCCCTGACGGTTGTTCATGGCTATCTGGAGATGCGCCTTCTTACGGGGACTCTCTGTTACATAAATCCATCCTTGGTAGTCGCTGCTGGCATAGTGGCCCGTCAGATTGTCTATCAGCACAAAGCCCTCGCCCTGCATCCGTCCGCCAAAGACAAGATTCTTCAGCGGATTATAAAGCTTGTCCTTGACGGCATCCATCTTCTGCTGAGCGACAGTGGCATCGAAGATGGTCTGCTTACCATTGCAATGCATAAAGGTCAGTGCACGGTCGGCAGCAACGATGCTGTCGTGACGTGTTCGCAGTCCCTTGGGAGCTGCAAACTTATAGCTGCTCTGAAAGGCTTCGCGCTTGGTTTGTATGATGTCACTTGTGCGCCAACTCTCATAGGTAACAGCCACATTCAATTTCTCGCGCTTGCTCTCCATATCGACATGCACGACGGGCTTTTCGACGTCAGCCCACAACTGGATGCTGATCACGCCATCCGTCACCTCTACATAACCCTCGTTGAGGTGCAATATCTGACGGAAGTGGCTCATATCAATGTTCGGCGACAGACTGATACGAAAGCGACCAGCCTTGAGCAAGGTGTTGTTCTCGTCGAACGAACCACTACGTGACAGGTAGAACAGCACGTCGCCATTTTCCGTCCAGACATTCATGCCGATATCGCCACCCCCACAAGGCATCGACTCCGACGAGTTCTTACTTGGCGTAGTCCACTCGTAGTCCTGGGGCTGGCCCCATGCTGACAGGCATGTCGCCCACAAAGCGATAATCAGCAGATTCTTTGACCATAGGTCAAAGTGTGGCGTTGCAATCTTCTTCATATATTATCATGACGAACGATTCATCGCTTTGCACCCAAACGGCTTACTGAGCCAAAGCCTCGAATAGGCGGTCTAATGCCACATCGGCATTGCCCTCAGCTTCGTTGAGCAGGGTGACGAACTTGGAGCCAATAATGGCGCCGGCAGCATTGTCCTGAGCGGCCTTGAGAGTCTGCTTGTTGCTGATGCCAAAGCCAATCATGCGCGGATTGCGCAGGTTCATGGCGTTGATGCGCCGGAAATACTCCTGCTTGGCATCGTCGAAGCTCTTTTGGGCACCAGTGATGGCAGCAGACGATACCATATAGATGAAGCCATCAGTGTTATCGTCGATAAAGCGGATGCGCTCTTCGCTGGTCTCAGGTGTAATGAGCATGATGATACGGAGGTCGTACTTATCAGCAATGGGCTTGACCGTTTCCTGATAATCCTTGAAAGGCAGGTCAGGGATAATCATGCCGCTGACGCCACTCTCGACACAACTTTGGCAGAAGGCCTCGATGCCGTAGTGCAGAATGGGGTTCAGGTAGCCCATCAGAATGAGGGGAATCTGCACCTGGTCCTTGATTTCCTTCAACTGGTTGAAAAGCAGTTGCACACTCATGCCGTTCTTGAGGGCTTGCGTGGCAGCACTCTGGATGACAGGTCCGTCAGCAAGCGGGTCGCTAAAAGGAATGCCCACCTCGATGAAGTCGATACCTCGGCGTTGCATCGTCAAGATGACATCGCCTGTACTTTCAAGTGTCGGACAGCCAGCACAGAAATAGAGACTGAGGAACTTTTTGTCGCCACGATTGGCGAAAACTTGGTTTATCTTATTCATAATTATAATAGGGTTAATGGGGAATTATTGGGATAATTGGGAAAGGAAACGGCTAAGGGCGGCTGTATCCTTGACGGCTGGTGCCGTCTCAAAGCACGAGTTCAGGTCGATGCCTATGCAGCGCAGGTGGTGAAACGCCTTGATGCGGGTCGCATCGTCTGGGCCTATGCCCCCGCTGAGGAGGAAGGGTGTCGCACCGACGTAATCGGCAAGCACGGTCCAGTCGAACTTCGCACCATTGCCGCCAACCGAGGGGCCTTTTGTATCGAAGAGAAAGTAATCGACGATGCCTTCATACGGCTTGACAGCTTCTAAATCCACTTTTGTGGCGATGTTGAAGGCCTTGATGATGACAGGGGAACTGACATCGGCACGCAGGGCGCGGACGAAATCGGGGCCCTCGTGACCATGCAACTGGACCATGTCGAGGCCGTAGTCGGCAACGTGCTGACGGATGTCGTCAATGGAGGCATCGACAAACACACCGACACGCTTGCATTTGGCGGGCATATAGTCCGGACGTTCACCGACGTAGCGGCTGGACTTTGGCCAGAAGATGAAGCCCATCAGATTGACACCAAGAGCTTCGACCTCGCGGATGTTCTCAGCATCACGCATGCCGCAGACTTTGATGAGTGGGGGCGCGGGGGGGATGGGGCTAATGGGACTCATGGGGGGCATGGATTTGGGAGATGAAGTCGCGAAGGGCCAGCCCTGGGTCGTCAGTCTTCATGAAGTTCTCGCCAATGAGGAAACCACGGAAACCTGCGTCACGGAGTGCACGTACCGTCGCAGGGTTCGAGATGCCACTCTCGCTGACGAGCACGGGTCCTCCAGTGGCTGAACCGTTGGACACTGTGACGGCACAAAGTTTCTCGGCCAGACGGAAACTGTTGTCCACGTCCGTGACAAATGAGCCAAGGTTGCGGTTGTTGATGCCGCACATATCGGGACCAAGTTGTGCATATTCCAGTTCTGCCTCACTGTGCATCTCCAGCAGAACTTCCAAACCCAGCGTGTGGGCTTTCCCCAAGAGTACCGCACACTGCTCTTTCGTGAGGCAAGCGGCGATAAGGAGCACAGCGGAGGCTCCGCAGAGGGCAGCCTCGTAAAGTTGCATCTCATCGATGACGAAGTTCTTATAGAGGATGGGGATGGTAACGTCAGACTGTCGGGCGGTACGGATGAAGTCGTCGTGACCACCGAAGTAGTCCTTGTCGGTAAGGATGCTGATGGCTGCCGCTCCATTCTGCTGATAGCTCAGCGGGATGATGTCAGCACGTCCGTCCTCCTTAATCCATCCTTTGGAGGGCGAGCGGCGCTTGAACTCGGCGATGATGCCCGTATCGGATGCCAGCAGAGCCTCCTTCATAGATGGTTTCTTGGCGTACATCCGTTCCAGCTCCTGGCGCTTGTGGGCAATGATGTCTTGTAGGATGTCTTTCATATCAACTGTTCAGTTCAACGAATTTCTTGAATGTCTTCAGCGCACTACCGCTGTCAATAGACTCGCGAGCGATAGCGATACACTCCTCGATGCTCTTCTCGCCCTTTTCAAGCACCTGAATACCAAAGGCAGCGTTAGCCAGCACGATGTTTTTCTGGGCTGGCAGGGCTCGGTTCTCGAGTACGCTGTCGAAGATGGCTGCAGCCTCTTCTTCGGTAGCACCACCAACCAGTTCATTGGGCTTGGCAATCTCGAAGCCAAGGTCTTGAGGTTTGAAGATACGCTCGTAGTTCTTAGTAGTCACCTTGAAATCGCCGGTCAGTGAAATCTCATCGTAGCCGTCAATCGAATTCACAATACCATAGTCAATACCGATTTTCTGGTACACCTGATTGTAGAGTCGCATCTGGTCGAGGTTGGCAACACCAAGCAACTGACACTGAGGCTGACTGGGATTAACCAGCGGACCCAACAGATTGAAGATGGTAGGGAACTGTAGTGCCTTACGGATGGGGCCGACAAACTTCATGGCCTTGGCAAAGAGCTGGGCGTGCAGGTAGACGATGCCAGCCTCGTTGAGCGAGCGGTTCAGGCGGTCGATGTCGTCGGTGAACTTGATGCCATGGTGCTGGATGACGTTTGAGGCGCCCGACACACTGGTGGCTGCATAGTTGCCGTGCTTGGCCACCTTGTAGCCCGCACCAGCAATCACAAAACAACTGGTGGTCGAGATATTAAAGGTGTTCTTGCGATCGCCGCCCGTGCCTACGACGTCGATGTAACGGTCGGCATTGAGAATGGCGGGTACGCCCGTCTCCAGTATGCCGTCGCGGAACCCCAGCAGTTCGTCCACCGTGACGCCGCGCATCTGCAGGGCGGTGAGCAGTGCAGTAATCTGCTCCGTTGGATACTCACTCTGAGTGATGCCAATCAGAATGTTCTTCATTTCTTCACGAGACAGTTCCTCGTGGTTCAGCATCCTGTTCAGGATGTCTTTCATTGTCTGTGCCATTTTATTTTACTATTTGACAATTTACTATTTACTATTTAAAGGAACATCCAGTTTTGCAGCATTTTCTTGCCGTCAGGGGTAAGCACACTCTCTGGGTGGAACTGGATACCACGTACGTTCAGCGTCTTGTGCTTTAGGGCCATAATCTGACCTTCGTCACTCTCAGCGGTAATTTCAAGACAGTCAGGGAAGCCGTCTTTCGACACTACCCACGAGTGGTAACGGCCTACGGTAAAACCTTTCGAGATACCTGAGAACAGGGCATCGTCACTTGTAAGATGACAGGGCGTTGCAACCCCGTGGAACACGTCGCTCAAGTTCTCAAGTTTGCCACCAAAGGCCTCGCCGATGGCCTGATGACCAAGACAGACGCCCAAGATAGGTTTCTTGCCTGCATAGGTTTTGATGACATCAAGCAGCAGCCCTGCCTCAGAGGGAATACCAGGACCCGGCGAAAGGATAATCTTACTGAACTGCTCCAATTGCGACAGTTCGAACTGGTCGTTACGATATACAGTAACCTCGGCTCCCAGTTCCTTGACCAAATGACTCAGGTTGTATGTAAACGAGTCGTAATTATCTATAATGACTATTTTCATAATTCAGCTGCTTTAATAATAGCCTTGCGCAAGGCACCCAATTTATTGTTCACTTCCTGAAGTTCGTATTCTACATCGCTCTTAGCCACGATACCGCCACCAGCCTGGAACCAGAGTTCGCCGTTACGCGATACGAAGGTACGGATGGTAATAGCTTGATTGAGCGAACCATCCAGACCGATGTAGCCGATGCAACCACCATAGGCACCGCGATTATGGGGCTCGTAGTCAGAGATGAGTTGCATGGCACGAACTTTCGGTGCTCCACTCAGTGTACCGGCAGGGAAGGTATCGATAAAGGCCTTGATGGGGTCGGCGCCGTTGTCAAGTTCGCCACTGACACGACTGACCAGATGAATAACGTGTGAGTAGTACTGCAGGTCCTTATAGAAGTCCACCTTCACACCGTGACAGTTTCGACTCAAGTCGTTACGCGCCAGGTCTACCAGCATCACGTGCTCGGCATTCTCCTTGGGGTCGTTACGCAAATATTCAGCCCCTTTGCGGTCGGCCTCGGCATCGCCTGTTCGCCTGGTGGTGCCAGCAATGGGGTCGATGTAAGCCTTGCGGCCTTCAATACGGCAATGCGTCTCAGGACTTGAACCGAAGATGCGGAAACCGCCAAAGTCGAAATAGAACAGGTAAGGCGAGGGATTGATGCTGCGGAGGGCACGGTAGAGTTTGAAGTCATCGCCCTCGTAGCTTTGGATAAAACGACGCGACAGCACAATCTGGAACACGTCGCCACGCAGACAGTGCTTGATGCCGCGACGAATATTCTCACGATGCTCATCGTCAGTCAGCGTAGAACGTACATCGCCAACAGGATGGAAGTCGTAGGCCTTCACGTTAGCTTTGTTCATGGCACGCATTACCTCGTCGAGCTTGGCTTCGCCATCGAGCGACACAATTTTCAGCGTGTTGTTAAAGTGGTCGAACACAATCACTACCTTATATAATATATACAACAGGTCGGGGGCATCGTTCTTCGCCTGTGTCTCGTCCTTGACATTGATATCCTCGAAATAGCGCACGGCATTGAACGAGGTATAGCCAAACAGTCCGCACGTCTTGGCATCATCACCCGAAACCTCGATACAATCAATCAGCTGGTGGATAGCCTTGTCAGAGCGGTACTCCTTGTTTACCTCATGCTGGAAAGTCGAGCCGTCGGGATAGGTGACGGTAGCCATACCGTGACCAATAGCCACGCTGGCCAAAGGATCGATACCGATAAACGAACGCGAGTTGTCCTTCTCGTGATAGTCGGAACTCTCCATCAGCGCACTCTGCGGATAGAGGTCGCGCAGTCGCATATACACGCCGACAGGCGTATAGAGGTCCGCGAGGATGGTCTTCGAAGTAGTTGTATAATTAAAAGTATTCATAATTATCAATTGTCAATTATCAATTAGAAATTGCCGTATTCTTTTGCCATTTCTTTGTTCTTCAAATACGTCTCAACGTCCTTGTCGCCACGACCGCTGACGGTGAGTACCACCACATCGTTGGGCTTAAAGGTCAGTTTCTTCAGGGCTGCAATAGCGTGGGCACTCTCGATGGCAGGGATGATGCCCTCCATACGGGTCAGCTCGTAGCCGCCATAGATAGCCTCGTCGTCGTTGATAGAGAGCACCTGCGTACGACCTTTCTTCGCCATATTGCAATGCATAGGACCAACGCCTGGATAGTCGAGACCGGCAGAGATGGTAAAGGCCTCCTGAATCTGACCGTCCTCGTCCTGCATCACCAGCATCTTCGCACCATGCAGGATACCCGTCGTACCACGATGAATGGTTGCTGCCGTATAGTCGGTATCCCAGCCGTGACCGCCAGCCTCTGCCAATACTATCTTCACTCTTTCATCATCCATATAATGATAGATGGTGCCAGCAGCATTCGATCCGCCTCCAATACAGGCAATCAGATAGTCAGGATAGTTGCGACCAATCTTTTCTTCCAGCTGCCATTTGATTTCCTCTGAGATCACGCTCTGCATCCTTGCAACCAAGTCAGGATAAGGATGCGGTCCCATCGTAGAGCCAACAATGTAGAAGGTATCAGCTGGATGACAGCACCAGTCACGAATGGCCTCCGAGCAGGCGTCACTCAGTGTCATGTTACCTGTACGGACGGGATGCACCTCGGCACCTAACATCTTCATACGCTCTACGTTGGTGTGCTGACGCTCTACATCAGTAGCACCCATAAACACCTCGCACTTCATGTTCATCAGTGCACAGACCGTTGCCGTTGCCACACCATGCTGTCCGGCACCTGTCTCAGCAATGATGCGCGTCTTACCCATCTTCTTAGCCAGCAGAATCTGTCCAATGGTGTTGTTAATCTTGTGGGCACCCGTATGGTTCAGGTCCTCACGCTTCAGATACAGCTGACAACCATACTGCTCACTCATGCGCTTGGCATAGTACAGCGGACTTGGTCGTCCCACATAAT
>JAEEGI010008125.1_pt1 | contig 23261 bp, 20 predicted proteins | sample 8958751 | NCBI WGS metagenome assembly JAEEGI01 (sample SAMN16246545, study PRJNA631951) | gut metagenome | biome: gut microbiome; feature: rumen; material: KS-attached | host: Bos | place: Iran: Karaj | collected 2018-10 | reverse complement strand
TGAATTCAACCATAGTACAATTGGCGAACGGCTGATATGCAGCACCACCAATGGTTTTCACGCCTGTAAACAATGCCAATTCGTGGAACTTCGTTATCTGCGAACCAGCGAACACAGTCCCGAGGGTACTACGCCCTCCATGCCTTTCGCAACTCACGCACGATGGTATTGTCCCTCACATGGGCGTACACGCTCGCAGTCGTGACGATGCTGCGATGGCCCAGCATGTGCTGGATTACCGACAACGGGACACCCCTCAACAGGCAAATGGTTGCACACGTCACCCTTCCGCAGTGCATAGATACCCTCTTTCGGATGTGCAGCCGCTTCATCGCCCTACGAAGCAGAATGTTTGACCTCGCATTGTTCGGCAGGTCAAACAACCTTCCCTCGCCCGAGACAAGCGTCACAGCCTTGCCGCCGAACGAAACCGACAACGGCACACGCACCTCTGCCCCTGTCTTGCGTGTGCGCAATGACAGCCAACGCTGCCGACCAGATGAACGCACATCGCTGCCACGCACACGGCATAAATCTGAGTACCTCAACCCAGTGTAGCACGAGAACAGGAAAGCGCTCACGACCGACCGCTCATCATCGGGCAAGGTGTCCGCACCACGCTCCAGCTTCTTCAGTTCACGTTCCGTTAATGATGCCTTGTGCGTGTCCTCCCTGCGGATGGTGTACTTTCTGAACGGGTCACGGACTAGCAAGTCCTCGCCCAGTGCGATGTTGATGTAGCGGTGCCACACTTTCATTATTTTGGCGATGGTGTTCACTGCGAGGCGCAGCGCACGCAGGTATGCGTCAAACTCACTCACCAACGAGTAGTTCACATCGGCAAATGTCATAGTGGGTCTGAACCTCCGCAGATGATCAAGGCAGTTGCGGTGGTTGCCTTTCGTCGCCTCGCACACCGCAGCGACCTCTATCTGCGTGGCCATCCATTTTAGGAAACTCTCCGTCGCCGATGGCGCTACCAGTTCGGGATGGTCGATAAGACCATTCACATCACCTACCCGCCGCAAGTGGCACTCTCCGTCCACGATTATCTGCACTATCGCAGTTCGGCCTTGCAATCTCTCCACGATCTCGTTCATCAATCCAGCTATCTCCATGAGTTTTTGCCGGCAAAGATACGAAGGTGTTTTTATTTTGCAAACAAAAACGCTATATATCAGCCATTTCCACAAAAAAATGGTCAAAAATCGACATAAAAGATTTAAGGCAAACCAAAAAGCGGAAATTACACTCAGTAATTTTGTAAAGCAAAATTGCGGAACAATGACAAAGAACAGAAAAGACACGATAACTGTATGGAGCGCCATAGCGATGCTATTCTTCGGATGCTGCATCACGCTTGCAGGCTTCATCATCGAGCCGATTGGCGAGGTGCACGATAGTGTGCTGTGGGTGCTGGGTCAGTCACTCATCTACGCAGGTGGAGCGTTGGGCATCGCCAACTACGCAAAAGCGAGTGCAAGGGAAGCGGTCGAGGAACAAGTCCGCATGTTCAAAACCACTAAAGAAGTTGCCAATGATACTGAAACTACGGAGGATAGCTAAGAAGCAGCTATATACGATAGGGAAGTTGTACATCAACGGAGCCTACTTCTGCGACACCATCGAGGACAAGGACAGGGGGCTCACGCAGATGATGCCGCTTGACCTCATCAAGAAGATCAAGGTGTACAAGCAGACCGCCATCCCCACAGGAACCTATACGGTTGCCATGGGCACACGCTCGCCAAAGTTCTCGCAAAAGCCAGCCTACAACTTCACCGAGGGTCGTTTGCCCCGCCTGTTGAGTGTGCCAGGCTATGACGGCATCCTCATCCATGCCGGCACGAACCAGAACTCATCCGCTGGCTGTCTCATTGTGGGACAGAACAAGGTCGTTGGGCAGGTCATCAACTCCATGGCGACGTTCAAGAAGCTGTGGAACATACTGGATGCAGCCTACAAGGCTGGTGACTCCATCAAGATAACCATCGAATGAGATACGTCATCGCAATCATATTGGTAGCTGTCGGGTTGCTGCTCATGCAGCAGCACACCATCCACAAACTGCAAGGTCAGAACGACAGCCTCTCGCAGAGCAAGTCCGCTTTGCTAGACTCCGTTCATCACTATAAGTCCAGCGAGGGGCTGAATGCGGCAGAAATGGCCGCAGTGCGCCTATCGGTGGACGAATTGAGGAAGTATAGGGAACAAGACCTGAAGCTCATAGAGACGCTTAAAACGAAGGGGCGCGACATCGAGCATTATGTCACCGTAAACACCCACACACGGGACACCATTTATACCGTCCTTCGGGATAGCATCATTCGGCGCGACACTATTATGGAGCCAGTGAGGGCGATAGACCTTGACAAGCGGTGGTATTCCATTCACGGATACATAGCCGCCGACACCCTCATGGGGACACTAAACACCAGGTCATCGTTGAAAATCGTGGAGACGGTCAAGTATAAGCGTTTCCTCGGCTTCCTGTGGAAGACTCACAAAATCAAGAACCGCAAGGTGGATGTGGTGAGCCTCAACCCAAACGAGACCATAGAAAATGTTGATTTCGTTATCATCGAAGAATAACCACTCAAGTCGTAAAAAGTTGATTTAGTTAATACGCAGTCCTCGCTCGTGAGAGTGGGGACTGTTTCATAAAAAAGCCCCTGCCGGGCAAAGCAGGGGCGCAACGCATTTTCTCAACAGCACATTTATTCTTGCGTTACATATTACCATACCGAAAAAGTAAAATAAGGTTCGGTCTTATGTTACTTTTTGGCCCACAACTTAACATGATGCGACCTTCGTGTTAAATTTTCCGTGGTTTTTCGACATAAAAAGAGGACTGCCTATGCATCACGCACAAGCAGTCCCAAATAGTCAAACATTTAATTCACCTTTATAGGAGAACCAAATGATGCCGCAAAGTTAGTCAAAGTTTTCGTTCCCCGCAATGAAATCGCACACTTTTCTTATCGCAGCGGTCGCCATGGCGGGTGTTACCTTGATGTAGGAGTACAGGCATGACTTGCTGTTGCCAAGCGAGTGTCCCAGGATGTAGTCTATCACACTCTCGCTGACACCAAGGTTGAATGCATGTTGCGCGAACGACTTGCGGGCCGAGTAGTATGTGAGGTCCGGAATGTTGTACACGTCTCTGAAGATGCGTGAGTACTGCCCGATGTTCGTGCAGAGGTTCTCCTTGTGCCTCGCGTTCCACAGCTCCACATGGCCATCGTCCCTCATCAGCCGTTCTATGATGGCCTGTGCCTCGTGCGGGATGTCGAACTCGACGAAATGGTTCGCCTTCACCCTTCGGTCGGTCTTCGTGCGCACATACCTGATATGCGTGCCGCACTCACGGAAGTTGATTTTGGCCATGTCGATGAGGTTGATGCCCCCGAGGTAGTACGAGAGCATGAAGATGTCTCGGAAGCGGTGGAGGCACACCTTGTCCGTCTGCACGTCACGGATGAGCCTCACCTGGTCAGGAGAGAGCCAGTTCTGCCGTATCTCGGGCTGTGGTCGCTTGATGCCGTCGGTTGGCAGCACGCGGAAGTCTGTGTATCCGTTTCGCTGGCAGTGGAGCAGGATACTTGAAAGGAGCGTGATTGTTCGGCTCACAGTACCTCCCGACATCGTCTTCATCATCTCCGCTATCAGCCTCCGCACCATGAGCGGTGTGATGCCAGCCACCGGCTGCGTCTCGGGGATGTGGCGTTTGATGCGGTCAAAATGCTGCCTGTATATGCGTTTGGACGACTCCTTGCACGTTGCCACGTCCAGGAACTCGTCGAATGCTCCTCGCAACGTCTTGAACTTCGCCCCTCTTGCTGTTCTCATTGCGTCTATGAGTTCTGCGCACGAAAGCCCCTCGATGTATGGGACTGCGTCAATGTCCCTCTGCGTGTCCGCCACGATCTTCGCCAGTCTTGTGTTGAGGAATGTCGCGTCTGGTCTTTTCACGACCCGCCCGTTCTTCCATTCCTTTTCTGAGTCGATGATCACGTCCGTGACGATGTACCTTGTTGTTGAGTTGTGCGCCACTGCGACGCGCACTTTGTGTTTCCCTCCCTTCAGCGCCTTCGCCGGGAGGATGGTGAGAGATAAAGTAGCCATTTTTTCGACAATAATTCGGAAACAAAAAAGTGTTTTTCGACAATTTTTGGACAATAATTTGGGTTCCAAAAGTGGAATTTTGCCCTCATTAGACCATACCGAAAACATGCTCAAAAGTTCGATGAACACTGCATTTTCCGCATTTCCCTGTCAGAAAAATTAACCTTTCGGGCCCTCATTAGCAAAAAATCTTAAAAGTGGCGCAATGATTTGCTCGTTTTGTGGAAAATTCCGAACTTTGAAGGTTGAATTCAAGAACTGCATAGACTCATGAAGAATTTTACCACCATATTTCTCATTGCGGTGCTGGCGTTGGTGCCTAGTACGGCTTTGGGCGACAAGAAGAATAAGAAGTATCAGAAACGGGAGGTTCAGCTCGAGCAGCCCCAGGTTGTCGAAGCCACGCCACAGCCCGTTGTCATCACCAATCCTGCCTCACAACTCTATGGCGAGTGGGACATGGAGACAATGCGAAAGAAGCCCATAGCGACCCGTGAGCGCGCCTACCTATACCTTGACTTCCAACACCACAAGGTGTATGGCAATAACGGATGCAATAGCCTGAACGGACGCTTTCAGTTACATGGCAACAACATTAGTTTTAGCGACATGATTCTAACCGACCAGACTTGCCATAATGTGACAAGTGACAAGTCTATCATGAAGACGCTTGCCGAAGTGCGTGGCTATAACGTGACCTCGCTGTATGGTATGGAGTACCTGAACTTGCTGAATAATAAGGGTGCTGTCTTAATGACGCTCAGCCGCCAAAACTTGGACTTGCTGGGCGGTGTGTGGCTTGTCAAAGAAGTCGACAACGAGACTGTCATCGAAAGAAATATGCGACTGGTGATCGACCCGGTGATGCAGACGCTGCACGGCCAAACAGGCTGCAACGTCATCAACGGCATCATCACGATAGATACGTACAAAGACTTTGCCATCCAGTTTGAAGACCTCACGTCGACCGAGAACCACTGTGATGACATGAGCGCCGAGACGGCGATGTTGCTGGCACTGGAGCGCGCCGAGTACTGCAAACGCATCAACGACAACGAGGTGGCGCTGCTCGACGGTCAGGGCCACATTGTGATGCGCCTGTTGCGCACCACGCTTACACGACAATAACACTGACTGCAGAGCTGCGAATAACTGTGCCAGTCATCGCACCAACAAGAATCCCTCCCATAAAAGATTGGGAGGGATTCCTTGTCATTTATGGACAAGTGGTGAGTGGATTGGAACAGATGCTTCCAATGGGCATCCATCCAGTGTATCGCCTGTCGACAGTGATGACCTTGATCCATTCCCCAAAAATCTCGAGGGGACGCAGTTCGATCTCGGCCAGATAGGATGGTTCAGTGAATTTCACTGGCGCCGCCTTGCTTGAGGGCTTGGTGCGAATGACATTTTCACGTTCGCCAGCAATGGTGAACTGCAGTACCGAGTAATGAACCCAGTATCCTGTCTTAGAACCTTTTAATTTAACCACATCCTCTCCTTCTTCCACGTCACCATAGATATCAACCTCTGGATCAATCTTCCACCAGTTGTTTTTCGTCTCGAGCAATGTGACCACATATCCGCCGTCAACATCTTTGAGTGTTTGCACTACTTTGCCATTGGGTGCATCGCGGATGTTGGTGGGTGTGCCGCTAAGGTCACAGATATAAGCATCTGCAACATTCTGTGCAAAGGCTGACATAGCCATGACAGCCATCAACATTGTCAAAAGAATCTTTTTCATAACAATCAAGAGTTATTATTGTGATTAATTAATTGGTAGTTGCAGTGTAGCATTTCGCCGTTGTCGCCGCGCAAGTGGAAAGGGCCTCCCATGCACCAATCCCACGCCTTGCAACGCTTGCACTGGTCGCGCTTCATCCATCGCCTGTCGCGCATCAGATCAAAGCGGTCGCGCCACACATCGCTGAACCGCTCACGGTAGATGTTGCCTTGGGCATAGTGTGCGCGGATACTCATACAGCCGCTGATGTCGCCATTGGCGAGTACCGATGCCGTCATCGTGCCGGCGTCGCATCGATAGATGTGCTTGCGCACGATTCCCTCGTAATCGCCCAAAAAACCCTCACAACTGTAGGAAAGATTGATGTCCCCCACCCTGCGTGTACTTGCAATGAATTCCATGAGCTGACGGTATTGCTGGGGTGAGAGGAACAGTTCGGGATTGAGCCGTGCACGCCCCTGCGGGAAAATCGTGAAGATGCGCCACTTCTTAACCCCCACTTCAATGAGTTGTTGTTTGAGTTGCTGCAACGAGTCGAAGTTCCGTTGGTTGGCACAGGTGATTACATCCCATGTGAGTCGTGGCGTATCTACCAACAGCTTGATGGCACGCATCGTCTCCTGGAATGAGTTGCCCCGCAGCCAGTTGTGTTCCGCTTCCAGTCCGTCGAGGCTCACAGCGATGGTGCACAGCCCAGCTTGTAGCATCTGCTGCAGCATCCATTCGTCAAGCAGGACGCCATTGGTTACCGTCCCCCAAGCAAATCCACGCTTGGTGATTGCTCTGCCACACTCAATGATATCAGGCCGCACGAGAGGTTCTCCACCCACTGTGTTGACCAGCACCGTCGCCGGGTTGGTCATTGTCGCCACATCGTCAAGTACAGTGAGGAAATGCTCCAGGGGCATGTCGGGTGTGACGGCTTCTTTTCGGCAGTCGCTGCCACAGTGGCGGCACGCCAAGTTGCACCGCAGTGTACATTCCCAGAACAATTGCCGCAACGGATGGTATTTCTCGAGCCATTGCCGCTCGCGACGCGTGCGCTCAAGTTGGACAATCTGGTGCGTGGTCATTGTTCTTCAGCACTTTCGGGTATGTCTTCGTCATCGGGCTTCTCGACCGGTGGTCCATAGACATCTTCAATAGGCTCGACCGGTTCTTGTCTGAATGCCGGTGGTGGGCCATACACCACCTTAACCACATCAATAGAATCCATTATGCTGTCTATACCCGGCGGTGGGCCGTATACACTGGGTTGTGGGCCCATTGGACACGAAGTGAGCCCAAACAAGGCCCCGATAGCCATGAATCCACGCACCACTAGCTTTTTCAGTTGTGTAATCGTTTCTTTCATATTCGTAGTTATTTTTTATGAGCAAAGGTACAACAATCATGCCAAAGATGCAAGTATTTTTCAAAAAAATGACGAGTCTCGTTATTTGAGCCTCGTCATTTCCTAGTGATATTGTGTGGGGACTACAGGTCCTCGCTGCTGATCTCATCAAACTCGGAGAGTTCCTCCTCGTTGAACTCCTCGTCGCCATAGAACTCCTCACCCAACTCTTCGATGGTGGTATCTACCTTGGGAATAACCGGAACGAAGTCGTCGAGGTCAATGCTCTCTTTGGGTGGAATACCTTCCTTGCGCTGACACAAGGGGTCGACAAGCGACTTGCCGGGAATGGTTTCCTTGAGGCGCATATAGAAATAACGGTCGGTCATGTAGTCAAAGACGAACTTCAGCTTCTGTCCCTCGTCCTCAACGAGTTCTTCAAGTGGGGTGTCTTCCATGAGCCAAATGTCCTCGTCGCTATCAGTGCCCATATCCATGAATGTAACTTCCTTCTCGTTGTTCCACTCCTCATCGCAGATGAAGAACGAGTCCATCTGGTCCTTATTGAAGCCTGCGGCCTCAAGAATAGCGTTACGCAACCGCATGAATGTATCGGCCGCATCGATTGCAATCTCAAGTTTGAAACTCTCGGACTCCTCAGAGCCCACAATAAACTTGTATACCATATTATATAAAGAATATAATTATCGTTGTTAGGGGTTCAGAATAACGGTGCGAAATTACTAAAAATTTCATTGCGCCAAGCCTTTTTGCAAAAAAAATTCTTGACAAGTTAAAAAAAGGTGTGGGACACAAGTTCCACACCTTTGTTGTTCTTGTTCATTCAACGGGTCAAGGCACAAGTCCATAGGCCTGGAAGACCTTCTGGATTTTGTCGAGTGCAAAGGTCACCTGATCCTTGGTGTGCGTTGCCATGAGACTGAAACGGATGAGCGTGTCATTGGGTGCCACCGCCGGCGAGACAACGGGGTTCACAAAGATACCCTCGTTCAGCAAATCACGCGTGATGGCGAAGGTCTTGTTGTTGTCGCGGATATAGAGCGGAATGATGGGTGTCTCGGTATGTCCAATCTCACATCCCATCTCGCGGAAGCCATTCAACGCATAATTGGTTATGTCCCACAGATGCTTCTGTCGCTCAGGCTCAGTAAGCATGATGTCAATTGCCGCACTCACAGCTGCTGTTGACGCCGGGGTGATGCTTGCCGTGAAGATGTAGCTGCGCGAGTGGTGTCGCAGATAGTTAGTAATCACCTCATCGGTGGCAATAAAACCTCCGAGCGAAGCAAACGACTTGCTGAAGGTTCCCATGATCAGGTCTACCTCGTCGGCGAGTCCAAAGTGATGGCAAATTCCTCGGCCACCCTCACCAAAGACACCGATACTGTGTGCCTCGTCGACCATGATACATGCATCATACTTGTGGGCTAGATCAACAATGTCGGGCAGCTTGCACACATCGCCCTCCATCGAGAAAACGCCATCGGTGACAATGAGTTTGACACGGTCGGGCTCACACTTTTTCAGCTGTGCTTCGAGCGAAGCCATGTCGTTATGCTTGTACTTGAGCGAGTTGCTGAACGATAGTCGCCGGCCCTCGATAATGGAAGCGTGATCCTGCTCGTCCCATAGGATGTAGTCTTCACGCCCAGTGAGCGCCGATACAACACCCAGGTTCACACCGAAACCAGTGCTGTAGATCATGGCATCGGGCTTACCTACATAATCGGCTAGTTTGCGTTCCAGTTGCTTGTGAATATCAAGTGTGCCGTTAAGGAATGGCGACCCAGCACAACCAGTGCCATACTTCTTAATGGCCTCGATCGCAGCCTCTTTAATCTTGGGATGATTGACCAGTCCGGTATAACAATTCGATCCAAACATTAAGACCTTCTTACCGTTGATCATCACCTCGGTATCCTGCTCACTGTCGATGGCACGGAAATAGGGATAGATGCCTGCAGCTTTAGCCTTCTGGGGCTCCTGATACCGTGCCAACTTTTCTTGTAATAGCTTCATACTGTATGTTGCTGTATATAAAAATCTGTCGACTGCTTGTGGGTTTACACAATGCAGGCTGCAAATTTACGAAAATATATTGTAACTTGCTTAAAAAAAATGTTCAATTAGGCAGAAAAGTTCACAAAAACCCTTATTTATGTCAACAACAACCACGATTTTGTGGCATCTTGTGCCCTGTTAAGTTTTTTTAGCGAAACATTCACAGCTAAATCATCGATAATTAAAGCCGATGGGACAAAAAAAATCGATTATCCTGAAACTTTTTGATGCCTGTATGCGTCTAATAAGAAAAAAAAGAAAAAGATGAAAAAGATTACTCCCCTAGCCTTGATGGCAATGTGCCTGATGCTATTCGCATGCGTCCGTGTGAGCACCAGACCAGAGAAAGCAACGCAAGTCAAGCAAGTAAATCAGGTGATAGCCCTGGAACAGTTTGACAAAATCACCATCACCGACGCAATGCAAGTAACCTATGAGACAGGTGACTCGTGCAGTGTCATGGTCAACGCCCCAAAAGACGTGTTCGAGCAGCTGGTCATCTATGTCGACCGTGGCTATCTGTGTATCGACACCAAGCGACAGTCCTCGATAGGCAGTATGCTCATCGACATGAGCCAAGCAAAGATTCACGTGACATGCCCCACACTCAAATCCATTGAAGTGACGGGTTCAGGATCGTTCGTTTGTGATCGTCCAGTCACCTGCGACAACCTTAAAGTGGAGCTGACAGGCTCGGGCACAATCAACTTGACCAACTTGACTTGTGACAAAGTAGACACCGACCTGACTGGCTCGGGTGTCGTGACTTTCGGTACCCTCAATGCCAAGTGCGTTGAGAGCGACGTGACAGGTTCGGGCAGCATTGTCTATAGCGACTTGCATTCCGACTATGCCGAAAGCAAAGTAACTGGTTCGGGCAATGTGTCACTTACTGGAAGCGTTTTAAAACATGATGAGAGCGTGACTGGTAGCGGAAGCATCAAGACCAGCGGACTGAAGTAGGTTTTCATTAGCCTTCGTTTCCATGCAACCACTTGCTTGTTTGTTCGCCTAATTATATCTCTCCTCTCCTTGTTCCAGGAGGGGATTTTTTGTGCATTAGAGCGAAAGTTTTGAGCGGATGATGGTGGGTAACGAAAAAAGTTGTAACTTTGTAGGCTGTAAGCAAATTAAACATCATATGTTATTAGATAAGATTCAGGCCCTGAAGGGCCAACTGGCCGAGTTGAAGGCCGATAATGAGGAGGCTTTAGAGGCTCTTCGCATCAAATATTTAAGCAAGAAGGGCGAGATTACTGCTCTGTTTGCCGAGTTCAAAGATGTCCCTACCGATCAGAAGCGTGAGCTGGGCCAACGGTTGAACGAGATTAAGACTCTAGCAACCGAGCGCATCAACGAGCTGCGTGAGTCGTTCCAGGCCAAGGCCAAGGAGAACAACAAGATTGACATTACCCGTCCCGGCTTCCCCGCCGAGGTGGGTACACGACATCCGTTGTCGGTTGTACGCAAGCAGATTATCGATATCTTCACGCGCCTGGGATTCACGCTGGCCGAGGGTCCTGAGGTAGAGGATGACTGGCACGTATTCAGCGCGTTGAACTTTGCTGCCGACCATCCTGCCCGCGACATGCAGGACACCTTCTTTGTCGAGCAGAACAAAGACGACGTGACACGCAACATTGTGTTGCGTTCACACACAAGCAGTGTGCAGGTGCGCACCATGGAACGCCGCAAGCCGCCCATCCGCATCATTTGCCCTGGCCGCGTCTATCGCAATGAGGCTATTACCGCCCGCGCCCACTGCTTCTTCCACCAGATTGAAGGACTTTATATTGACAAGGGCGTGACCTTTGCCGACCTGAAGCAGGTGCTGCTGCACTTTGCCCAAGAGCTTTACGGTCCCGAGACACAAATTCGTCTTCGCCCCAGCTACTTCCCGTTCACCGAGCCCAGTGCCGAAATGGACGTGTCTTGCATGTTGTGCGGCGGCGAAGGTTGTGGATTCTGTAAGCACACTGGCTGGGTCGAGATTTTGGGCTGCGGCATGGTTGACCCGAACGTGCTGGAAGCCAGTGGCATTGACAGCACGGTGTATAGCGGCTACGCCTTTGGTCTAGGCATCGAGCGCATCACCAACCTGAAGTATATGGTGAAGGACCTGCGCATGTTCAGCGAGAACGACGTGCGGTTCCTCGACGAGTTCCGCAGTGCTCATTAAATAATACATGACCTCACCCCCTTGCCCCTTCACTGAGGGACTAGGGGGTAAATTTTGCAATCACATGACAATTAAGGACAGATACAAAGGAGTTTTGGACTACTTTGCCGAGACACAGCCGAATCCGACAACCGAACTGAACTACAACAATCCGTTTGAGATTCTTGTGGCAGTAATCCTGTCGGCTCAGTGCACTGACAAGCGCGTGAACCTAGTCACTCCGGCATTGTTTGCCGCCTACCCCACCCCAGAGTTGATGTCTCGGGCCAGCGTTGATGACATCTTGCAGTATATCAAAAGTGTTTCCTATCCCAACAGCAAGGCGCTGCACCTGCAGCAGATGTCGGCAATGCTTGTCGAGAAGTTTGGTGGCGAAGTGCCCGACACGATGGAGGAACTGACCCAACTGCCTGGTGTGGGACGCAAGACTGCCAATGTGATGTTGGGTCTGGTGTTTGGCAAGGCAGCCATCGCTGTTGACACCCATGTATTCCGTGTGGCCAACCGTCTGGGTCTCGCCAATGGAAAGACGCCCCTAGAAGTGGAAAAGGCCCTCACTCGTCACATTCCTGCCGAGATGCGCTTCAAGGCACACCACTGGATTCTGCTTCATGGCCGCTATGTGTGCAAAGCCCAGCGTCCCGACTGCCTGAACTGTGCTATCAAGGAGTATTGTAAAAGCTATAAGCCGTAAGCTATAAGGAAAAAACTAGAAGTGAAGCGGGGCTGGCGCTAAATGCACCGGCCCCGCCGATTTTTAGTTTTTAATCATCTATTATATTCGTTCACTTAGAACTTCCAGCCGAAAGCAACTTGAATGTTTCCATTCTTGGCGTCGCAAGTGTCGAAGGCCTTGGTCAGACCCAAGGTGTAACGAGCCTGCACAAATGCATTCTCGGTCAGGCAATAGGTACCGCCCAAACCAACACCAAAGTCAACTGTATTGGTGTTGTCTTTCACATTGACTGCTTTGTCAACACCATCTACAGAATACTTGCTGTAAACATTGAAGCCCACTTGCGGACCAAAGTCAATCGAGAAGCTAGGAGTAGCATAGAACTTCAACATGATGGGAACGTTAATGTAATTGGTGTTGAAAGTCACGTTCTTGTCATATTGAGACAATCCCCATGCACCCAGGTCAATGCCAATAGCATCCTTCACAGCTTTGTATTTACCACCCTGCGAAGCAAAGACAACCTCGGGAGCGATTGCAAACTTGTTGGTGAACTTGTATTCCATGAGAGCACCTACCTGATAAGAGGGCTTCATTCCATGAGGTAAGTCCTCACCCCAGAAATTTGTCATGTCAAAACCTACTTTCAGGCCAAATTGTACTTGTGCCATAGCGCTCATGCTGATGAGAGCGGCAGCAATCATTAAAAAGACTTTTTTCATTTTCTTTTTTGTTTGTCTATAGTTAAACTTCAGTTAGTTGTCATAATTGTTGACGGCAATAAGACTGCAATCATTGCGCCAAGTTTAAAAAGAGATTCCCAAAAGGACATTTTACAAGAAAAATAGACCATGAATCGTGCATTTTGGCAGACAAATCGCCATGCCATTGGCGTGCAAGAGGCAAAAATGCCATTGCCACACCGTTTGACGGCCTTTTCTTCATGTCTTGAAAGGCTCAAATGTAAATATTCCTTAAAATTGGCAACATTTGCAAAATATTTGTTAACGAAACACTGCAAACTATTGCAGATTAGGAATTAATGCCTACATTTGCATGTGTGTTTTTCATGGTATTAGATTTAAGGTTTGTGAGGTTTTGTTGTGAAACAAGTGCCTCACTATTTTTTTGTCCTATTTTTTGCTGGGTTTATAACCCACTGTGCGATAGTCACAGTTGACTTTCCCCTTTACAATATTCATCAGTTTCGCCTTGATAAGCTGCTTGCGTATGGGCGATACACGATCGACAAAGACCGTCTTCTCGAGATGGTCATACTCGTGCTGGAACACGCGTGCGAGGAACCCTTCGAAGTCCTCCTCGTGTTCCTGCCAGTTCTCGTCGGTCCACTTGACATGGATTCGATCGTGGCGAGTGACCGACTCATGAATGCCAGGCACGCTGAGGCATCCCTCCTCACGGGTGACGGTTTTAGATGTCTCGTCAACAGTGAGCACCGGGTTGATGAGAACAAAGTTCTTTCCGGCAAGTTCAGGCATGTCCTCTTTGAGCACATCGACATCGATGTAAATGAGTCGCAGGCTCTTGCCGACCTGAGGTGCGGCAATACCGATGCCGTCGCTGGCATACATAGTCTCTTTCATATTCTGGATGAGTTGATCCAGATTGGGATAGTCGGGGGTCACCTCTTTTGTCTCGGTGCGGAGCACTGGGTGACCATATAGATAGATGGGGAGGAGCATTTAAAGTTTAGAGTTAAGAGTTAAGAGTTGAGAGTTAAGAGTTGAGGGATTTTATCGACATTAGGTAGTCGTTGAGGATGATGGTTGCTGCGATGGAGTCGACGCGTGCCTTGTCACGGCGGTCGCTCTTCTTCATGCCACCGTCAATCATCGCCTGATGTGCAATGGTGCTGGTGAATCGCTCGTCGTACATCACAACGGGGATGTTGGGCAGAATCTTGCGGAGGCGGTTGACAAAGGGTGTGATGTAGCGCATGCTCTCACTGGGCTGGCCATTGAGTTGCATGGGTTGCCCCACGACAATGAGTTCGACCGCCTCTCGTGCGACATAGTCGGTGATGAACTGCTCTAACGTATGGGTGGGGACAGTGCCCAACGCTCCTGCTACAATCTGCAGGGGGTCGGTCACTGCCACTCCCGTGCGCTTGCGTCCATAGTCTATGCCTAGGATGCGTGCCATCACTTATCTTGCATGGTTGCGAGGAGCTCCTGGTTGTTGCGCGTGCGCTCCATGCGCTCCTTGACAAATTCCATTGCCTCGACCGAGGTACGATCGCTGAGGAACCGGCGAATGACCCACATGCGATTGAGCGTATCCTTGGGCAGGAGCAGGTCGTCGCGGCGAGTGCTCGAGGCCATCACGTCGACGGCAGGGAAGATGCGTTTGTTCGATAGCTTGCGGTCAAGCTGCAACTCCATGTTGCCCGTACCCTTGAATTCCTCAAAGATTACCTCGTCCATCTTCGAACCGGTCTCGATGAGTGCCGTGGCGATAATGGTCAAACTACCGCCACCCTCAATGTTGCGTGCCGCGCCAAAGAAGCGTTTGGGGCGCTGCAAAGCATTGGCATCGACACCACCGGTAAGAATCTTACCTGATGCAGGTGCGATGGTATTATAAGCGCGCGCCAGGCGGGTTATCGAGTCAAGCAGGATCACCACATCGTGCCCGCACTCAACCATTCGCTTGGCCTTGGAGAGCACCAGGTCGGCAATCTTGACATGGCGATCGGCGGGCTCGTCAAAGGTCGACGAGATGACCTCGGCATTCACGCTTCGTGCCATGTCGGTGACCTCCTCTGGGCGCTCGTCAATGAGTAGAATCATCATGTAAGTATCGGGATGGTTCTCCGAGATGCTGTTGGCAATGTCCTTGAGCAGGACAGTCTTACCCGTCTTGGGCGGGGCAACGATGAGTCCGCGCTGTCCCTTACCAATAGGTGCAAACATATCGACAACTCGCGTCGAGATGTTGGGATGCAACACGCTCTCGAGGTTAAACTTCTCGTCAGGGAACAGGGGCACCAAATGCTCAAAGGGCACACGGTCGCGCACAAACTCAGGCGTGCGGCCGTTGATGAGCAGTACCTCGCACAGCGGGAAATATTTCTCACCCTCGTGCGGTGGTCGAATGGTACACTCGATAACATCACCAGTCTTGAGTCCGTAGTTCTTGATGTGGTTCTGCGTGACATAAATGTCGTCGGGCGATGTGAGGTAGTTATAGTCGCTCGAGCGCAGGAATCCATATCCCTCGGGCATGATCTCAAGCACGCCGATTCCATCTAGGATGCCGTCGAAGTTGTAGGGCATATCAGCATATGGTTCAGGAACCTGTTGTTGCACTTGTTGTCTCTGGCGTCGCTTGTTGCGCTTGCTCTGGGGCTGTTCCTTTACGATAGTGGGCTCCTGAATGATGATAGGTGCCTTGGCAGCCTCCTCGGCGGCACGTTTTTTCTCTTCCTCGGCACGTCTTGCAGCTTCTTCTCGCTCCTCGGGCGTGCGTGGTTTGAATGTGGGTGCCCCGCTAATCATGTTGAAGAACGAGCCGAGTGACACCTCGGGTTTCTTAATGGTCCTCTCGGATTCAGCCTCCTGTTTCTGTTCTAGCTGCTCCTCGGGCTCGTCATTCCTGGGTGCTTCTTGCTGCTCGGTGGGCTCATGAGCCACAACCTCGGCAGGCGCATCGACTTGGACAGATTGTGCGGATTTGCGTCCTCGGCGCTGCTTGGTTTGCTGCGCATCGGTAGCATTCTCTTGCACGGTCTGCTCGGCAGCTGGCTGTGCCACGGGCTCTGATGCCACCGGCTGTGGTGTCTCGTGCTGCTGGCTCATAGCCTCCTTGGCAGCTTTCTCGGCAGCCGACGGACGACCGCGCTTTTTGCGTGGCTTCACCTCCACTTCCGGTGTCTGTGCTTGAGTCTCGTCTTGTTTCTCGGCTTTATCTTCTTTCTTCACCTCGGCGGGTGGTTGTTTCTCGGCATTTGCCTCGTTGGCTGCCTTGCGCCCGCGTTTTCGCTTGGGTGCAGGCTCGGGAGTCTTAGCTGCCTCGGCAGCCTGATGGTCCAGGACTTGATACAGGAGTTCTTCGACGTCAGTGGTGTCTACCTTTTTCAGTCCCATGGAACGAGCGATGTCTCGCAACTGCGATTCGCTCATTTCGTTCAAATCATTAAAACTGTACATTATATTTTCTTTAAGTAGTCAAGGAGGTCGTTGCCAATGGGCATTTTGCAACCAAGAAGCATTCTTCTCAACATCCTGCCTTCTTTAACTACATGTTTCTAGAAATTACGATATCTAATTACGTGTAAAAAAGCATTGCCAGAATGCACATGGTTGTCATGTCACATTAATCAACTATCCCTGACAATAGCCTAGGTGGTGTTATTCTAACAAATGTGTAGTGGAAAATTTGTCCGAACGGACGTTTGAGATTGCAGTGTGGCGATTAGTTGTCACTCAAATCGTGTGCAAAGGTAAGCACAATAGTTGGATTAGCCAAGTTTTCGTGCAGAAAAATATCCAAATTGGCCCAAAAACTCTGCCAATTGGGGAGAAAATAGTAACTTTGCAGTCTTCAAAGCAGAAATGAATGGAGAACAGACAAGCAATCATCGCTTCGCATCTTGAGCAGAAAGTGTTCCATCTGGTCGGTGAGGTCGCCGACGAGTTGGGGCGTGAGTGCTATGTGGTGGGCGGCTATGTGCGCGACATCTTCCTGAAGCGCGCGAGCAATGACATGGACTTTGTGACAGTTGGCAGTGGCATTGAAGTTGCCAGTGCTGTTGCAGCACGCATTGGTCGCCGCGCCCATCTCGCCATATTCAAGAGCTTCGGTACGGCGCAGGTGAAGACACGCGAGTGGGAGTTGGAGTTTGTAGGTGCCCGCCGCGAGAGCTATCACCGCGAGAGCCGCAACCCCATTGTCGAGGACGGCTCACTCGATGACGACCAGCACCGACGCGACTTCACCATCAATGCGATGGCAATTTGCCTGAACAAGGGCCGCTACGGCGAGTTGCTCGACCCGTTTGACGGCTTGGGCGACCTGGCACGCCGCATCATCCGCACTCCACTTGACCCCGACATCACATTCAGCGACGATCCGTTGCGCATGATGCGCGCAGTGCGATTTGCCACGCAACTCGACTTTGACATCTTTCCCGAGACGATGCAAGCTATCACGCGCAACGCCAAGCGCATTGGCATCATCACGCGTGAGCGCATTGCCGAGGAGCTAATGAAGATTATGCGCTCGCCGCATCCGTCGCGCGGCTTCGCTTTGCTTGACGAGTCCGGCTTGCTTCCGCTCATCTTCCCCGAACTGGCAGCGATGAAGGGCGTTAACGTGATGAACGGTCGCGCACACAAGGACAACTTCCTGCACACCATGCAGGTGCTGGACAATGTGGCGGCGGCCAGCGACAACGAGTGGCTGCGGTGGGCTGCGCTGCTGCACGACATCGGCAAACCCGTGTGCAAGCGCTGGGACGACCAGCAAGGCTGGACGTTCCACAACCATAACCTGGTTGGTGAGCGCATGATTCCCAAGATCTTCGGGAAGATGCGTCTGCCCCTGAACGAGCACATGAAGTATGTGAAGAAACTGGTGGGTCTGCACATGCGCCCCATCGCACTGGTTGAGGATGAAGTTACCGACTCGGCTGTGCGTCGCTTGCTGTTTGACGCCGGCGACGACATTGATGACCTGATGACCCTGTGCAAGGCCGACATCACCAGTAAGAACCAGGAGAAGGTGAAGCGATTCAAGGAGAACTTCGACCTGGTGAAGCAGAAACTCGTTGACATCGAAGAGAAGGACCGCGTGCGCAACTTCCAACCGCCCATTGACGGACAAGAGGTGATGGACACCTTCGGGCTGAAGCCTAGCCGCGAGGTGGGCGAAATTAAGGACGTCATCAAGGAAGCCATCCTTGAGGGCGACATCCAGAACGACTATGCGCAGGCCTATGGGCTGATGATGCGCCGCGCCGCCGAGCTGGGCATCATGCCCGTGCATCGCGGGCAGCTGTGCCACACCACGATGCCATCACCCCTGGGTGAGCTCACGCTGGCAGCAACCGAGCAGGGCATCGTGCTGGTAGCGATGAATGACGCTGCGGATGAGTTGTCACGGATTGGCAAAAAGCTGAATATGGAGGCTGTTGCGTGCAGAACTCCCCTACTTAACCACTGCCAGCGGCAGTTGGAGGAGTACTTTGCCGGTGAGCGCCGCAAGTTCTCGTTGCCGTTGCACCTGCTAGGCACAGAGTTCCAGCAGTTGGCGTGGGCCGAGTTGCTGCGCATCGCCTACGGAGAAACCGAAAGCTACCGCGACCAAGCACAACACATCGGGCATCCACAGTCATTCCGTGCCGTAGCGCAGGCCAACCATGCCAACCCCGTGAGCATCATCGTGCCATGCCACCGCGTCATCGCTGCTGACGGCACTTTGGGCGGCTACGGCGGCGGCATCGACCGCAAGCAATGGCTCCTGCAACACGAGTCCCAAGACAAGAGGCCATAAGGTCTTTTTTAGACATAAGAACATAAGGACAGAAGATTTATTTTCAGTCAAATAATAAGATGTGTGCAGGTTAAAATATCACCTGCACACATCTCAATTATTTTATAATCTCAACGGTTAGAGTTTGAGGTCGTCGATGGTCTTGATGAGGAGATCGCCGGCGAGCTGGCGGGCAACAATCTTGCCTTGGGGATCGATGAGCATGATGTGAGGAATGCCATTGATGCCATAGAGGTCGGTTGGCTCATGCCAGTTCTTGCCACCTTCCATGACGGGCCATGGCATCTTAAGCTGCTCTATGGCTTTCTTGGTGTCCTCGGGCTCATCCCAAACAGCTACTCCGACGAAGTTCATCTTGTCCTTGTACTTGTCATAGAGACCCTTGATGTTGGGAATTTCGCGTTTGCAGGGTCCGCACCAACTTGCCCAGAAATCAACCAGGGTGTATTTTCCCTTGCCTGCAAAGTCAGAGAGTTTCACGCCGTTGGCATCGGTAAAGTCGAGAAACTGCTGCCCTACCGCCGTGACGACAAGAGCCTTTGCGTCATTGAGAGCCCTCTGCACACGCTTGAGGTTGCGGTAGCGCGGCGGTGCTGCATTAACAAGCGAGTCGAGTTGGTCATATCCTAACTCTTTGAACATCAAGTAGTAGTTGAGCGCCCATGGGCCGATGCCGTTATCCTTATTATCCTCATAGGCCTTATAGAAGCGGTCACCCAACTTCTTTTCCATTTCCATATACTGTTCGGGTGTAGGTTCCTCGCCGGCCTCATTCGAGATGGCATCAAGTTCGTCACCGAGGGCATTGAGAGCACCATTGAGTTTGCCTCCAGTGGCCTTTTCTTCTTGCCAGTTGATGGCAATTTCGGCGGGTTCGATGACAAATTCCATGCGTTTGTCACCCACAATCAGTCGTGCCATGTAGGTAGTATCCACAATACCCTCGAGCACAACCATCTTGTCCTTGATGGCAGCCTGATTAAGCGTATCACCCGAATCAAAACTGGTGATGTAAGCCGTCTGTCCATCGGTGGATTCATCGGGCATTGTCACTGTCACTTTGTAATTGCCGCCCTGTTGGTTACATGCCGCAAGCAGGAAAATGGCGATTGCTGCAAAAAAAAGTTTTTTCATTTTATTTTGTTTTTTAGTGGCGAGGTTTCTGTCGTCGCCTATAGAACTTTTTTATTTTTTAATGCTTTTGTAGATGAGAGATTGAATGTGGCTGCGGGCGCTAATGCGACCGAAGTTGGGGTTATTGCGTGTGGGGCTGACGCGGTTGCTCAGGAAGATGTAGAACATGTCGTTCTTCGGGTCTACCCAAAAGCATGTGCCTGTGAAGCCCGTGTGACCGTAGGTCTCGGCAGTCGCTTCGGCGCAGGTGTTGCTAGCGTCAGGGTTGCCCACGACGGGCTTATCAAATCCTAAGCCTCGGTGGCTGTTGGGGCTCTTCTGCGTTGTGAAGACCTCGACAGTCGATGGCTTGTAGAAACGTATGCCGCCATAGGTGCCGCCATTGAGCCACATCTGGAACAACTTTGCCAGGTCGTTGCCATTGGAGAACAGTCCGGCATTGCCCTGCACACCGCCCGAGAACGCCGCAAGCTCGTCGTGCACATATCCATGAATGTGCTGGCGACGCAGGTAGGTGTCCATCTCGGTATAGGCGATTTGCTCGCGGGGGAACTTGGTGAGCGGACGGTACATCGTATGGTAAGCACCCAGTGGGGCAAAGATGTAACTGTTGGTAAAGTAGTTGAGTGGCGAGTGTGTCATCTGCTGAACGGCGTCGGCCAGCAGGCAGAAATTCAGGCAGCTGTACAGATACCTCTTCTTGCCCAGATTAGCATGGTAGATGCGCTGCATGATGGAGTCGTAGGTCACTCGTCCACCCCAAATGCCATCAGCAATGGCAATGTTGAACTTGTCGGTGCGAGTGGTCGAGAGGATGTCGGTGCGCAATCTCGCATCCTTGTGGCCATAGGCACCATTCATGATCTTAATGGTATGATTGGCATCGGCCTCACCAGTAATGAGCGCACCGCTGAAGGTGTTCTTGTCCATCATCATCTCCCACATGCTCAATGAGGGCGGCAGGCCCGTCTCGTGATAGAGCAGGTCGCGGAAGGTGATGTCGGCCTTGTCGCCGTCACGCAGGCCATGTATCACACGGCTGGCGGGCTCGTCGAGCTTGAACTTGCCGTCGTCATAGACCTTCATCACCGCACTGAGTGTGCCGGTGGCCTTGGACACCGATGCCAGGCCATAGATGGTGTTGTCGTTGACCGCCACACCACTTCCAAAGTCGGTCTCGCCATAGGAACGCTTGCAAATGACCTTGCCATGGCGCCCCACGATGACCTGACATCCTGGGAAGGCACGCTCGCGCACACCCAATCGGCACACCGAATCAATCTGGTGCAGCAGATAGTTGTCCATGCCCACCTCGGCAGGGATGGTGTAACCGAGTCGACAGGCGTCGTAGTGGATACCATGTCCTGCATGGTAGGTTTTGCTACCGCATCGCAGCGATACTGGCAGATTGCCCGTCGCTGCATTGCCACCAAAGATGGTCTGCACAGCATAGTCCTGTGCCAGCTCGGTATTCTCGTAGGTGAGCACCACTGCCTTGACATGGCCACTAGTGATTATATTGCCCCAGCGCGTGATATCGTAGGGCTTGCTGAAAATTGACAATACCAGGTTGTCGCATTTCTTCGCCAATTTCTTCACCTGTTCAATGGCGATGGCATCGTCGGCAAGGGCAGCCACCAGGATAAGGTTGTAGCGGTTGTCCTTTAGTTTCTGTACCAGTGCTTCGACACTCTCACCCGGGTTCAGTTGGTAGGCGGTGGCCTCAGCATAGTCGTCGACGCGGTCATGGAACATCGCCTTCAAGCCCTTTTCGCCCCCGACTGTAACCGACGCGATGCGGCGGCTCTGCAGGTTCTTGACAGGCAGAACACTCTTGTGACTCTTGATGACCGTGATGCCTCCAGCCAGCAGTTGGCGGATAAGCACCTGCGCGTCGGGCGTGTTCAGGTCACTCTCGATGCGTGCCGACGACACCTGCTGGCGCTGCGTAAGACCCAGGGCGAACTTATAGCGCAGCATCTTGCGGCATCGCTCGTCGATATCGGTCTGCTTAAGCGTTCCAGCCTGGATAGCCGCCATCACGGCGTCGACCTCGGCATCGGCATTGGCAGGCATGAGCAACAAATCGTTGCCCGCCTGCAAAGCTGCGACACATGCCGATCCCTTAAGGTACTTCTTGGCACCCTCCATCGTGAGTGCATCGGTGAAGATAAGCCCATCAAAGCCCAGTTTCTCCTTGAGCAGGTCGTTGACGCACTTGCGGCTCATGGTTGTGGGCACCAGATCCTTGTCGATTGCCGGCACAAACAGGTGTGCTGTGAGCATGCCCGACAGCCCAGCGTCAATGTAGCGCCGGAATGGCACCAGTTCACAGGTGTTCAGCTCACTCATCTTCTTGTTGATCACTGGCAGGGTCTTGTGCGAATCCTCCTCGCTGGAGCCATGCCCTGGGAAGTGCTTGCCCACCGACAGCACGCCGCCGTCCTCAAGTCCACGGGCATAGGCGATGCCGTGACGCGCCACCTCCTCGGGGCTCTCGCCAAACGAGCGAGTGCCGATGACCGGATTGCGCGGGTTGTCGTTCACATCGAGCACGGGCGCAAAGTTGACATGGATGCCCAAACGCCGCATCTCGCGCGCCACCTCGCGTCCATAATCATAGAGGAGCTTGTCGTCGTTGATAGCACCCAGCAACAGGTTGCGCGGGAACATCGGGGTGTTCTTCAGACGCATCGACACGCCCCACTCTCCGTCGATGGTAAGCAGCAGGGGGATAGTAGCCAACGACTGCGCATAGTTGGTGATTGCCACCTGGTCCTGGATGGTGCTCTCGTGATAGATGAGCCCACCTACCTTGTTGGTCTCGACCAACTTGCGGACGGCAGCCTTAGTGCCTTCATTGTCACGTGGCGAGACCGCCATGACAAAAAGCTGCGCCACACGCTCGCGTGGTGTCATCTGCGACATCGTCTGTTCCACCCACTGCTCCATGGCAGCCTGGTCGGCCTTGGCGAGCAAAGTGGGTTTCACTGGTTCTCTCGCCTGTGCCACGAGCGCCAGGACAACAAACAGGGCAAAACAAATTGAGAATTTAGAGTCGTGCATTGTGCATTTATTATTTTTTCATCATTCGCACCTCATCGGTCGAATTGATTTTCTTGCCTTGTTTTGACAAATTCTTAGCATATTCAATGACGTGGTTGCCATACTTTACGTCGTCGACATAGAGTCGTTTGGCGTTCTTGAACGACACCATGTAGTCGCCGCCGTTGGCAAGGTAGTCGATGGTGACCATCTTGTAGGTCTTCTTGGGGTCGACCTTCTTGCCGTTGACCTTGGCCGAGGTGACCTCGCCCTTGGCGTTATAAGTCACCTTTAGTCCCTTGCTCATGGCGTCGCCGTCACGTCCTGCCATCACCTTAAGGCCATCAAGCAAGTCCTGCCCGGTAATCTCAAGAACGACAAAGCGGTTGTCGAATGGGAACATTGACATCAGCAAGCCCTCGGTAAC
>JAEEGI010008122.1_pt1 | contig 23267 bp, 20 predicted proteins | sample 8958751 | NCBI WGS metagenome assembly JAEEGI01 (sample SAMN16246545, study PRJNA631951) | gut metagenome | biome: gut microbiome; feature: rumen; material: KS-attached | host: Bos | place: Iran: Karaj | collected 2018-10 | reverse complement strand
GCGATGATTGTAGTCAGCAGTCTGCCTCCGCCGAGATATGTATAGCGCCACTCGTATGCGGAGTCAATGTGACCGGAGAAGACTATTCTCCTCTTTGTCTCACCCGCTGCCCTGCGCGTGCAGATGACATTGGATGATTCACGCTCCGGGAAGAGAGGGTCAAGGAACTCCTTATAGAAGAGGAACTCTCCGAGAATGCATGCGACGGAGACAAGCGTAAAGAGCAGTCCTACCCATACGGCCGCAAGGCCTTTGGGACCGAAGTCTCCGAAGATTGCGAGGATCATTGATATGGCGGCGAGGAACATGCAGACGCCGTCTATGAGCACCCAGCCCATGAAGGCCTTGGGATGAAGTTTAAACGGCTCCCTGACGACCTCGTCGGCCGTGGCCTTCATGTGCTCGGCGACATAGTCCTGCGCCCTGCGCTCGGACTCCTCGCCGGACTCACGGGGACCTATGGTCCCAATGACGTGTTTTATCTGTTCCTCAACATAGCCTGAATATTTGTCAAGCTGTGCATCAAAATTGTTTACGGCTTCTTTAGCGAGCATCTTATGCCTCCTGCTTTGCGCCCTGATCGAACTTGTCGAGGACTCTGACAGATACGGCATAGCAGTCGGCAAGACCGCCGGCGTTCATATTGGTATATGTGTCCTTGCGGGTATGATAGTAGGACTCAAGCTTGTGGTTGAGGCCTGTGATACCCGTCGAACGGAAACCGCCCTGCGCAAATGCTGCGTTGTCCGTAGCTCCGCCGAGAGGCGGTACCATGCCCTTGTTGCAGAGAATGTCGAGTTCCTGAGCCGCTTCCATGAAGAGGTCGGAGACATCCTTATCCGCCTTTACCGTGGCGTTGAGGTCACGATAGTTTACAAGGAGATACTTCGGATCGTAGATTGTGTCGTATGAGTAGATGAATGTGGGAACATCCCTGTACTCACCCTTGTGGGCCTCACACCATGCCTTCGCGCCGCGAAGACCGGCTTCCTCTGAACCTGTGAGGATAACGCCTACCTCTGTGTTTTCAAGCTCAATACCGGCATCCTTCATGGCCTTGAGTATGGAGATACCCATATAGCAGCCTGTGAGGTTGTCGTTTGCACCGTCAACAACACGGTAGGGATTCCACATGAAGAACATGTAAATCCAGAACGGAGTAAAGAGAATGCCCCATGTGCTGAGTTTCCAGATAAGGTCGGAAGCTCCGCCGTTTACGAGTACGAGTATTGAGAGAACAAGGTAATAGAGCGCGCCTATTGCCGAGATGATTATAAGGCTCTCGAAGAGAACACCGCCGCCTATGTAGTTGGCGGGCCATTCCCAGGCAGCGTCCGGATGACCGTTGAAGAAGATTCTTCTCTTTACCTCACCCTTGCAGGACTTGATGGCTGTAACGTTTGTGCCCGTTTTCTTCGGGAACATGAAGTCAACAATCTTCTTGTAGATACCGAACTGCAGGAACGCGAGCAGGAAGCCGAGAGCTATGAGTATCGTCGATACGATGTAAGCCACGGGACCTGTTCCGAATCTGAAGAAAGCGACAGCGATGAAAATCAGTGAGAATGTGATGTGAATCCAGCCGTAGAAAGAGCCGGGGTTCTCATCAAATGACTCAATTTCAACTGTCTCGCATCCGCAGTCCTTTTTCAGCACATCAGCCATGTATTCACAGGCCGCGCGCTCGCCCTCCGAACCGGGATCACGTTTCGGAAGGTCCTTGCAGATATGTGTGATCTCTTTAATCATATACTGCGCGGATTGATCTTTCTGTGCTATTAAAGCATCAAACTTTTCACTCATTCTTATTCCTCCTCAAAAGAAATTTTAAAACAATTTCATTTTAACAAAAAAAGGCTTCTTAAACAAGAAGCCTTTTAAGTGTCATTTCTGTTTTCCGAGAAGTTTCAGATACTTCGGGAGAGCCTCCTCGAAGTTTACTCCGTACCAGTTGTAGTTCGGATCGTTCATCGTGCATCTTATGCACTCGAGTGTATACTCAACCGCGACGGCAAGGGCCTCGTAGACGGTAAGACCGTTCATGAGAGCACCCGTGAATGAGGACGCATAGATATCGCCCGTGCCGTGGAAGGAAACCGGAAGATGTTCGTTGTAGTACTCGAAGATCTCGTCCTTCTCTTTGTCATAGCACATGACACCGAGTTTGCCCTCTTCAAAGCTCATGCCGGTAAGTACGGCATAGCGCGGACCCAAAGCCGCAAGTTTTTTCAGAATGTTTTCAATATAGTCGCGTGAATAACCTTCACCGATGTATTCCTCGCCGAGCATAAAGCAGGCCTCGGTGAGGTTCGGAAGGATGACATCAGCCTTGGCGCAGACTGTGGCCATGGCCTTGGCAAAGTCCTCCGTAAAGCCCTTGTAGAGGACACCGTTATCCGCCATGGCCGGATCGACGACAATAGCCGTCTCCGGGCCTTTGAAGTCATCGAAGAACTTCTTTACAAGGTCTATCTGCTCGAATGAACCGAGATAGCCGGTGTAGATGGCGTCAAACTCGAATTTTTCCTTTTTCCAGTGCTCGGAAATAGGAGTTATTTCCGAGGTCAGGTCGTGGAAGGTAAAACCTTCCTTGAAAGCGGTATGTGTTGACAATACCGCCGTAGGCAGGATTGCGGCTTCCACTCCCGCCGCCGAAATGATAGGCAGTGCTACGGTGAGCGAGCACTTTCCTACACAGGAGATATCCTGGATTGAGACAATGCGCTTCATTGCTCTTTCACCTCTTCTTTCTTGTTCTTTGAAGGCAGCTGTGATATCACTATCGCCGCCAGCATTATAAGACTTCCGATATACTCCCTTACCGTCATCGCCTCATGCAGGAACAGAGCTCCCGTCAGCGCTGCGAACACGGACTCCATACAGAGTATGAGTGAGACAATCGAAATGTTTGTACCTTTTTGAGAGAAAATCTGCAGTGTATAAGCCACACCGCTCGACAATATTGCTGTGTACAGCAGAGGACCGATGGTGTCTCCTACCATACCGGGTTCGGGGATCTGTCTGAAGGCGAGCATGAATCCCGCACAGACAACAGTCGCTACCGCGAACTCAAAACAGGACAGACGGACGGCATCCACCCGGAGGGAATACTTGTCAACGAAGGTCATCTGCACGGCATATGTCACCGCACACAGGATGAGATAGATGTCTGTCTTTTCTATGGTAAAGCCGTCCTTTATACAGAGAAGATAAAGGCCGATTACGGCTATGAATATGCAGAGCCAGATGCGTGCCGGCTGGCGCTTGCCGATTATCATTCCGATAATCGGAATGATAACGATGTAAAGAGCTGTCAGGAAGCCTGCCTTACCTGCTCCCGAGCCAATGCCCAGCTGCTGGAAATTCATGGCGACGGCGAGCGTAATGCCGCAGAGTATACCGCCCTTTACCATCTCCCTGTCGGAATGTTTGTAATCCGGCTCAAAGTTCGGATTCTTCTTCCTGATAAAGTCAAAGACAAAGACCAGGATTACGAGAAAAGGAACCGCAAAGAGATTGCGGAAAGTATTGAAAGCAAACGGCGGCATTCTGTCTGCGCCGAGATACTGGGCCGCGAAGGCGGAACCCCAGATAAAAGCCGCGATAAGCGGCAGTATTGTCTGTCGTACGAAACTTGTATTTGAATTCATAATATAAGATTTTAGTGTAATACGCGTCCTATTTCAAGAGAAAGTTTATCAATATAAAAATTAAAGGCGGCAACTTACGTTGCCGCCTGTCTGACTATTTCATTGGAGTTTACCTCACAGTTTAATTCCGAAAAAAGACTTAACTGTTCTTTGGACTCACCCTTTCAAATTATTTCAGGTTAAACATCCGGTGGATTGTCCTCAAGTTGAATCATACGTACCAACTCCGTTTTTAGTCTACTTGCTAAAACCTCGATTGTACATTGGAATCAATCCCTTCTTTATAAATTCGGAACCTTTTCTTGTCTCCAATATAACACCGTTTTCGGTATATGTCAACGTTTTCTACAAAAAATATTTGTTATTTTTTAGACAATTATGCAATATGTACAAATGTCTATATTGTTGCGGGATTTATCGGCGGTGCATCCGGACCATCGTAGTAGTAGCGTACATTCGCGGCCTGTGCAATGTTCAGAGCGTGATCGGCTACACGTTCGAGGTCGGTCAGAGTCTCTACGAATATGAGGCCCTGTGAGGAATGGCATTCGCCGTCGTGCAGACGTTTGACGTGATTGTCCTTCATGACATCTACGAGGTCGTCTACCGCCTGCTCCTCAAGGTAGATCTTGTTGTAGGCCTCCTGAGAGGGCTCGAAGAGGTGGATGCATGCATCATTGAGAATATTTATGACATCGGTTACGAGTTCTTTAAGCTCAATCATGGCGTCATTGGAGAAAGGTTTATTCTCCTCTTTCATGCGGTTTGCGTAATCGATCATATTCTCGGCATGGTCGCCTATACGCTCAAGGTCGGTCGTGACATGGAAGAGATGACCTATGTGATTCGCGTCCTGCTCAGAGAGATTGAGGGACGAGCAGCGGATGAGCGCATCCGTTATGGCCTTGTTCAGGAAGTCTATGGTCTTTTCAACCTTCATGAACTTCGCCTTGTCATAGGTCTCATCCGCAAAGAAGGTATCCGTTGCAGTCTTGAGGTTCTGCTTTGTGAGATCCTGCATGCGGCGGATTTCCGCGTCTATCTGAGGGATGCATGTTACGGCTGAAGCAAGGCCGGCCTCGGTGATATACTCGAGTTTTCCGTCCTCGTGTTCCTTGTCCTCACCGCGTATTATCTTACGTGAGAGCCATGCTATCTGGTTTGCTATCGGGAATGTGACGAAGCACATGAGAATGCTGAACAATGTATTGGCGTTCGCCATCTGGCGGCTCGGGTCGGACGAAGTGGACTGAATGAGTCCGACAGCCTGGGGAAGCAGAAGGATGATGGCCATGAAAACGATTGCGCCTATTGTCTCTATTTCAACAACAATTGCCGCAACGCGCTTTGCATCTTTACGGCCGCCTATAGAGGCGAGAATCGGAGCTATTGAAGCGCCTATGTTCATACCGAGCATGATGTAAAGGGCAGGCGTGAAGGCGATTGCTCCGGCGAGGAGCATCATCTGCAAGATACCGACTGAGGCGGATACACTCTGCATTACCGCCGTAAAGACGATACCGAAGAGTACACCGAGCAGCGGGTTCTCAAGATTTGCGATTATCTTCTGGAACGACTCCATTTCGCGGAGAGGCGCCATGGCGCCGGACATCATTCCGAGACCGAGGAACAAAATACCGAGGCTCGCTACAACCGTGCCGAAATACTTTACTCTCTGATTCTTTATAAACATTGTTATAAAGACACCGGCAAAAATAAGTATGGTCGCGTAATCCGAGATGTGGAACGCGATGAGCTGACCGGTGATCGTAGTACCTATCTTGGCACCGATTATAATACCGACTGTGCGCTCAAGCTGCATCAGGCCCGCATTTACAAAGCCCACTGCCATTGAACATATGGCGTTGGAGCTCTGGATGAGAGCCGTGAGGCCTGCACCTACAAGTACGGCAACAAAGCGCTTCTCGGTAAGTTTCGCAAGTATCTTTTTAAGATATTCGCCCGCCATCTCCTTTAAGGCATCGGTCATTGAGTTCATTCCGAAGATGAACATCGCGATACCGCCGATAAGGGTGGCTACATTCTGAAAAGTCATTCATTATCTCCTGTTCTTTAATCAGATGGAAATTTCGTGCGCTGTCCTGTAAACGTCTATGTCAAGCTGCTTGGTCATTGAAAGTGCCTTATCTATGGGATAATCGACGATTGTGCCTGCGTGTTCCGCTACAATACAGCTTCTGTCGTCATAGCGGAGAACACGGGCCGCGTAGTTACCCATGCGGGATGCGAGAACCCTGTCTCTTACCGTCGGAGAGCCGCCGCGCTGAACGTGGCCGAGGATTGTGGCCCTGGTCTCAATGCCGGTCTTCTCCTGAATCTCCTTTGCCATCTCGGGAGCGTCACCGCAGCCCTCGGCAAGGATGATTACGAAGTGGCGCTTGCCTGTGGCAACCGTGCGCTTCATTACATCTATTACATCTTTTTCCATATCATAGGGAATTTCGGGTACGAGGATGATTGTCGCGCCTACCGCAATACCGGAATAGAGGGCGATGTAGCCTGCGTCCCTTCCCATTACCTCTATGACAGAGCAGCGGGAGTGAGACTCAGTCGTGTCGCGGACCTTGTCGACCATCTCCATGACGGTGTTGGTCGCAGTGTCATAGCCTATTGTATTGTCTGTGCAGGCGATATCGTTATCGATTGTGCCGGGTATGCCGACACATACTATTCCCTTCTTTGAGAGATCCTGGGCGCCGCGGAAGGAACCGTCGCCGCCGATGATAACGAGGCCTTCAATGCCGAGTGCCTTGCACATCTCGGCGGCCTTTTCCTGACCGGCCTCGGTCTTGAAGCCTTCGCTGCGCGCGGAGTGAAGGATTGTACCGCCTCGGTTGATTATGTTGGATACCGAGCGGAGATTCATCTCCACGACGTCGCCTTTCATAAGGCCTTCGTAGCCGTTCTTGATTCCGAGAACATGCATATTGTTCTCAATTGCCGTACGTACCACAGCACGTATTGCGGCATTCATGCCCGGGGCATCGCCGCCGCTTGTGAGTACTCCAATGGTTTTCATATATCTTAAACCTCCAATATCTGAAGCCAATTTTCACCAAATAACAGTATCGCATTATTCTGTATATATGTCAATTAATTACACTACTTATGGGTTTAGAAAATAAGAAACCCATGTCAAAAGTTTTTGTGCAACTTTTTTCATGGATTTCTTATTGAAGTACGACGTTTTCATCGCCCAGAAGGGCTTTAAGTTCCGCTGTCAGGCCCTCGCCGGCCGCGGATGTGCCGTGCTGTTCGTATGTTTTCGTGTCGAGGAAGTAGAAGTAGACGGGAGTGTCACCCGGTCCGTCGAACATCAGGGTCTCCTCGGCCACCGCCCTTCTCTCATCCCCGCTGCTCTCAAACCTCAGGAAGAGACCGCTCTTCTTTTTCTTACCCGAATTGCCGGAGTAAGGGGTTATGCGCGTGACCTTCAGGGACGGTTTTTCGTCCGCCGAGACGGAGAGGCGGGCATCGACGACGAAGACCCCGTTCTCGCGCAGCAGGCTGCCTGTTTGCGCATAGGTCTTCGGAAAGATTGTGAGCTCGATGCCGCCGGTTACGTCCTCGGCGGTGGCTGTAGCCATGGTGGCGGAGGCCTTTGTAAGCTTCACATGAACTCCGGAGATCATGCACAGCAGGACAACAGAGTCATTGTCCTTATAGCGTGAAGTTCCGTCCTCCGTAGCGGCAAGAAGTTCGCAGATCCTTGCGGAGCCGAGGCGTTTTGCCGCTTCGGTGTACTCCTGCATGGGGTGACCGGATATGTAAAGACCGGTTGTCTCCTTCTCGTAGAGAAGTATGTCGGTCTTTGAAAACTCGGGCAGGTCCGGCGCGACAGGTCCCGATGTCTTTGCGGATGTCTCACTGCCGAGGTCGAAGAAACCCATCTGGCCCTCGACATTGCGGCGCCTGTCACTGTCGAGCTCACCGATTATGTCGGGCAGAAGCGTCAGCATCTGGCGGCGGTTTAGTCCGAGACCGTCAAGAGCGCCGCATTTTATGAGCGCTTCAGCCGCCTTGCGGTTGAAAGTGCGGCCGTGGACGCGCTTTAAGAACTCATAGAGCGATGTGAAAGGCCCGCCGAGCTCCCGCTCGCGCACAATCTCGTCTATGAGTCCGCGTCCGAGGCCCTTCACTCCGAGCAGGCCGAAGACTATTTTGCCGTCCTCTATGGTGAAGTCCGCAAAACTCCTGTTTATGTGCGGCGGCAGAACTTCAATGCCGATATTGTTGCACTCGGCAATATACTCGACCACCTTGTCCGTCCAGGAGAGGACGCTCGTTATCTGTGCGGCCATGAATTCCGCCGGGAAGTGACATTTGAGATAGGCGGTCTGATAAGCGAGATTTGCGTATGCCGCGGCATGCGATTTATTGAACGCGTAGGACGCAAAACTCACCATGTCTTCGAAAATTGACTCTGCAATCTTCTTGTCTATGCCGTTTCCCGCGCAGCCGGATACGAAGTTTTCACGCTCCTTCTGCATGACGTCGTGCTTTTTCTTTGAGACGGCGCGACGCATGATATCCGCGTGTCCCAGCGAGTATCCGGCGAGTTCACGGCAGATCTGCATTACCTGTTCCTGGTATACGATACAGCCGTAGGTCACGCCGAGTATGCCTTCAAGCTGAGGTGTCTTATAGCAGATGTCCTCGGGATGATGTCTGTTGTGAATATAGGTCGGAATCGAGTCCATGGGGCCCGGCCTGTAGAGCGATGTCAGGGCTATGAGGTCCTCGACTGAGGTTGGCTTGAACTGCATCAGCACGTTCTTAAGTCCGCCTGACTCAAACTGGAATACACCTTCGGTGTCTCCCCTGCCGAACATCCTGAATGTCTCCTCGTCGCTCTGGTCGATATCCCTCACGGAGAACTCCGGAATTGTCTTTCTTATGAACTTTTCGCAGTTATCTATGACGGTCAGGGTTCGAAGGCCGAGGAAGTCCATCTTCAGAAGGCCCAGTTCCTCAAGCGTGGTCATGGGATACTGCGTAATGACCGAGTCGTCCTTCTTTGCCATCGGCACATAGGTATAAACCGGGTCACGGGTGATTACAACACCCGCGGCATGTGTCGATGTGTGCCTCGGCATACCCTCAATCCGCAGCGAATAGTCTATGAGCTGCCTGATTTCAGGGTCGTTCGCCGTCATCTCTTTTATCTCGGGCGTCAGGTCTATGGCCCTCTGAAGGTCATGGCCGAGGCGCCACGGTATGAGCTTTGTAATCCTGTCCACCTTGGCATAGGGGATGTCGAGCACGCGGCCCACATCCTTGACCGCGGCACGCGCGGCAAGGGTTCCGAAGGTGACTATCTGAGCCACGTGGTCCGCCCCGTATTTTTCAACGACATAGTCTATGACCTCTCCCCTGCGCTCATAGCAGAAGTCGATGTCAAAGTCCGGCATGGACACGCGCTCGGGATTTAAGAAACGCTCAAAGAGCAGATTGTATTTCATAGGATCGATGTCGGTAATGCCGACGCAATACGCGACAATACTGCCCGCGCCGGAACCACGGCCGGGGCCTACGGGTATGCCCTTTGACTTCGCGAAGCGGACGAAATCGTAGACTATGAGGTAGTAGTCGGTGTAACCCATGCTGTCAACCACACCGAGCTCATAGTCAAAACGCTTTCTGTACTCCGCGAGCGTCTCCTCGGGAAAGCCCTTATAACGCTTATTGAAACCCGCCGTGGCGAGCGCGCGCAGATACTCCGCGTGATCCCTTCCGTCGGGCACTTCAAAATGAGGAAGTTTGATTACTCCGAACTCGAACTCCACATTGCAGCGCTCTGCTATGAGTCCCGTGTTGTCGATTGCCTCCGGTGCCTCCGGGAAGAGCGCTCTCATCTCCCCCTCGGACTTCACGTAGAACTCATCCGTGCGGAAGTCCAGGCCCGTGTCCTCTTCTATCGTATGGTTGGTGCCTATGCACACAAGTATTTTCTGAATTATCGCATCCTCTTTGCGGATGTAGTGGCAGTCATTTGTTGCAACGAGCGGGATATTTGTCTCGTGCGCCAGCCTGATAAGATCGGGAAGTATTCTCTCCTGATCGGGAAGATGATGGTTCTGAATCTCTATGAAGAAATTCCCCTCGCCCATAATCTCCTTATACTCGAGAGCGAGGGCCTTCGCCTCCTCATACTGACCGAAGCGGAGCTTGGAAGGAATTTCACCCTGGAGGCACGCAGAGAGCGCTATAAGGCCCTTTGAGTGCTTTTTCAGAAGTTCCTTGTCAATTCTCGGCTTGGAATAGAAACCCTCAGTAAAGGAGTCAGAGACCATTTTAATGAGGTTTTCATAGCCCTCGTTGTTCTCACACAGTAAAACCAGGTGATGACGGATCTTGGCAGCGGGAGTGGACTTGTCGTGCATGTCATCGGCGATGTAGCACTCGCAGCCTATAATCGGCTTGATTCCCTTGGCCTTACATGCTTTGTAAAAGTCAACAGCCCCGTACATACCGCCGTGGTCCGTAATGGCCACGGAAGTCTGTCCGAGGTCGCTTATTCTCTGAACAAGCTCTGTAATTCTGCATGCACCGTCCAGGAGACTATATTCGGTATGTAAGTGCAAATGAGTGAAACTCATCCCTTCCACCCGAGTCCTTCCGCTGTTTCAAGTATCTTCTGAAGCCTGTGGTTAACACCAGACTTCGAAATGGGTTCTTTTACATTGTCCGCAAGGTCGCCCAGCGTGAAGTCCTCATTCTCAAGCCGGAGAATGGCAAGCTCACGCAGTTCGTCGGGCAGGAATCCCAGCCCCTTCGCCTCCTCTATAAAACGGATGGCCTCTATCTGCCTGTAAGCGGCGTCGAAGGCTCTTCCCGAGTTGGCGTTTTCAAAGTTCATCTTGCGGTTGACGCGGTTGCGCATATCCTTGTACATGCGCGTTCCCATGACCTCGAGCGCCGCGTCGGGAGCGCCCATGAAGGTCAGTATGTTCTCGATGCTCTCGCTGTCCTTGAAATAGACTACGTGAACACCCTTCCTGAGTATATACTTCGGCTCAAACTCTCTTCTGCTCAGGTCGACGGTACCGTCCTCATCAGGAAGATGAATCTCGGTAATGAGCTTTAAGAGGTCGTCGCAGAGCACCTTGTGGGCCATGACGAACTCCAGATGATAGTCCTTCTGCGGATCAGTAATGGTGCCGCATGAAAGGAAGGCGCCGCGAAGAAGCGCGGCCATACAGCACTCGTCCTCAATGTTGCTCCGGTACATCCTGCGGTTTACCTCCGCGCCCGTATGGCCGAAATATTCGAGCACCGCGGCGCGTTCCTCAGGCTTTTTTATGTCGACCCTGTACTTACCCGAACTTGTCACGACTGGCTTGTAAGAGGCGCCTGTAATATTGCCGGCATAGGCGGCAAAGAGTTTTGCCACCTGTTCATGCTCGGTCTTTATGCATATCTCGCGCGATGTAAAATCGCGGCAGAAAAGGAATATACCATACATCTCAGCGTGAATACAGCACGGTTTCATGCCGCCCATCGCGCGGGCAAGTTCACTTTTCTCTATGAGTTCATCCTTTACGTCGGACGCAAACGACACTGTATTCACCTCCCGTGTCAGATAATCCTTACTTCAGGTTCAAGTTCCACACCTTTTTGTTCCCTGACGGTCTTCTGAATGTGCTCCATGAGCTCGAGCACATCCTTCGATGTGGCTCCGCCGGTGTTGATTACAAAACCGGCATGTTTTTCCGATACCTGAGCGCCGCCTACGCTGTAGCCTTTGAGGCCGCACTCATCTATAAGGGCGGCAGCAAAATAGCCCTCCGGGCGTTTGAACGTGCTGCCGGCCGAGGGATATTCGAGCGGCTGCTTCGCCTTGCGGCGGCGCTGCACGTCATCCATATTGTTCTTAATGCCCTCTGCGCTGTCCTGCTCAAGATGGAAGATTACGGACGTGATGATGAGGTCCGAATCCACATAGGCTGAATGGCGGTATGAGAAGTCGAGCTGTGAGCCCTGGAAAGAGCCCTTCTCGCCGTCAAGGTCCATGTGATTGACAACCCAGATGACGTCCTTCATCTCTCCGCCGTAGGCGCCCGCATTCATGAATGCGGCTCCGCCCACCGTGCCGGGTATTCCGAAGGCAAATTCAAGACCGCCGAGTGAGTACTCGAGCGCAAATCTGCAGAGGTCGACGAGCTTTGCTCCCGCCTGTACCTTCACCAGGTCGTTTCCGGCATATTCTATCTTGGAGAATTCATTTCCCATGACTATGACTATGCCGTCGATGCCCTCGTCGCGCACGAGCACATTCGAGCCGTTGCCGAGCACTATCGGCTTCACGCCTTCGGCCTTGCAGGCCTTGAGTATGGCCGACAGGGAATCGGTTGAGTCCGGCTCGACAAGAAGCCGTGCGGGACCTCCTATACGGAATGTCGTAAATTTCGACATGTCGGCATTTTCGGTATATTTGCAGCCGCATTCGCGGCACGCGTTTATTACTTTCTCGTACATAGTTCCACCTTAAAGATTGGCAGCGCCGATAAGTCCGGCATCGTTGCCTAAAGTTGCCGCGCGGATTACGGTCTGTACCGAGGCATTTTTGGTGTATCTCTTCTTCTCAACCTTCTCACGCAGAGGTTTTAAAATAAACTCTCCCTGCGCGGCGACTCCTCCGCCTATGCATATCATCTCAGGCTGGAAGATATTTATGAGGTTCGTGATTCCGTCCGCAAGATACTCGGTATAGTCATCTATAATCTCGAGTGCACGCAGGTTGTCGGCGTGCGCCAGGTCGAAGACATCCTTCGCTCCGGTGATGTCCGGGAACGCCTCCTTCGCGGCGTTCACCAGGGCCGTAGCAGAGGCATACTGCTCAAAGCAGCCTATGCGGCCGCACTTGCAGGGAATACCCTCACGGTCAATTACCATATGACCTATCTCTCCGGCGGCACCGTTTACGCCAGTCAGGAGTTTGCCGCCGAGAATAATGCCGCCGCCTACTCCCGTGCCGAGTGTCACGGCAATGAAATTGCGCGTGCCCTTTCCGCAGCCTGCAATCTGTTCGCCGAGAGCGGCGCAGTTCGCGTCATTGCCCACACGGCACACAAGACCCAGTCTCTCCTCCAGCATCTCACGGAGAGGTGTGTTCACAAAGCCCAGATTCGCGTCGTTTTCAACCACGCCCTCCGCGTTCACCGCTCCGGGCGTACCTATGCCTACGACGGATATCTCATCCATGCGGACAAAGGCTTTGGATGCCACGCTCCGTACGAGCGCGGCAATACTGTCCGCAATCTCGTCAGGCGTCTTCGGCAGACCTGTAGGCACACTTTCCTTCGCAACTATTTTATTGTCAAACCCGACGACAGCCGCTGCAATATTGGTGCCGCCGAGATCAATTCCGATTTTATACATTTTTTCACCTCAAAAGTGGGTATGCGAGCGCATACCCACTTTCAGTTTTAGTTACATGGCGAGTTCCTGAATATAGAACATGTATTCAGAGAGCTGTACGCCGAATTCGGGGCCGCCCTTCATGATAAGCTGACGGTTTGCAGTCATCTTGAACATGTCGCCCTTGCCCATGAGAATCATAAGCGCGGATACGGGGCAGTCAAACGCCATTGTGAAGAACGGGTCTGACCTGGGATAAAGTCCCTTACCTGCCTTTGACTGGCCGTTACCTACATGGAGATAAGCGGCGAGGTCAGGATAACCGATAACCTCGAACTGATAGCAGCGGTCGGGTGATTTTTTAACCCATTCCGCAACCTTCGGATTGCCCATCTTGTTGAGGGCAGAAATACCGGTTGAAAGAAGATAGAAGAAGCACTTTATGGTGAGAAGCTGTGTCTTCTCGTCCTCGGGGATCTCAGTCGCCGTAAGGACTGATGACATCTTGAGGAGAACCATCATAAAGAGAGCAAACTTCGGAAGGCTTCTTATTTTAAAGAAAGGAAGCTGTGAGAAATCGCCCTTCATGAAGGCATTCATCTTCTCCATTGAGGAGAAAGCGAGTTCGCCGGAGATTCTCTTCCTGCCGGTGTAGACACCCTGGTGAACTTCCCATACACCGTCTTCAACTATGAAGTGTACGGCTTCCTTGCCCTTACCGCCTGTCTTGGCGGAAACCTGATAAACCGCGTTTATCCTGAGCAGTGTGTAGAGTTTGTTGATAAGCGGATCATCGGTTGCTATTACTTTCATGAGAGGTAAAGCACCTGCCATGAAAACTTTGTTTATATAACGAGTTTCATCGTTTGGCATAATTCTTTCCTCCCCTATTAATACTCATCTTCCCAGTTGTCCCTGCCGCCGAGCTTGACACCGAGCAGATCGGCTGCGGCTGCTGCCACGCCGTTTGCATCAATGCCGGCTATTGTGAGGAGGTCCTCCTGGAGTCCTATTGTCGAGAAGCTGTTGTCATGACCGAGCATCTTGAACTTGCAGGGTCTGCCGTATTCAGCAATGACTTCGGCGACGGCTGAGCCGAGGCCGCCCTGAAGGACATGGTCCTCAACGGTAACAATACAGCCTGTCTCGTCAATCGCACGGATGATAGCCTCTTTATCTATAGGCTTGAGTGTGTGCATGTTGAGTACGCGTGCATGTATGTCGCAGTCATACTCGAGCATGTTTGCGGCCTGAAGTGCCTGATAAACACCTGCACCGATACCGATGAATGTGGCATCTCTGCCCTTCTTGAGTTCATCGGCCTTGTCCCATACGAAGTTTACGGAATCCGGTCCGCCGCCGTAAACGACTGCGTCAAATCCGCGGTTGATACGGATATACACGGGACCCGGGATATCGTAGGATGCCAGAACGAGTTTGTAGGCCTCGGCACCGTCTGCGGGACACATGACAGTCATGTTCGGAAGTGAACGCGCGACTGCAAGGTCAATAATCGCATGGTGCGTGGAACCCGCCTGTCCGAAAGATGTGCCCGCGTGTGATGCGAGAATCTTTACGGGGACATTCTGGTAGCAGATATCCGTGTGAATCTGATCAAGGGAACGTGCGGCAGCAAAAATCGAGAAGGTCGATGCATAAGGCACGAATCCGTTCTTTGCGAGACCCGCGGCAATACCGAACATGTTCTGCTCGGCTATACCTACGTTTATGAGTCTCTCGGGGAAAGCCTTTACGAACGGTGCTATTTTGGTGGACTTTGCAAGGTCCGCCGTGAGAGCAATAACATCGGCATGCTTTGCACCGAGGTCGTGAAGTGCTTTACCGTAGTATTCAGCAGTAGTGAGCTGTTCAGCCTCAATACTGGTATACGCCATTCCGCCCATTATTTGCCCTCCTTTTCCGCACGCTCGCAGCGCTCTTTGTAATAAGCGTCAAGTGACGCAAATGCCTTGGCAGCCTTCTCGTCATCAAGGGAACCGTAATGCCAGAGGTAGTTGTCCTTCATGAAGTCAACGCCCTCACCCTTGAATGTGTCGAAGACAATTGCGGTCGGCTTGTCGCCTCCCTTGTTGCGATACTCTATCGCAGCTTCCAAAGCCTCATTGATTTCGGAAAGATTGTGTCCGTCAACCCTGTAAGTGTTGCAGTTGAATGCATTGAACTTCCTGTCGAGAGGTTCGATGTTCATCTCATCGGCAACACGTCCGTCAATCATGCACTTGTTGTTGTCAACCATGATGACGAGGTTTGAGAGTTTGAACTGAGCGGCACTCATTATGCCCTCCCAGTTTGAGCCCTCGTTCATCTCACCGTCACCGCAGAGAACAAAGGTCATATAGTCCTTGTTGTGGAACCTGGCTGCAAGAGCAGCACCTACGCCGAGTGAAATTCCGTGTCCGAGTGAACCGGTCGAGAAGTCGACACCCTTTACCTTGTTGGAATCAAGATGCATGCCTATCTTTGCTCCGGTGAGGTTGAATATCTTCAGCTCCTCAATAGGCATGTAACCGTAATCCACGAGAACAGGGGCATAACCTACGGCAGCATGACCCTTTGAGAGTACAAAGCGGTCTCTGTCCTCGTATTCGGGATCCTTCGGATCGAGTTTCATAATTCTGTAATAGAGTACCGTCAGGATATCCATACAGGACATGGCACCGCCGATATGTCCCGAACCGCCCCAGATGGCTGTCTGAAGAGTCAGGCGACGAAGTTCGTCGGCCTTCTTTTCAAGGCGGAGCCATTCTGCCTTATCGAAAGGCCCGTAATTTGCCGGCAGTTGAATTATCTCCTTTCTTTACTTTATAAGACCCATGTCGGGATGACGCTCCGCCACAACGGAGAAAGCATCATCGGCAACATCGATAGTGTACTCAATATCCTCATCGGTAAGCGCCGCATTGATGAAGTGATTATGATGCGACGCGAAGAAAATTCCGCGGCTTACACACTCCGCTACCCACTCCTGGTGAAGGAAGAGGCTGTCATCATTCGCTATGCGCAGATAGAAGAGTGCGGGCTCACCTGATGTAACAAGGTCAAATCCGTGTCTCTTTCCGGCCTCCTGAAGACCCGTGGTGAGTTTTGTGCCCTTCTCACGGAACATCGTCGGAATGTCGAGCTTCTTCATCTTGTTTATGCAGGCAATGCAGGCTGCAAACGGCTCAGCCGAAAGCCAGTATGAACCCGTATAAACGACTGATGAAGCCGTGTTCTTCATATGCTCCTGTCCGCATACGCATGACATGTTATAGCCGTTTGCGAGCGCCTTGCAGAAGCAGATAAGGTCTGCCTTGAAGCCGTAGTAGTGATCCGAACCGGCGAGATCAAGACGGAAGCCTACGCGTACGTCATCTATGATGAGGACCATTCCGTGGTCGTCACAGAACTTGCGGACCGCAGCCCACTGTTCCTTGGTGGCGCAGACATTGTCATAGAAGTTGCCGTGGTCGTACGGCTGGGCAATTATGCCCGCTATGTCTCCGTGGTTCTCGTCATAGACTCTCTGAAGAGCTTCCATATCAAACCAGGGTATTACGATATTGTTCGCAACCTCCTCGGGAAGAATGCCGGGATAGTCGGCCTTCTGTGCCCACTGGAAGTCGCCGTGATAGTAACCCTTGAAGAATACTATCTTCTTTTTGCCCGTATGTGCTCTGGCGCACATTACACTGAAGGTCGTGGCGTCTGAGCCGTTCTTCATGAAGAAAGCCCAGTCAGCGCAGTTTACGGTGTCCTTGAGGAGCTCTGCGCACTCAACCATCTTGTAGGATACGGAGGTGGTGCAGTTGCCTCTCTTGAGCTGCTCGATTGCGGCAGCGTCTACATCGTCATCACAGTAACCCAGTACGTTCGGGCCGTAAGCGCACATATAGTCGATGTAGCGGTTACCGTCCACATCCCAGAAATAGGTGCCCTTGGCGTGGTCACTCATGAGGGGCCACTTCGTGATCGGGAGGAAGAGTCCTTCCGAGGGACCGAGGTGACCGTATACGCCTGACGGGACAGCTGCGAGCGCTCTGTCAAACCATTTCTTTGACTCGGTATGTACATATTCCGGATACTTGCTCATTATCTGTCCCCCCTTTATGCAAGATACAGGCCTACTCTGTCGAGTATGCGGTTGATGTTGTCGATCATGTTACACATGCCCGCAAGATAGATGTTGCCGGCACAGAGTTCCGCCATCGTTGAAGCGGTTCCGTTGAAGAGCGAGTTCGCAAGCTCAATCGTCTTAAACTCCATAATGGCTCTCGGGTTCTGTGACTTCTCCTTCTTCAGGGTAAGGTGATGATTCTCAGCAATTACGGTCACATACACCTTGTCACTGATACCCATGGATATTTCTCCGTCAACGATGTAAGATGCGGAGAGTTTGCTTATCTCATCGTTGTTACCGAGAGCGCAGATGGCGCCGCCGATGACATACATGGTGAGAATGGTGGATTTCTCGAAGAAATCCTTGTCCTTCAGGTCACTGTCGGACGGTCTTAAGTACTTGACCAGGATATTGGTAAGTTTTGTGAAAGGACCGAGCAGAAAGCTTAAAACCTGGGTGGGATTCTTCGAAGGAATTCCCGGTTTTGAGTTGTCAATGAGGTTGTTGAAGCCGTCGGGTGAACGGAATGACATCTTACAGGTGCAGCCTGCATCGCCGTCAGTCATCTTGCAGCCGTCAGCCGAAAAATTCAGCGTAAAACAGGGACCGTCCTTGACATCGAAGCAGAAGTTCACGGGCTTTTTGAGCTTCTGACAGATTTTCTTGGCCTCGTCATCGATTTCGCACAGGTTTTCAAGTGCGCCGAGCACGCCGTATGCGTTTACGAAAGCCATTGCTCTGGCATCTTTCAATTTCATTTCCCCCTTTGCAAAAGAATATGCCGTATCAAAAAATACTACAGATAATATTTTAGCACCTGACTCCCCGTTTTGTCTATTTAACATATATTTAATTTTAAGATAATCTTTATGTAACATTAGCACAAAAAAAGACGGCCCCTTTCCGGAACCGTCCCGTTTCAGATTTAAGCGTTGTGCCAGACATCAAGGTCGGTGGGCTTGTTGTCGTTCTCCTCTTCGAGCATTCCGAGATTGGAGAGAAGTTCTTTTGCGGAGTTGTAACCCATCTTCTTCTGGCGGTTGTTTATGGCCGCGACCTCAATGATTACGGCGAGGTTGCGTCCCGGGGATACGGGTACTGTACAGAGCGGAACATTCACGCCGAGGATGCTTATGTCCTCCTCGTCAATACCCATACGCTCATAGGCCTTGGTGTCGTCCCAGGCCTCGAGGTCAACTACGAGATCGATTCTCGAGGTGTTCTTTACCGACTTCATACCGAAGAGTCTGCGGGCATCGATGATGCCGACGCCGCGAAGCTCAATAAAGTGTCGGATATTGTCCGGGGCGGAGCCTACAAGTGTCCTCTTCGACACTTTTCTTATCTCAACGGCGTCGTCAGCCACGAGGCGATGCCCGCGGTTTATAAGCTCAACGACGTTTTCGGACTTGCCCACGCCGCTGTCTCCGGTGATGAGTATGCCTTCACCGAAGACCTCGACGAGCACGCCGTGGCGTGTCTCGCGCTCGGCAAGTTCGACATTGAGATATGAAACGAGTGACGATACGGAGAACGAGGTCTCGCTGTCGCTCTTTAACAGAGGAACTTCATACTTCTTCGCGAAAGGCATGAAGAGGTCGACAATGTCCTCCGTGACGCTTACGGAGAATACAATTGCCTTCGGATGCCTTGACATAAGCCTTTCAACGCAGTCCTCAGCCTTTTCATTCTCCGGAAGTCCCTTGAGGAAGAGCTGTTCCGAGTTACCTATGAACTGAATTCTGTTTGCGGAGAAGTTTACATCGTCACGGGCAAGAATAAGGCCGGGACGGGAAACCTCCATAGCCGATACCAGAACCTCCTCCGGCGGGACCGGGGAATAGATTTCGGTATAGCCTTCCGAAGCAATTATTTTACTAAGTGAAACAGAATAATTCGTAGCCATATCCGTTCCCTTTCTTCAACTTATTTAAGATAGATTATACACAAATTACGCATCAATGTAAATTGAAAGAAGACGGCAGGAGTTCCTTCATCGTGCACTCCTTTGTCTCGCCTTCCCCGTTTTTGAAAAAGAAGCTGAAATCGCCTCCGACAAACTCGGAGAGCGCCTGCCTGCAAGTGCCGCAGGGGAAGCAGAAATCCTCAGGATTACCGTCATGTCCTCCGACTATGGCTATTGCCTCAAATTCGGTATGCCCCTCCGACACGGCCTTGAAGAGGGCCGTGCGCTCGGCACAGTTTGTCACGCCGTAGGAGGCATTTTCGACATTGCAGCCCGTAAAGACCGTGCCGTCACTGCACAAAAGTGCGGCCCCCACCTTGAAATTCGAGTAAGGTGCATAAGCGAGATGCATTGCGTTTTCAGCCTGTTTTAAAAGTTCTTCGGGTGTAATCATAGCTACCTCATTTTTTCGTAAATCTGTAAAACTCGTTCGGTGTAAATGTAACTTCAGAGAGGAAACTCTCTCCGTCAAGGTCCGTCAGATATCCGAACATGTCCTCAATTGTTTTTCCTATGTCTGCGTATGTTTTGCGGGTTCCGAGATTAACTGCGGGTCCTCCTCTCGTGTACCAGAGAAGCGGTATATACTCGCGTGTATGGTCGGTATGGGCCGTAAATGAGGGGTCGCAGCCGTGGTCTGCAGTGATGATTAAAACATCATCCTCGCGAAGCTTCGTCAGAAACTTTGAGAGCCACGAGTCAAATTCCGAGATCGCAGAGGCATAACCGTCGATATCCCTTCTGTGACCGTAAAGCATATCAAAGTCCACGAGATTCGCAAAGCAGAGTCCGTCGAAATCACGGCCGGCAAGAGAGTCAAGCACCTCCATGCCGTTGGTGTTTCCCGTGGTGGGATTACTCTCGGTCACACCGGAGCCCGCGAATATGTCATTTATCTTTCCTATTGAGATTACGTCCTTGCCGTAATAATGAAGCACATTTAAAAGCGTGCCCGGAGGCGTCAGCGAGAAGTCATGGCGGCGAGGGGTGCGGGTATAATTCCCCGAGGTGCCGGTAAACGGCCTCGCTATAACCCTGCCGACGGGCACTATCTCCCTTGCGATCCTGCAGTACTCATAGAGCTGCTCCACGGGGACAACATCCTCGTGAGCCGCGATCTGAAATACGGAATCTGCAGATGTATACACAATGAGTTTTCCCGTAGCTACGTGCTCATCACCGTAGTCGCGGATGACCTCCGTACCAGAGTACGGCTTGTTTACAAGCCATCCCCTGCCCGTGCGCTTTTCAAACTCACCCATTATCTCGGGCGGGAATCCGTCCGGATAAGTCGGCAGAGGCTCGGGACTTATATGTCCGCAGATCTCCCAGTGACCTATGGTCGTATCCTTGCCTTTTGAGGCCTCGGCACATCTGCCGAATGAGGCCATGGGACTTGAGAACGAAGGCAGGAAATCCACGCCTTCGATATTGAAAAGTCCGAGTTTTTCCAGCGTGGGCGCAGAGAACTTATCCGAGCCGGAAACCGCTTTTATTGTATTCGCCCCGATATCACCGAAAGCCCCGGCATCGGGCAGTTCGCCCACGCCGAAGCTGTCGAGTACTATCATGAATACACGCTTTGACATCAGTCTGCCTCCCTGTCAAGTTCAACGGCAATGCCCAGGGCAATCTCCATCATCTGCGTGAAAGAGGTCTGCCTGGCCTCAGCGTCCAGGAACTGATCCTTAAGCGGACAGTCCGAGATTGTGCAGATGGCGAGCGCGTTCTTTCCTGCTCTCGCAGCCTCCATATAAAGGGCTGCCGCCTCCATCTCAGTCGCAAGGACATTGTGCATCTTCTGCCAGGCCGAGAGGTCATGGGTATCGTCATAGAAGGTGTCAGATGAATAGATTGATCCCACCTTCATTTCAATGCCGAGACCGGCAGCCACATCGACTGCTGTCTTCAGCAGTTTAAAACTCGCCGTCGGCGCATATCTGCCGGGCAGACTGTACTGCGCTTCAAAATTTGAATTCGTGCACGCCGACATGGCGGCAACGACATCGCGCAGTTCTATGTCGTCGGCTATGCCGCCGGCGGTGCCTATGCGGATTATGTTATCAACATCATAGAAGTTGAACAGTTCGTGTGAATAGATTGCCATGGAAGGCATACCCATGCCTGAGGCCATGACAGAGACACGAGTGCCCTTGTAGAATCCCGTATATCCCTGAATGCCGCGCACGTTGTTCACGAGTTTCGCGTCAGTCAGGAAGTTCTCCGCGATAAATTTCGCGCGCAGCGGGTCGCCGGGCATGAGCACGGTCTTTGCGAAATCAGCAGGTGTCGCTGTGTTATGAGGTGTAGGTGTCATTAAAACATCTCCTTTATTTCATTCATGCGCGCCGCCGCGACATCATAGCCGTGATGATAAAACGCGGCGAGTTTATCCGTATCGCTCTCCATTGAGTCTATCATTTTATCGGCGTCAGGCCTCAGTATTACGGCCTTTCCCTCCGCTTCGAGTTTTTCGCAGAAGGCTATCTCTGCATTATACATCTCAGACCTTTTCCTGAGCGCTTCGGCCAGTTTGGGATACTTGCCGTTCATCGCCTTCGCGCCCATCTCCATCTTCGGGTCGAAGTCCTTCTTCTTATACCCGAGCGGTCTGGTCAATACAATCAGCAATTTGTCGCATCCGTCCTTTACGGCCTTCTCCGCGGGAATCGAATCGGCAATGCCGCCGTCATAGTACGGAACACCGTCAATCTCAATTGCCGGGAAGAACAGCGGCTGGGCACAGGTCGCCTTGAGCATTGTAGCCTTCTCATCCAGCTTCATACCGTCCAGATACTCCGCCTCACCCGTCAGGGCGTTTGTGACGCCCACGACAACCTTGTCTCCGCTGTTTCTGTAAGTTTCAAAATCAAACGGCACAAGTTTCATAGGCACTTCCTCATAGAGGAACTTCAGACCGAAGAGACTCTTCTCCTTCGGATAGTTTAAAAGGCCGAAATACCTTCTGTCGTTTCTGTAAGTTGTCGTTATCTTATAATTTCTTCCGTTCTGTCTCGAGACATAGGACACGCCGTCGGTGATACCGGCGGAAACGCCTATGACATACGGAAAATGAATGTCATTATCCAGCAGGGCATCCATGACGCCGCTTGAGAACATGGGGCGCATGCTGCCGCCTTCGAGTACGAGTCCCTGCATTATAAAAGTCCCTCCGACTTAACTATCTTCACAATTCTGCTCGTGCCGAGCCTGTCAGCACCGAGAGCCAGGAATTTCTCGGCATCCTCTATTGACGAGATACCGCCTGCTGCCTTTATTCTGGTGCTGCTCTTCATCTCGTCGAGGGTCTTTTTGAACAATTCAACATCATGGAATGTTGCGCCGGCCTTCGAGAAGCCCGTCGAGGTCTTTATGAACTCGGCATTTGACTCGCTGACGATCCTCGTGATTTTTACAATCTCCTCGTCAGTCAGCTCGCAGGTCTCCACTATGACCTTCAGCACCTTGCCGCAGCAATGGGCTTTGACTTCATTTATCTCGGCCAGGATCTCATCATACTTTCCGTCTTTCAGCCAGCCGAGATTAATAACCATATCTATTTCATCGGCACCGTCGAGCACTGCCGAACGGGCCTCGTCACACTTGACGAACGTCGTGTTATAGCCGTTCGGGAAGCCGATGACGGTGCAGACGGGCACCCTGTGATGCAGGTAGTCCGCGCACTGCTTAACATATGACGGCGGTACGCAGACCGATGCAGTCTTATACAAAACCGCATCGTCGCAGAGGGCCTTGATCTCCTCCCACGTCGCCGTCGGGCTGAGCAATGTATGGTCGACCTTCACCAGAATATCCCTAATCTCCATAAGTATCACCTTCAAATCGTCGGCTGAGGCATTTACCGCCGGGAAACACACCTCGAGTATTTGCAGAGATTTGTAGACCTTTAAGTGTAGGTCGCAAATAATACGGTGGTTTCCGTCGGCAAACACCTCACCCTCCTCTAGTTTATGATTTTATATATCAGAGTTTCCTCAGTTGGCTGAGTATCCGAGAACTCAATGGCATTGAGAATCATCTGCTCAGCCTGAGGAATCTTGTCTTCCGTGTCAGTACAGAGCACTGCTATGACATCACCTTCAGCTACGGCATCGCCGGTCTTCCTGAGGAGCGAGATGCCGGCTTTGTA
>JAEEGI010008121.1_pt1 | contig 23271 bp, 20 predicted proteins | sample 8958751 | NCBI WGS metagenome assembly JAEEGI01 (sample SAMN16246545, study PRJNA631951) | gut metagenome | biome: gut microbiome; feature: rumen; material: KS-attached | host: Bos | place: Iran: Karaj | collected 2018-10 | reverse complement strand
ACAAGTAAAAAAGATACGGCTACTTTTTTCATAAAGTTGGATAAATAATTGTTTTGAAGAGGTTTATGTTTTGTTCTATCGATAGTGTTCAAAAAATGCGTTTTTATTGTGTTTGCCATAATAGACGCACTAATCCGGAAAAGTAACACTCAGTTTGAAAATAAATGAAAAAGAGGGCTCCGGATGCTGCAGGATTGGTTTTTTGAAAAACTTTGATTATATTTGAACACCACAGACTATGGCACGCTTCCAGAAAATAGATGAACTGTTCCGGCTTTTTTATAAGCCGATGTGCATCTATGCTACGCATTATCTTGGTAATACCGAGGGAGTTGAGGATATCGTGCAGGATGCGTTCCTGTCCTTGTGGCAGAAAATGGAGGACGGCCTGGAGCCGGCGTCTCCCAAGTCTTATCTCTCCTCAATAGTGCACAATGCCTGTGTGGACCGCCTCAGGCGGGAAGCATCGCATCCCGTTTCCGGCTTGCCCTCGGATATGGAGGAGCCCGTCTCCGACGAAGAGGCCCTCGACCGTTCTTTTGCCGAAGCGTGGCTTTGGACGGCTATAGACAAACTGCCCGAAGGCAGGCGGCGTATGTTTCTGATGCATAAACGTGAAGGCCTCTCCTGCGCCGAAATCGCCGACAGACTCGAAGTCTCCGAAGGCACGGTCCGCAACCAGATTTCCCGCGCCCTCAAGACTCTTCGCCAGGGAGCTAAGACACTATTCTTTTTCTTTTTTCTCTGAACCCGGTGTTACATTTCCGATCCATCTCCGTCTATTAAGACGAAAAACGGCAAAGCGATGAAAGAATCTTTCGAAAAGAAGCTTGATTTCGTGGTCAGACATTACAAAGAAGGTCTGTTTGACACCCGGAAAGCGATAGAGCGCCTGCACGGCAGCTTTGCGGACTCTCGTCCTGTCCGGAAGTGGTGGAGCGTGTTGGCCGCAGCCGCTGCGTCCGTGGCGGTGGCGTTCGCTGCGGGGTATGGAATCTACAGCTCAGTCAGTGATTCTTCCGCTCCGGAGCAAAAGCCTGCCGCAACTCCGGCCCAAACGCCTCCGGAGGCTCCCGCAGCCCACGTTTTCATCTTTAAAGACACCCCTGTCGCCGAAGTCCTGAAGGAGCTGGGAGACTACTATGGCTGCACGCTGAGCGCTTCTCCCACCAGCAAGCACCTGACGGCAACTTTCCCCGAGGATGATCTCGACACGATACTGTCCGTCATCGAATCGGCCCTGGATATAGATATCACGGCGGAATAATCAAATTATTTGACTATCTTCGCAAGTATGAAACGATTCATGCTTGTGCTTGCGTGCGCCGTAGCGGCGACCGTGGCAATCCAGAAGGCCGACGCCTGCACCAACGTCATCATATCCCCCGGCGCCAGCGCCGACGGCTCCTCCATGGTCTCCTACGCCGCCGACTCCCACTGGCTCTTCGGTGAGCTGTATTTCCGCAAGGCCGCCAAATGGAGGCCGGGCACCCAGCTCGCCATCTACGAATGGGACACCAATAAGCCCCTCGGCAGCATCGCCCAGGCAGCGCAGACCTACCAGACCGTGGGCAACATCAACGAGCACCAGCTAATCATAGGCGAGACCACCTGGGGCGGCCGCGAAGAGCAGGTCGACACCCTCGGCGTCATGGACTACGGCTCACTGATCTACATCACCCTCCAGCGTGCCCGCACCGCCCGTGAGGCCATACAGACCATAGTGGCCCTCGCCAACGAATACGGCTACCCCTCCGAAGGCGAGACCTTCAGCATCGCCGACCCTCAGGAGGCCTGGGTCATGGACCTCGTGGGCAAGGGCTCCGGCGGCAACAAGGGCATAGTCTGGGTGGCCCGCCGCATCCCCGACGGCTACATCTGCGCCCACGCCAACCAGGCCCGCATCACCCGCTTCCCCCTCAATGACCCCGACAACTGCCTCTACGCCCCCGACGTGATCAGCTTCGCCCGGCAGCAGGGATGGTACTCCGGCGCCGATGAAGATTTCAGCTTCCGCGACGTCTACAATCCCCTCGATTTCGGCGGCGCCCGCGGCTGCGAAGCCCGTGCCTGGTCCGCCTTCAACATCCTCTGCGACGGCCAGTTCACCTATATGGACGGCGGCACCGAAGTGACCCGCCCCGCCTCCGACTGGCTCGAATACGCAATGGGCCACGACCTCAAGGGCGAAATGCCGCTCTTCGTGAAGCCGTCCCGCAAGATCAGCGTCAAGGACGTCGCCGACGTGATGCGCGACCACTATGAAGGCACGCCCATGGATATGCGCGTGGACATCGGAGCCGGCGGCAACGCCTGCCCCTACCGCTGGCGCCCCATGAACTTCAAATGGGAAGGCAAGACCTACGTCAACGAGCGCGCCATCGCCACCCAGCAGACCGGATTCTGGTTCGTGGCCCAGGCCCGCAGCTGGCTCCCCGACACCATCGGCGCCCTCATCTGGTTCGGCTGCGATGATGCCGCAACATCCTATCTTACACCCATTTACGCCAACACCAAGGAGGTCCCCGAATGCCTGCGCGAAGGCAACGGCGACCTGCTCCACTACAGCGCCACCTCCCAGTTCTGGATGTGCAACCGCGTGACCAATTCCTGCTACAGGATGTACGACGCGATGGAGCCCGTGGTGCGCGAATCCATCGACCTCTTCGAGAACAAGATGCTGTCGGAAGCCGTGCCCGAAATGGATGCCCGGCTGCTGAAGATATACAACGGCCGCGGCGGCAAGCCCGGCAGGCGCGGAGCAGTACGCCGCACCATCAAGGCGCTCACGAAGTTCACCGTGCAGACCGCCCAGGAGCAGTTCGGCCGCTGGGTCGATATGGAGCAGATGCTCACCGTCAAGTTCATCGACGGCAACGTGAAGGCCCAGGACGCCGAGGGCAACTTCCTCCACAGCAAGTACTCCGCCGGCATTCCCGACGGCCTGAAGCAGCCCGGCTACACCGAGCGCTGGAAAGCTGCCGTGGCCCGCGACGCCGGCTCCGTGCTCGAAGTCAGATAAGCATTGATGAAAATGAAAAAACTTCTCACGATCCTGTGCCTGCTCGCCGCCGCGGCCCCCTTTGCCAGCGGCCAGGCCTCAGACGTAATCAAGCCCGATTCCGAAATCCGGGAAGACGGCGCCCACGTGGACGAAATATCGTTCGACACCCGCGCCTCCTTCCACCAGCAGACTGAAGACGGAGTCTATGGCTCCCACTTCCAGGGAGAGTACCTCAATCTGCACATCATCGGGCAGCTCGCCGACGGGCTCACATTCCGTGTGCGCCAGCGCCTCAACCGCAAGATCGACGACGACAACCCCTTCAGCGCCACCGACTTCCTGTGGCTGAAGTGGCAGGCCCACCCCAAGTGGTCGTTCACCTTCGGCAAGCAGCCCATACTCGTGGGCGGATATGAAATCGACTCCGCCCCCATCGACGTCTACTACTACGGCGCCTTTTCCCTCCACCTCTACCAGTACTATGCCTTCGGCGCTTCGGCGAACTTCCATCCCGCTGAAGGACAGACGGTTTCGGTGCAGTTCATCCCGTCGCCCATTTCTCCGGTCACGCAGAACGCCTACTCCTACAACATCTACTGGAACGGCCACTTCTGGCCCTGGTGGAAGACCATCTGGAGCTACAACCTCGTGGAGGACGAGCTCCACAGGAAGATGAACTGGATAGCGCTCGGCAACAAGTTCGATATGGGCAAACTCGTTGTGGACGTGGACCTTATCGACCGCGTGGCTTTCAAGCAGAAGCATCCGTTCTCCGACTGGTCGGCCATCCTTAAGGCCATCCTGACGCTCGGCAAGTGGAACATCTGCACCAAGGTCGGCTACGAGCGCAACGACGCCTCCAACGTGGATCCCGACTGGCTCGCCGAATGGGACGACAAGGTGGCACCGACCCACAAGGGCTCCTTCGACCTCGTGCTTCCCGCGGGCAACGACTACTTCTACTACGGCGCCGGCGTGGAGTTTTTCCCGCTTGGCAACGAGAAACTCAGAATCCACGCCGCCTACATCGGCGACAACCACGACCGCGCCCACAATTTCGACGTCGGCCTTACCTGGCGCTTCTCCGCTTATAAAAGGCACAAACTTTGATAGTACATAATTGCATATTAATATGATACGTAGAGACTTCCTGAAGACCCTGGGCGTCGCGGCCGCTGGAGCAGCCGTGGGTCTGCCCGCCGCCGCTGCGACCGCCCGTTCGGCCGCCAACCGTGAACTCATCGACGGGGTCGAACCCGGCGGTTCCCTCAACGGCCTGGATCTCAACCTCCGTCCCATCAAGCCGGAGGTGGACAAGCAGGTGACTGTAGTAATCATAGGTGCAGGCAACCGCGGAAGCACCTACGCCCGCTATGCCGAAATGTTCCCCTACGCCCTCAAGGTCGTGGGTGTGTCCGACATCCTGGAGCACCGCTGCCGCAGGATGGCCGACAAGCACGGCGTTCCCGCCGAGCACCGTTTCGGCGACTGGAGCGAAGTCTTCAAGGTGCCCAAATTCGCCGACGCCGTGGTCGTGTCCACCCCGGACGACGTCCATTACGCCCCATGCATGAAGGCCATCGAAATGGGTTATCACGTGCTCCTCGAGAAGCCCGTGTCGCCCACCGAGAAGGAGTGCAAGAACATCCTCGCGCAGGCAAAGAAGTACGACCGCATCGTGGCCGTCTGCCATGTGCTGCGCTATGCTCCTTATTTCGTCGCGCTTAGGGAAATCGTGCGCAGCGGCGCCATCGGCGAGCTGGTGAGCGTCCAGCATATGGAGCCCATCCAGTATGCCCATATGGCCCACTCATACGTGCGCGGCAACTGGCGCAATTCAAAGCTCTCCACGCCTATCATCCTGGCCAAGTCCTGCCACGACCTCGACATCCTGCGCTGGCTCATCGACAAGCCCTGCAAGACCATAGTCGCAGACGGCTCCCTGCACCTATTCAAGCCGGAGAACGCCCCCGAAGGCGCCCCTCTGAAGTGCACCGACGGCTGCCCGCACGAGAGCACCTGCCCTTATTCCGCCATCGACATCTACACCAAGCAGAAGCGCCACCTCGGCGTGTTCGACCTCGACGGCAACAAGGATCCCGACTTCATCCTGCAGCGCCTGCTCACTCCGCCGTACGACAGCTACGCCCGCTGCGTCTATCACTGCGACAACGACCAGCCGGACCACTACGTGGCCGAAATGGTGTTCGAAGGCGGCAAGACAGCGGCCTTCTCGATGGAGGCCTTCGCCCCCTACGGCGGCCGCCGCACCCGAATAATGGGTACGATGGGCTACATCGAAGGCGACGGCTCCAAGTTCACTCTCTGGGACTTCCAGACCCGCACCCCCAAAGTCTGGGACAGGAAGGTCAGCGAAATCCAGGAATACAAAGGCGCCGGCCACGGCGGCGGCGACTACGCCCTCGAGCGCGACTTCGTGGAGGCTGTGGCCTTCAACGACCCCGGCCGCCTTTCCAGCACCATCGACGTGTCGATCGAGAGCCACGTGATGGGCTTCGCCGCCGAGCGCAGCCGCCGCTCCGGCCGCAAGGAAAAGGTATAACGTCATTCTGAACGAAGTGAAGAATCTCCTCCTCGTACTGCTTCTCTCCGCCGCCAGCCTGGCGTCGCAGGCCCAGTCCATACCCGTGGACACCAAGTTCGGCGCCGTCTCCGATGCCGAACTTGAGCTTACGGAATATGCCCAGGACACCTCCGCGGCCGTGCTGGTGCTCTACCGCCACCGCGACGTCCTGATCTCCCTCAACGGCCAGGGAGAATTCTACCGCAAGGAGGTCTTCCAAGAAAGGGTGAAGATCCTCAAAGAGTCCGGCAAATCTTACCCGGAATACAAGCTCTACTACCGTGAGCCTCAGGATTTCGTCACCGACATCAAGGTCGTGACCTACAACATGTCCGGCGGCAAGAAGACCACCGACAAGCTGTCGAAAAAGATGATTTTCGACGAGGAGGTCAGCGGCAAGATCCACTCCGTCTCCTTCGCCGCCGAGAACGTGCGCGTCGGCTCCGTGGTCGAAGTCACCTACACGCAGAAGAACCCCCGCATCGCCGATTTCGACGGCATCAGCCTGCAGGACGACGTGCCGCTGAACCTTTGCGAGGCGACCGTGGCCTACATCCCCTGCTTCATCTACAACATCCACAAGAGAGGCACGCTCTCCTGCGTCAACTACCGCGAGCTTGGCAAGGAAAGGGTCAACACCTCCGGCGGAGGCGTGTTTGAAATGAACCAGGTCATCGACCACTACAGGGCCTACAACGTGCCGGCCATGAAGGACGCGCCGCGCTGCTACTGCCCTGATTTCTACAAACTTGCCTACGACTACGACCTCCGCGCCTACGATTTCGACGGCGAGCACCACCAGGACTACAGCACCACCTGGGAGAACGTGGACGACCAGGTCCGCAAGGCCGGCATAATCAAGGAGTTCTACGACAAGTCCCGCATCGAAGCCGGCCCGCTCGTGACCGACGACGAAGTTGAGACCATCACCCGCATCCGCAACCTCGTGTGTGCCCTTGTCACGTGGAACGGCAAGCGCGGCATAAGCCCCCAGCCTGCCAAGGCCTTCAAGGCCCACGAAGGCAACGCCTGCGACATCGCAGCACTGGTGGCCGAGTGCCTCGGGGATGCCGGCTACAAGGTCGTGCCCGTGTTCCTGATGACCCGCGACCGCGGCGAAATCCTTGACCACCAGGTCAAAATCGACGCCTTCAACACCGTCGTCCTCCAGGTCACCGGCCCGTCCGGCAAGGTCCGTTACATCGACCCCGCCTCCGCCGGCACCGCCGTGGACGTGATGGCAGGCAGGTGCACCGTGAAGCGCGCCCGCGTGATTCCCCGGGAGGGCGCCGGCAAATGGGTGGACCTCAGCAAGCTCAGCAGCAACCGCTACATCCGCACCGACACCCTGTCCGTCACCGCAGACGGCATAATCCACGGCCGCACCGCCGAGACCGGCTTCAACAGCAACGCCGGCGACATGAAAGCCGCCTACTCCCGTTTCTCAGGGAAGGCAGACTTCATATCGCAGATCGAAACGGACTGCGGCATAGAAATAGACTCCCTGCGCACGGAAGGGATGGACAAATGGGGCCCTCAGGCCTCCGTGCACTACACCTGGCAGACGCCCGCCGTGCGTTCCGGTGACCTGCTGTATATCAGGCCCTTCGTGGATAAGCTGCACACTGAATCAACCTTCAGGAGCCCCGAACGCATGGTTCCCGTGGACTTCCCCTTCAGCGAGACCGGCTACTATTCGGTGACCATCGACGTCCCGGAAGGCTGGGCCGTGGAGTCGTTGCCGCCGACCGTGTACTTTGAAGAAAAGAACGTCAAGTGCCAGGCATCCATGAGGGCAATTTCCGACGGGGAGCACACGGTCTCCGTCAACCTCCGCTACAGCAACGGACAGCTCCAGGTGCCCGTGGACGAATACCAGGAGTTCCGTAAATACTGGGAGCGGCTCTGCGGAATATACAACGTGACGATAGTACTTAAAAAGATATGAAAAATTTTAAATTCCTTCTCATCCCGGCGCTTCTTTTCCTTTCAATGGCTGCCCGGGCACAATCGATTCCCGTCAACCCCAAGTTCGGCGCCGTCTCGGATGCCGAGCTGGAAATGACCACATACCAGCCGGACACGTCCGCCGCCGTGGTGGTGCTTTGGCGCCGCCTGGAAGTGGAGGCCGCGTTCTCCGGCTCCTTCGGCCTCACCCGCAAGGTCACCCTCACCGAACGCGTCAAGATACTTAAGGAATCGGGCAAAAGCTACCCCGACCTCAAGGTCTACTACAGCACGGCCACCGATCCCCGGGAAAGCGTCTCGGGCATCAAAATGGTCACATACAACAAGGACGGCGGCAAGAAAACCGTCGACAAGCTGAACAAGAAGATGATTTTCGACGAGGAGGTCAGCGACAAGCGCCGCTCGGTCAGCTTCTCCGCGCAGAACGTGCGCGTAGGCTCCGTAGTGGAGTACACCTTCACCACCGAGTCCCCCCGCGTGACCGATATCGGAACCATCTTCCTGCAGACAGGCGTGCCGGTGAACCTGTCAGAAGCCATATTCACCCGCGCCCGCTACTTCGACTTCAACCGCATCGCACGCGGCTTCGTGCACTGCACGAGCGAAACGACGATAGAGAACAGCTCCACCATACTCCAGGGCGGCGCCAGCATAGACTACGACATCATCGTGGACAAGCACCGCGCCGTCGACGTGCCCGCGCTGAAGTCGGCCCCGCACTGCTACTGCCCCGACCTCTACCGCCTGGGGTTTGAGTACGAGCTCCGCAGCTTCAACGCCGACAACCTCTACTACAAGGACTTCAGTTCCAACTGGGCCACCGTGGATAAGACCATAAAAGACAGCGGATTGCTGTCAGACTTCTATGCCAGGTCGCGCTTCGAGGCAGAGGCTGCCGAGGCCAAGGCCAGCGCCGCCGACGAGGCCGGCCAGGTGGCAGCTATACGCAACGCCGTAGTCGCTAAGGTGCGCTGGAACGGCAAGAAGAGCATATGGCCCTCGGCCGCCAAGGCCTTCAAGGAGCAGGAGGGCAACAGCGCCGACATCAACGCCCTTGTGGCTGCAGCCCTCGGAGGGGCGGGCTTCAAGGTGGAGCCGGTGTTCCTGGACACACGTGACAACGGCCTGCTGATGGACTACCACGTCAGCGTGGATGCTTTCAATGCCGTGATCCTGAAGGTCACGGCTCCTTCCGGTGCCGGCTGGTTCATGGACGCGGCCGACGACCAGGGCTACCTCAACGTGCTGCCGGTCAATTATCTGGTGGAGCGTGCCCGTGTGGTCACGAAGAAGGACGCAGGCTACTGGGTGGACCTCAGCAAGCTCTGCCGCAACCAGCTGATCGACTCCGTGGAGATGGAGGTCGCCGCCGACGGTGCCATTACCGGGAAGCGCTCGCAGAAGGGATTCAACAACTGGGCGTGCACGATAAAGTCCACCCTGGGGAGGGACAGTAAGCTCGAAAAGATTGCTGAAGCCATTGAGAATGAGGACGGTATCGAGGTCGAGGACCTGAAGGTCGAAGGCAAGGACGTCTGGAGCCCGGAGGCTTCCATAAGTTACGGCTTCCGCAGCCAGGCCACTGCCGCCGGCAGCCTGCTCTACGTCCGTCCGTTCGTGACGAAGTACCATGATGCCGCCGATTTCCGTGCGTCCGAGCGCATAATCCCGGTCGAGTTCGCTTATCCTGAGACCGTCAACTACAGCGCCGCAATCACCATCCCCGAAGGCTGGACGGTGGAGTCGCTGCCGCAGCCGATGGTGATTCCCGGCAAGGTCGCCGACAGCCGCGTGGCCGTTCAATGCCTCTATGACGGCGAGCGCAAGGTGACGCTGAACTACCGCTTCACCCTCAACGGTCGCCTGGTGCAGGCCGCGCAGTACCCGGAACTCCGCAGTTATTGGGAGCAGCTGTGCAACGTCTACGAGACCACGATAGTGCTTAAGAAACTGTAATGAAACGACTTACGCTACTGCTGTGCTGGCTTTCGGCTACGGTGTCGCTGCAGGCGAAGGACCTTGACGCGCTGGTGATTTCGCACGAAGAGAGCTTCACGATGCAGTCGCCTTCGAGCGGCGTGTACCGTGTCAAGGCTGTCGTCATGGTGATTAACGAGAACGGCCTGAGGCCGGCGACGCCGGTCATCTACACCGACTCCTTCCGGAGCATTGGGTCGTTCAGCGCTGAGATCGAGACGGCAGGGCGAAAGATCAAGTTCGGGAAGAAGGACCTGCAGACAGTGTCCATTTCATCGGGGCTGGCGGACGACAGCTATGTGTCTGTGTTTGAGCCGTCTGCGCGCTATCCTTTCACCATCAGCTACGAGTACGCCGTCAATTACCGGAACGGGGTGCTGACCTTCCCCGCCTTCGTGCCCGTCACGGAAGAGAAGGTGGAGCTGCAGAAGGGCAGCTACACCCTCGACCTGCCGGCAGGCACCGAGATAGTCAGTTACGCCTCGCACGCGGAGGCCGTTCCGCCCAGGGAGGCGAAGGGGCGCACCGTTTATGAATGGAAAGTCGCTGACGTGCAGGCGATTGCGGACGAGGATATGATGCCGCCGTTCCGGGAGCTCCTGCCCATGGTGCTGGCGGCGCCGCGCAGTTTTTCCTACGCCGGCACCACCGGCTCGCAATCCGACTGGAAGGAGTTCGGGCTCTGGGTGAGCGGCCTGCAGCAGGGCGCTGACGTGCTCCCGGATGCGGTCGTGGCGGAGCTGCGGGAACTGACCGCAGGCTGCAGCAGCGACTTCGAGAAACTGAGGGTGCTTTACGGACGCCTGCGGGAGACGACGCGCTACGTGGCCATCCAGCTTGGCATAGGCAAGCTGAAGCCCATTGAGGCGGCGGAGGTGGCGCGGAGCGGTTTCGGTGACTGTAAGGCGCTGTCCAACTACCTGATGGCCATGCTGAAAGCTGTCGGGGTGGAGTCCTACTACTATATCATCCACACCGACCGGAAGGACCTGCTGCCGGGATTCACGTCCGCGGGGCAGATGAACCACGCTATGCTCGCCGTGCCGCTGCCGGAGATGGCCGACACCGTGTTCGTGGAGTGCACCAATCCCCGCACACCGCTGGGTTACCGGCACGCCGACGTGGCAGGGCACGAGATCGTGCTCATCAAGCCCGACGGGGGCGAGCACGTGCGGGTGGGGGCTTATCCCGACTCGCTCAGCCGGAGGGAGCAGCGCACCGAGGTGAAGCTGTCCACCAACGGAAGCGCCTCGCTGAAGCTCTGCCGCCGCATGTACCTGGACCTTGCGGAGAACTATATCGGCTGGGAGGACCTCAAGCAGGACACGCGCGAGAAGATGCTGACCGCCGGCTTCAAGCTCCACCCTGAGGGGCTCACGATTGATTCCGTTTCGGACAATTTCGACGGCTACGCTGCCGCCGGGCGCGCTTTCTGCCCGGAGAAAACCATCAGCTACAGCTTCTCGACGCGGGTTTACGCCCACGGCGACGGCACGCGGCTCTTCGTGCCGATGAACCCCGTGGCCAAGGGGCTGTCGTTCCAGAAAGGAGAAAGGGTCAACGACATCGTGATCCCGGAGGGGTACGCGTCTGTCGACACCGTGATGGTGCGTCTGCCGCTCGGCTACGCCGTCGAGAGCCTGCCGGAGCCCGTGGAGCTCGACACCCCCTGGGCGTCGTTCAGCTCCACCGCCTCCGAGGCCGACGGATGCGTGACTGTGGTGCAGGCCATCCGCTTCAAGCGCTTCCGCTCCGACAAGTCCCGCTACCCCGAATTCCGCGACTTCGCCCGCAAAGTCAACCGCTGCTACGACTCCTCCTTCGTCCTCATCAAGTCCGCCCCCTGAGGAGCAGGTCCCTTCTGCGGGTGGCGCAGGTCCCCTCTCCCGGTGGCGCCGGTCCCCCTTTCTTTCGGCGCAAGTCCCCTCTCCCGGTGGCGCAGGTCTTCCTTCTGGTGGCGGCGGTCCCCTCTCCCGGTGGCGCAGGTCCCTTCTGCTGGTGGCGCAGGTCTTCCTTCTGGTGGCGCCGATCCTCCTTCCGGTGTAAGCCCCCTCTCCCTGTGGCGCAGGTCCCCCTTCTGGTGGCGCCGATCCTCCTTCCGGCGCAAGTCCCCTCTCCCGGTGGCGCAGGTCCCCCGGCCAAGCGGAGCAGGTCTGTTTTTCTCTTGGAGTCCTGCGCCATTGGAAAGCACTGGAAGCAGTTTCGCGACGCAGGTCCCTTCTGCTGGTGGCGCAGGTCTTCCTTTCTTTCGGCGCAAGTCCCCTCTCCCGGTAGCGCAGGTTCTCCTTCCGGTGGCGCAGGTCCCTTCTCCCGGTGGCGCCGGTCCCTTCTCCCGGTAACGCCGGTCCTCCTTCCGGCGCAAGTCCCCTCTCCCGGTGGAGCAGGTCTGTTTTTCTCTTGGAGTCCTGCGCCACTGGGAAGCACTGGAAGCAGTTTCGCGGCGCAGGACTCCACCATTTTTTCGGACCTGCGCCAGGATGCCCCGGGACCTGCGCCAACCTATGGGGAGACCTGCACCACTGTGCTGCTTCCCTGCGGTGACGGGACCGTGGCACCGCTGCGGATCCTGTCGCGGAGGGACTGACGGAGGGAAGAGCCCCGTTTCCCGTGCTGACGGGACTGTGGCACCGCTGTGGGTCCCGTCGCTGAGGTGCGGAGCCGGGCCACGCCGCCGATGCCTCCTCGTCGGTGCCTCCCCGCCGGGGACTCGCCTCCGGTGCCCTGACAATTTGTCACTGGAACAGCTTTTGACCGCTATTCCCCTGGTGGCCGTGATTCTTCACTGCATTCAGAATGACAGCAACTCATTGAATGACAGCCCTGCATTCAGAATGACAGCCCTGCATTCAGAATGACAGCAGTTTACCCCCGGAGACGGGGACATGTCATTCTGAGAAGGGCGGGGCCTGACGAAGAATCTCTGCCGCCAGGGTTAAATAGTGTTGATTATGGAAAACAAATACGAATTCTTAAGCAAGTACGCCATCGACCTCAATGAGGCCGCGGCGAAAGGAAAACTCGATCCGGTCATAGGCCGGGACGACGAAATACGACGGGTCCTGCAGATCCTCAGCCGCAGGACCAAGAACAACCCCATCCTGGTGGGCGAGCCCGGCGTGGGCAAGACCGCCATCTCTGAAGGCATAGCCACCAAGATCGTCAACGGCGAAGTGCCCGAGAACCTCAAGAGCCGCAAGGTCTTTTCCCTTGATATGGGTGCGCTTATCGCAGGCGCCAAGTACCAGGGCGAGTTCGAGGAGCGGCTCAAGGGCGTGGTCAAGGAAGTGGTGGAGTCCGACGGCGAGATCATCCTCTTCATCGATGAAATCCACACCCTGGTGGGCGCAGGCCGCAGCAGCGGGGCCATGGATGCTTCCAACATCCTGAAGCCGGCGCTGGCCCGTGGCGAACTCCGCACCATCGGCAGCACCACCCTGGACGAGTACCAGAAGTACTTCGAGCAGGACAAGGCCCTGGAGCGCCGTTTCCAGAAGGTCATGGTGGACGAACCCTCTCCCGCCGAGAGCATCGCCATACTCCGTGGCCTGAAGGAGCGCTACGAAAACCACCACAAAGTCAGCATCGAAGACGACGCCCTGATCGCCGCGGTGAACCTCAGCCACCGTTACATCAGCAACAGGTTCCTGCCCGACAAGGCCATCGACCTCGTGGACGAAGCGGCCAGCAAGCTGCGTCTGGAAATGAATTCCGTGCCGGAGCCCATCGACGACCTGAACGCCCGCATCCGCCAGCTGGAAATCGAGAAGGAGGCCATCAAGCGCGAGGGCACGTCCCTGAAGTCCGAAAAGCTCGACACCGAGCTCTCCGAAGCGAAGGCGAAGAAGGCGGAACTCGAGAAACGCTGGAACGAGGAGAAAGGCATCGTGACCGAACTCAACAACCTGCGCCAGCAGATCGAAGAACTCAAGCGCGAGGCCGCCACTGCCGAGCGCGCCGGCGACTACGGCCGCGTGGCTGAAATCCGCTACGGCAAGCTCGCAGGCGCCCAGCAGCGCGTCGCAGAGCTGAGCGCAAAGCAGGCGGCGATAAAGGATCCCATCATCACCGAGTCCGTGACTCCGACCGACATTGCCGAAATCGTGGCCCGCTGGACCGGCATCCCCGTGAACCGTATGCTGGAAAGCGAAAAGGAGAAGCTCCTCCGCATGGAGTCGCAGCTCCACAAGAGGGTGGTGGGCCAGGACAAGGCCATCGAAGCCGTCAGTGACGCAGTGCGCCGTTCGCGCGCCGGCCTGAGCAACGAGCACCGTCCAATCGGCAGCTTCCTCTTCCTCGGCACCACCGGCGTGGGCAAGACCGAACTCGCCAAGGCGCTGGCGGAGTTCCTCTTCAACGACGAATCCATGATGACCCGTATCGACATGAGCGAGTACCAGGAGGCCCACACCGTGTCGCGTCTCGTCGGCGCGCCCCCGGGATATGTCGGCTACGACGAGGGCGGCCAGCTCACCGAAGCCGTCCGGCGCAAGCCCTACTCCGTGGTGCTGCTGGACGAAATCGAGAAGGCCCACACCGACGTGTTCAACATCCTCCTCCAGGTCCTGGACGACGGCCGCCTGACCGACAACAAGGGCCGCACGGTGGACTTCAAGAACACCATCCTGATCATGACCTCCAACCTCAAGGAGGAAGAACTCCGCCTGCGCATGCGTCCGGAATTCATCAACCGAATCGACGAAATCGTGAAGTTCGACGCCCTCACCCGCGAGAACATCCGGGAAATCGTCCGCATCCAGATGAGCCTGCTGCAGAAGAAGCTCGAAGACGACAACGTCTCGCTCCAGTACACCCCGGCGTTCGAAGACTATGCCGTCGAGAACGGCTACGACCCCGATTTCGGCGCCCGCCCGGTCAAGCGCCTCATCCAGCGCGAACTGGTGAACCGCCTCGCCCGCGAGATCCTCGAGGGCCGCATCCACAAAGGCTCCGCAATCACCGTCGACGCCGACACCTCCGGCATCATCGTCCGGCAGTAACGCCCGCGGCAGGTCCTCCAGGAGCCCGCGTCAGGTGCCTGGGGAGGTTGCCGACCCTCTGAGCCCGTGGCAGGTCCTCCAGGAGCCCGCGCCATATCACGTGGAGCCCGGGGAGGTGCCCGGGGAGGTTGCCGACCCTCCTAAGCCCGAGGCAGGTCCCCCAGGAGCCCGCGGCAGATCACGGGGAGCCCGTGGCAGGTGCCCGGGAAGGCTGCAGACCCTCTGAGCCCGTAGCAGGTCCTCCATTCGATGGTAGGACCTGCTACGTTTTTGGCCTTTTTCGTAGCAGGTCCTGCCAGGCCGCCGCAGACCTGCCACGCCAGCAGAGACACTAGCAGGACCGCGCCGAAGGAGCCCATGCCCTGCCCTACGCGACAGGACCCACAGTGGTGCCACAATCCCGTCAGCACGGGAAACAGGGCACGTTCCTCCGTCCACCCCTCCGCGACGGGACCCACAGCGGTGCCACGGTCCCGTCACCGCAGGGAAGCAGCACTGTGGCGCAGGTCTCCCCAAAGGCTGGCGCAGGTCCCGGGGCATCCTGGCGCAGGTCCGAATAATTGGTGGGGACCTGCGCCGCGAAACTGCTTCCAGTGCTTCCCCATGGCGCAGGTCTCCAAGAGAAAAACAGACCTGCGCCACCGGAAGGGAGTCCAGGGCCACTGCGACAACACCGGCTCCGACGCCGTCAACGATCCCCTCAGCCAGAAGAGGGCCGAGGCCGTGGTAGCGGCACTCGTCTCCCAAGGCGTTGCTGCTGAGCGCCTTAGCGCCGTGGGCAAAGGCTCCCACGCCCCCGTCGCCGACAACGACTCCGACGAAGGCCGCGCCAAGAACCGCCGCGTGGAGTTCGTGAAGAAATAAGGGATCCGCCCGAAAAAAATTAACGGCTCGGAGAAATCCGGGCCGTTAATTTATTGCCAAAGTAAGTATTTACTACTCAGCGGGAGTCTCAGTGCTGGGAGAAGTCTGGTCCACGGGAGCCGTCGGGAAAGCGGGCAGCTCTTCGGTGGAGGCTGCGTTCTCGATGCGGTCGGTCACATCCACGCCGGAACCGTTGCTGCCGGTGGAGAAGGATGCGATGATGGAAACGACGATAATAAAGGCCACAAGTCCCCAGGTGATTTTCTCGAGGATGTCGGCGGTCTGGCGCACACCGAAGGTCTGGTTGCCGGCGACGAAGTTGCTGGCCATTCCCTGTCCCTTACCGTTCTGAAGCAGCACCACGAGGATAAGAAGCACGGCTGCGATAACGATAAGCACTGTCAAAATGGTGAATAATACGTTCATATCTCAGTTTTTGTCTAATTTTTCAATAAGGGATGCAAAGTAAACACTTTTTTCCGGATATCGCAAACTTAGTTTGGAATAAATTTGCTTTGCCTCATCCAGATAGCCCTGTTCGGCGTAGATTTCAGCCAATGTTTCGGTGCAGAAATCGAAATTGTCTTCCTGCACTTCGAACTGCAGGTCCTCACGCTCCGCCGAAGCGAAACTGGAGAAAATTGAGTCGTCCTCCCGGCGCACCTCCCGGTACTGGGCCGATGAGAAATAGTCCCCGCCCACCACGAAGATGCGGCCCGGATCAGGCACGCGGGGCGCTTCGATGACGGTTTTCACCTGCGTGCGGACCTCCGTGTCGGAATAGTCCGCGCTCACGTTCCTGCGCACGAGCGCGTGCAATATGCGGCGCGAACCTATATATAAAGACGCCTGCGCAAGCTGCTGGCGGCTGAGGGAGCCTTCGGCAGCCATCCTGGCGCAGAGCTCCTTGCGGGCGCCGGCATACCAGGGGTAGATGCTGACCACCCCGAGCAGCTCCTCCAGGTTGAGGCCCTTTATGTCGATGGAACTTACCATTGGGCAACTGCGGCATTGAAGATGTCTTCCACCAGTTTCTCTATGATTTCGGCGCAGAGCGACGACTCCACGGCGTCGAGCGTGTTGTTGGAGTCGTATTCGGAATATGCGGAGAAGGACTTGTCGAAGTCCTCTTCGGGATGCTTCTTGTCGGAGAACTGTATCTTCACCGTCACCGTGAGCTTGTTGCGGGCCGCCACCTCGTCGGCGGTCACGGCGGCGGGCGTCACTTCGTAGCCCGTGACCTCGCCGGAGAGCTCCATGTCGCCGTCCTGGTCCACCTGCTCGAGGCGGGTCATACGGCGGAACTGGTTGCGTATGGCTTCGGTGAACTCATTGCTGAACGAAGGGTTCACGCGGAGGGCACGGTACTCTATGTAGTTGATCGTGATAGAGTTGACGTCGGGCTGGATGGACGTGCCGGAGAAGGAATATATTCCGCAGGACGTCATCGTGAACAGGAGTGCAAGGACTGGTAGCAGGCGTCTCATTTGGCTTTCTTTTTTGCTGCGAGTTTACGGTAGATGGTGCGGTCGGAGATGCCGAGCTCCTTGGCGGCAAGGGCCACGTTGCCGTCGTGGCGAAGGAGAGCGCGCTCTATGAGTTCATCGCGCATACGCTTCATATCCATCGGAGCCTGCGGCTGGGCGTCCTCCTCGACCCCGGCAATCTGCTCCTCAGGGTCTTCGATGTGGCTCACGGGCAGGTGCTCAGTGTGGATCTGGGGCGGCACGGCATCCACGGCCCCGGACTGCACGGCTGTCTTCAGGTTCTCCACGTCGCGCTTAAGGTCCAGGATGGCCTTGATGATGGCGGCCTTTTCGTCGGGGTTCATCGAGCCCTGCCCCTGTGCGGGCGACGCCTGGGCGGGCAGCAGGGTGTCCTGCTCGTCGGGAAGGTAGCGGGAAAGGGCGTCCGGGCCTATTTCCACCTTCTCCACGCCGGCGCGCGCAGGACGGCTCTCCAGGGCGGAAACGGTCTCCGCCACGCTCTTGAGCTGCCGGATGTTGCCCGGCCAGCGGTAGGATGAGAGCATCGAGATGGCGTTCAGGTCCAGGGCCACGCGCGCGCAGCCGTACTTCTGGGCGAAGTCGGCGGCGAACTTGCGGAAGAGCAGGTAGATGTCGCTCTTGCGCTCGCGCAGGGGCGGGAGCTTTATCTGGATGGAGTTGATGCGGAAGTAGAGGTCCTGGCGGAACTTGCCGGTGGCCACGGCGTAGGACAGGTTCACGTTGGTGGCGCAGATCACGCGCACGTCGGTCTTTTCGACCTTGGAGGAGCCCACCTTGAGGTATTCGCCGTTCTGGAGCACGCGCAGGAGCATTGCCTGCGTGTCTTTGGGAAGTTCGCCGATCTCGTCGAGGAAGAGGGTGCCGCCGTTGGCCTCCTCGAAGTAGCCCTTGCGCTCGCCCACGGCGCCGGTGAACGCGCCCTTTTCGTGGCCGAAGAGTTCGGCGTTGATGGTGCCTTCGGGGATGGCGCCGCAGTTGACGGCCAGGAAACGGCCCGTCTTGCGGCGGCTGTGCTGGTGGATTATCTGGGGGATGACCTCCTTGCCGGTGCCGCTTTCGCCTTCGATGAGCACGGTCAGGTCTGTGGGGGCTATGGCCACTGCCGTCTCCAGCGCCCGGTTCAGCGCGGGGTCATTTCCTATGATGTCGTATCTGTTCTTTAATATTTGAAGCTCTTGTGCGTCCATATCCGTGCAAAGTTATGAAAAAATCTTATCTTTGTGGTTCTGTCGTGAAACATTTAATATATTAATATGAAAAGATTCCTTATTTCCGTGGCGCTCGCAGCGCTCGCCGTCCTGAGTTCATCGTGCGACAAATCGATGATGGAAAAGATGCAACTGGCAGAAAACGTGGACATTCAGTGCACGCCCGAGCTGCTGGGCATCGTCGGCGGCCAGATTCCCGCCACCGTGACCGTGACCTGCCCCAAAGGATACTTCCATCCCAAGGCCACCATGGACGTGACCCCAGTGCTCGTCTATGAAGGCGGCGAAATCCCCTTCAAGACCCTCCACTACCAGGGCGACAAAGTGAAGGACAACTTCAAGGTGGTCTCTTCCGCAGGCACGACCATCACCGAGAAGCTCAGCTTCAAATACCGTCCCGGCTGCGAGAAAGCCCGCCTGGAGCTCCGCGGCACCATCCACTTCAAGGACAAGGACTACCCCGTTGGCCCCGTGAAGGTTGCCGACGGATGCATCGCCGACTACCAGCTCGCCGACCTGGGCGGACTCTATGAGCCCAAGCCCGACGGCTACCAGGCAGTGCTCCACCGCACCACCGAGGGCCGCATCCTCTACGAAGTGGGCTCCGACAGGGTGCGCCAGGACCAGTTCGAGACCAACTCCATGGTCAACTACAAGAACTCCCTGGACTACCTCAAGGAAGACGAGCGCACCACCATCAAGGGCACCCAGATAGTCGCCTACGCATCCCCGGAAGGCGGCAAGGACTACAATGCCAAGCTCTCCGACAAGCGCGCCGGCACCGCCCAGAAGGCCCTCGACAAGGTGGCTTCCGACATCGAACTCACCGGCACCGAGATCAAGAGCGTGGGCCAGGACTGGGAAGGCTTCCGCGAGGCCGTGTCCAAGTCCAACATCGAAGACAAGGACCTCATCCTGCGCGTCCTCTCCATGTACAGCGACCCGGCAGTCCGCGAGAGCGAAATCCGCAACCTCTCCCAGATCTACTCCGAGATCAACAAGCGCGTCTTCCCCGAGCTCCGCAGGGCCCGCCTCGTCACGAGCACCGAGTTCCGCAACTGGTCCGACGACGAACTGGTGGAAATGTCCCAGAAGGGCCTGGAGCGCTTCGACGAACCCTCTATCCTGAGGCTGGCCGCCATCGCCGAGACCCCCGAGAGCAAGGAGACCCTCTACAAATACGCCATCCACGAATTCAACTCCGACACCGCCCGCTACAACCTTGCGATGCTCTATCTCGACCAGGGCAAGACCTCCCTTGGCGGCGCCTACCTGAGCAAGATCAAGGAGCCTGACGCAGAGGTGCTCAACGCCACCGGCGTGGTCGCAATGCGCAACGAAGACTACGAGCTCGCCGCCAAGTGCTTCGAAAAGGCCGGCGACATCTCCAAGGAGAACAGCGTCATCATGAACATCATGAAGGGCGACTACAAGGCTGCGGCCGCATGCGCCGACGGCCTGAAGGGCGACAACGCCGCCCTCGCCCAGCTGCTTGCCGGCAACAACGAGGCCGCATCCGCAGCGCTCCAGGGCGACGCCCCGAGGACCGACTACATACGCGCCATACTCGCCGCACGCAAGGGCAACACGGCCGAAGCCAGGAAGCTTCTGGAGGCCGCAGGCAGCAAGGATGAGGCCCTGAAAAAGAGGGCGGAAAAAGATATTGAGTTCGCGGCGCTTGCTAATTAACGAATTTTTTGTAACTTTGCAGCCCCTTTTTTATGAGGGGAATGTATATATTATTTATTAACAAACACTTATGCCCACAATTCAACAATTGGTCCGCAAAGGACGCGAGATGACTGAAATCAAGAGCAAGTCTCGCGCGTTGGATGCTTGCCCTCAGAAGCGTGGCGTATGCCTTAGGGTTTACACAACGACCCCTAAGAAACCTAACTCAGCAATGCGTAAGGTTGCCCGTGTACGTCTGACTAACGCCAAAGAGGTCAACGCCTACATCCCCGGCGAGGGTCACAACCTCCAGGAGCACTCCATCGTGCTCGTGCGTGGCGGTCGTGTGAAAGACCTTCCGGGTGTACGTTACCACATCCTTCGTGGCGCTTTGGATACCGCTGGCGTAGAAGGCAGGACCCAGTCCCGCTCACTCTATGGTGCCAAGAGGCCCAAGAAGTAGCCGCAGGGTGTTTAAATCTTAATTTTTCAAAACAATGAGAAAGTCAAAGCCTAAGAAGAGGATTCTACTTCCTGATCCTAAGTTCCACGACACGATGGTTACTCGTTTCGTGAACAACCTTATGTTGCAGGGGAAGAAGAGTATCGCGTATTCTATTTTTTACGATGCCATTGATTTGGTAGGCGAGAAGATGAAAGATTCTGACAAGGCTCCTCTCGATATTTGGAGGAAGGCTCTCGAGAACGTGACCCCTCAGATCGAGGTCAAGAGTCGCCGTATCGGTGGTGCCAACTTCCAGGTGCCGACAGAGTTGCGCCCGGAAAGGAAGATTTCGCTCTCGATGAAGAATATGATCTCCTTCGCCCGCAAGCGTTCCGGCCGCTCCATGGCAGAAAAACTGTGTGCAGAAATCGTCGCCGCCTACAACAACGAAGGTGGTGCTTTCAAGCGTAAAGAGGATATGCACAGGATGGCAGAGGCCAACAAGGCGTTTGCCCACTTCCGCTTTTAGCCACTGACAAGGATGGCCAAGAGAGATCTTAAATACACGAGGAACATCGGAATCATGGCCCACATTGATGCGGGCAAGACGACTACGTCCGAACGTATCCTCTACTACACCGGCAAGACCCACAAGATCGGCGAGGTCCACGAGGGTGCGGCCACCATGGACTGGATGGTCCAGGAGCAGGAGCGTGGTATCACCATCACGTCCGCTGCCACCACGGCCTTCTGGCACTATGGCGGCGACACCTATCAGATCAACCTGATCGACACTCCCGGTCACGTGGACTTCACGGTGGAAGTGGAGCGCTCCCTGCGTGTGCTCGACGGCACGATCGCCACTTTCTGCGCGGTCGGCCGCGTGCAGCCGCAGAGCGAGACGGTCTGGAGGCAAGCCGACAAGTACGGCGTGCCCAAGATCGCCTACGTCAACAAGATGGACCGCGTCGGAGCCGACTTCCTCGCCTGTGTCGAAGAGATCAAGACCAAACTTGGCGCGACCGCAGTGCCCATCTGCCTCCCTATCGGGGCGGAGGAGAATTTCCAGGGCATCGTGGACCTTATCTCGCGCAAAGCCATCTTCTACAACAGCACCGACGAGCTGGTCAACTACGAAATCGGCGAGATTCCCGCAGAGATGCTGGATGAGGTCGAGGAGTGGCGCAGCCAGCTGGTCGAAAAGGCGGCCGAATTCGACGACGCCCTGATGGAGAAGTACTTCGCAGACCCTGACTCCCTGACCGAGGAGGAAATCATCGCGGCCCTCCGCAAGGGCACGATCTCCATGCAGATCGTCCCTGCGTGCTGCGGTTCTTCCTTCAAGAACAAGGGTGTCCAGTTCCTTCTGGACGCGGTGATGCGTTATCTGCCTTCTCCGCTGGACATCGGCGACACCAAGGCCACCAACATGGCGAACGGACAGGATGTGATGCTGCCCCCCACCCCCACGGCCCCGTTCTGCGGTCTTGTGTTCAAGATTGCGACGGATCCGTATGTGGGCAGGCTCGCCTACATCCGCGTCTATTCCGGACACCTTGATGCCGGCAGCTACGTGATGAACTCACGCTCCGACAAAAAGGAAAGGGTCGCCCGCCTGTACCAGATGCACTCCAACCACCAGAACCCCATCGAGTTCGTGGAGGCGGGAGACATCTGCGCAGCCGTGGGCTTCAAGGATCTCCGCACCGGTGACACCGTGTGCGCCGACAACCACCGCTACAGCCTCGAGTCGATGGAGTTCCCCGATCCCGTGATCGGTATCGCAGTGGAGCCCAAGACGCAGCAGGACCTCGACAAGCTCGGGGTCGCGCTCTCGAAGCTGGCGGAGGAAGATCCGACCTTCGCCGTCAAGTCCGATGCGGAGACCGGCCAGACCGTGATCAGCGGTATGGGTGAGCTCCACCTCGATATCATCGTGGACCGTCTGCGCCGGGAATTCGGCGTGGAGATCAACCAGGGCGCGCCCCAGGTCAACTACAAGGAAGCCATCACGAGCAGCATCCAGCACCGTGAGGTCTTCAAGAAGCAGACCGGCGGCCGTGGCAAGTTCGCGGACATCATCGTGGAAATCGGTCCTGCGGATCCCGGAGTGAGCGGCCTTCAGTTCGACAACCAGGTCAAGGGCGGCAACGTCCCGAAGGAGTTCGTTCCCAGTGTGCAGAAGGGCTTCGAGTCAGCCATGACCAACGGCGTCCTGGCAGGCTACGAAGTGCAGTCTCTCAAGGTCACCCTCCTGGATGGATCATACCATCCGGTGGATTCTGATCAGTTATCTTTCGAGCTGGCGGCCCGCATGGCTTTCCGCCACGCCTGCCGCAAGTGCTCCCCCGTCCTTCTCGAGCCCATCATGGACCTCGAGGTGGTGACTCCGGAGGAGTACATGGGAGAAATCGTCGGGGATCTGAACCGCCGTCGCGGCCAGATCACGGCGATGGATTCCACGGCCAACGGCGCCCGAATCGTGAAGGCGTTCGTCCCGCTGTCCGAGCAGTTCGGCTATGTGACGGTGCTCCGCACCCTGTCGTCGGGCCGTGCCACAAGCACGATGACCTTCGACCACTACGCCGAAGTGCCGGCAGCTATGGCCAAAGACATTGTGGAGAAGAGCGGCTACAGCTTCAAGGCCCTCTCGGAGGATGAGTAAACAAATGATTTTAACTAAATTAAGTATATGAATCAGAAAATTAGAATTAAACTCAAGTCTTTCGATTATATGCTCGTCGACAAATCGGCGGCTAAGATCGTCGACACGGTGAAAGCTACTGGCGCGAAGGTGAACGGACCTATTCCTCTCCCTACCAACAAGAAGATCTTCACCGTCAACCGCTCGACCTTCGTCAACAAGAAGGCCCGCGAGCAGTTCGAGCTCGATTCTTACCGCAGGCTTCTCGACATCGAGGACAGCAACGCCAAGACCGTTGACGCCCTGATGAAACTCGAGCTGCCCTCCGGCGTAGAAGTAGAGATCAAGGTGTGATAGTATAGCAATTTTTGCTATCTTTGCATCGCAAAATCCGGGTTCAT
>JAEEGI010008120.1_pt1 | contig 23271 bp, 19 predicted proteins | sample 8958751 | NCBI WGS metagenome assembly JAEEGI01 (sample SAMN16246545, study PRJNA631951) | gut metagenome | biome: gut microbiome; feature: rumen; material: KS-attached | host: Bos | place: Iran: Karaj | collected 2018-10 | reverse complement strand
TTCATCAGTGGTAAGATTTCTAGCCGTGCACAGTTGCTTACCGTTTCTTGCGTAGGTATCGTATTGGTACTTATCTCTATGGTTGTACCTGCTACTACTGGTGTATCTATGGTAGGTTTCAGCAACGGTTCATTCGCAGTAAACAACGTGCCTCTGTTCACCGTATTCCTGGTACTGATGGGTCTCTGCACCTCTATCATGTGGGGTTGCATCTTCAACCTGGCAACTGAGGGCCTTGGAAAATACACTGAGAAGGCTTCTGGTATCTTCATGATGATGGTAGTTGGTGGTGGTATCCTGCCATTGATTCAGAATTCTATCGTAGGCACCACCATGGGTTCACTGCGTATCAGCTACGTGATTGTGATCGCCGTACTCGCCTACATGATTTTCTATGCACTCATCGGAAGCAAGAACGTGAACAAGGACATCAAGGTTGACTAATTTTACATTGAGCATAAGACATTGAACATTGAGGGATTCCTCGTGTTCAATGTCCAATGCTCATTTTCCTACTAACTTAAACTTCAAAGCATCATGGATATTGAATTCGTAAGAAGTCGCTTCATTAAGCATTTTGACGGAAGCACAGGTGCCGTTTACACCTCTCCAGGCCGCATCAACCTGATAGGCGAGCACACTGACTACAACGGGGGCTTCGTATTTCCCGGAGCAGTGGACAAGGGCATCATGGCTGAACTAAAACCCAACGGAACAAACAAGGTAAGAGCATACTCCATCAACATGAAAGACATGGTAGAGTTTGGTCTTAACGAAGAAGATGCCCCACGCACCAGTTGGGCACGATACATCTTCGGAGTTTGCCGTGAAATGATTAAACGGGGTGTAGAGGTGAAAGGCTTCAACACTGCTTTCGCTGGTGATGTACCTCTGGGAGCAGGAATGTCTTCCTCTGCTGCACTGGAGAGTACCTATGCCTATGCTTTGAACGACCTCTTCGGAGATAATAAGATAGACAAATTCGAACTCGCCAAAGTGGGACAGGCCACTGAGCACAATTATTGCGGCGTAAAATGTGGCATCATGGATCAATTTGCTTCTGTGTTCGGAAAGAAAGATCACCTGATCCGCTTAGATTGCCGCTCACTGGAATACCAGTATTTCCACTTCGAGCCTAAGGGCTACCGCCTAGTGCTAGTAGATTCTGTAGTGAAGCATGAGCTAGCCTCCAGCGCTTACAACAAGCGTCGCCAGAGCTGCGAGAATGTGGTGGCTGCCATTAAGCAACTGCACCCAGAGGTAGAATTCCTGCGCGATGCTGACGCCGCCATGCTGGCAGAAGTGAAAGACAAGGTAAGCCAGGAGGACTACATGCGTGCCGAATATGTGATTGAAGAGATTCAGCGTGTACTCGACGTGTGCGAAGCTCTGGAGCGCGACGACTACGAGACCGTGGGCCAGAAGATGTACGAGACGCACACCGGCATGAGCCGCCTCTACGAGGTGAGCTGCGAGGAGCTGGACTTCCTGAACGATGTGGCCTTCGACTGCGGCGTGACCGGCTCACGCGTGATGGGCGGCGGCTTCGGCGGATGCACCATCAACCTGGTGAAGGAAGAGCTCTACAGCACCTTCGTGGAGCAGGTGCGTAAGCAGTACTATGAGAAATTCCACAAGATAGCCAAGATCTACGACGTGGTGATAGGCGACGGTGCCCGCCGCTTAGTTTAATTCTATCTACAAAGAAAAAGAAAGAAGGGTTTCAGTTGAAACCCTTCTTTTTATTTACACTTATTTCTATAATCAGCGAATCTCGGTGAGCGTGATGTTGCGGAACTGCAGTGGTCCGCCCTCGCTCTGCAGAGCGATGAAACCACGGTCGAACTGGCCATCGGCCTCGTTCTGAAGCACGCCGTTGATATATACCTTCATGTGACGACCAATGCACTCAATGTCGGCCTCGTTCCACTCGCCTACAGGTTTCTCCTGTGCATTGCCGGTGGCAGGCTTGATGGCGAACTCGCCAGCCTGGCGCGCGCCCTCTACCTGATAGCCGTTCAGACCTACCACAAGGCCCAAGCCGCCGTTCATCAGGTTGGCCTCCATACCTACAGGCCATACATGGTCACCCTCCTGAATGCGCTGGAACAGACCGCTGTTTGAAGGCTCGCCCACCCAACGCCACTCAGCGTGCAGGCGGTAGTCACGATACTGATTGCGGGTGCGCATGTAGCCGAAAGGCTCACCAGACACATTGATCACACCATCCTTAACGGTGAACACCTCTTCGGGCTTCACACCTGTAGAAGGATCTACGTAAGGCACCCATCCGCGCAGGCTCTCACCATTGAAGAGAGGGGTGGGCTTGAATACCAATGAAGTGACATCTGCACCGGTGGCGGGCTTCAGCTCCTTCACATACACATTGCGGAACTCGATGGGGCCGCCTTCGCTCTGAAGGGCAATGAAACCCTCGGTCAGGGAAGTCTCGGCCTCATTCACCAATACACCGTTCAGCTTCACCGTGATATGGCTGCCGATGCAGCTCACCTCCAGCTGGTTCCACTCACCTGCAGGTTTCTCCAGGCCTTCGTCATTCACCAAGCGAGGTTTGAAAGGTCCTGTCTGACTAGGATCACGCTGAATGGTACCACCTGTGTCGCCCACGGTACCCACCTTCAGCTGCACCTCTATCATACCAGGCCACATGGCATCGCCTTCCTGCACACGCTGGAAGAATCCGCTGTTAGTGCCCTGACCATCGGCCCAGCGGAATTCGGCATAAGCCACATAGTCGGCATACTTCTTAGCCGTACGCAGATAGCCGTAAGGCATACCCAAAGCATGGATCACACCATTCTGCACGGTAAATAACTGCTCAGGTGTCACATCACTTGATGGATCGGAGTAAGCCACCCAACCCGTAAGGTCCTTTCCGTTGAACAGCTGAACGCCCTTGTCTTCACCACAAGAGGTCAGCAACGCAGCCATTGCGAGGGCTGCAATAAACATCTTTTTCATTTTGCTTATATTATTAATAATGTGTATTATCCTAGCAGTCTCACCTTGGTCTGCTTATAGGAGGCGACGAGGTCTTGCATCACTTCAGCGACGGTTTGAATGGGATACCCCTTCAACAAGCCAGTGATCTGTCCTATCTCCAATTCGCCCTGTTCCAAATCGCCCTCGAGCATGCCTCGACGGGCACGTCCGGCACCCAGCAGTGTGAGCAGGTCTTCCTTCGTGGCGCCTTTCTCCTCGGCCTCCTCAATCTCTGTGCGCAAGGCATTCTTTATCAATCGTGTGGGCGAAAGTTTCTTGAGCGTCAGCAAGGTATCTCCCTCTTCCAAGCTCAGGCAAAGTTTCTTGAAATCCTCGTGGGCAGAGCTTTCATCGGTAAGTGCAAAACGGGTACCTATCTGTACACCCTCTGCCCCAAGCGCCTCAACGGCCAACATAGCCTCACCGGTAGCGATGCCTCCTGCAGCTATAAGTGGTAAAGTAGTAGCCTTTCTAACCGCAGGAATCAGGCATAGCGTAGTGGTTTCTTCACGGCCATTGTGTCCGCCAGCCTCAGTGCCTTCGGCTACCACAGCATCTACCCCAGCCTCCTCGCACTTGGCAGCGAACTTCGACGAAGACACCACATGCGTGACCAAAATGCCACGCTCGTGCAACCAATTGGTCCATTTCTTCGGACTGCCAGCCGATGTAAATACTATCTTTACCCCTTCCTCGGCAATGACATTCATATAGTCTGCCGCTGCAGGGTTCATCAACGGCACATTCACACCGAAAGGCTTATTGGTGGCCTCCTTGCATTTACAGATATGTTCACGCAGCAAGTCGGGAGTCATGGAGCCAGCACTCAGCAAACCCAGTCCACCATTATTACTCACAGCCGATACCAGTCGCCATCCGCTGCACCAAGCCATTCCTCCCTGTATGATGGGAAGTTCTATACCAAATAAGGAAGTGATTCTATTCATAGTCTTTACAAATTTGCCGTAAAGCTACAAAAAAACTTTGAAATGTAGAAGATAGGATGGTATTATTTCTCTGGCATCCCCTCGACTTTGTCGTATTGCTGCAAGACTTCTTTTGTCTTTTTCTGATTGCGCTTGTGTTGGAAACGCCAGAACTCACGGGTAAAATACTGTGTGAGCAAGGTGGCATAATCCCCCACCAGCATGCCATTCTCAAATCTGATGAGCGGTTCTTCATCATTTTCTAATTTGATGCGTCCACGGCGAGTCATGCCTTTCACATCGGATGTGCCAAGCATGCGCCAGTAGGCGCCTCGCCACGTATCGGAGTGAATGGCAATCTTGCGCTGATAAACAGGATCCCAGTTGTATGGAGTGGTTGTATTATATGGGTGCAAGGTATATCGCGCTTGTTTTGAGGTAGGATGTGATTCGCTCTTCCCAAAGACCGAAGGCATTGAATCGTTGGCATCCAACCATGGTTTATCATCTTGCATTCGCAACTGAATGGGAGGAGTATTTGTGACGTTTCTGCGCAAAGTATCAGACTTTATCTCCACCTGTGCATTCACCAGCAAAGGGATAAAAAGGAATAGTATTACAAGTAATGTATTTCTCACTATCTTCATCCATTAGTTGATTGCAAAGTTACCAACATCCTTAGGAAGATTGTCTTAAAAAACATTATCTTTGCACAAACGATAGTTAAAGCTAATGAAAACTGTACTATTAATGGTGGGAAAGACGGTGGACAAGCACCTTGTCGCCTTGATGGAGGATTATTTAGAACGCACGAAGCACTACATGACGTTCTATGTTGAAGTAATTCCTGATTTGAAAAGCACCAAGAGCCTAAGTGAAGAGGTGCAGAAGGAAAAAGAAGGCGAACTGATCCAGAAAGCACTTCAGCCAGGAGATTATGTGGTGCTACTAGATGAGGGTGGTAAGGAGATGCGCTCTACAGAATTTGCCCAATACTTAAGACACAAGATGAATACCCTCAGCAAAAGGTTAGTATTTGTTATAGGAGGTCCTTATGGATTCTCTCAGAAAGTGTATCAAGCAGCTACAGAAAAGATGTCACTCTCACGAATGACTTTCTCACATCAGATGGTCAGATTGATTTTTGTAGAGCAGCTATACCGAGCCTTGTCTATTCTAGCAGGAAGTCCCTACCATCACGAGTAGTTTACCAGCCTAGCTGATTCAAACCTGCGTCCTTATACCAAGCCGTCTGCTGATATTCCTTATCCATCCCAGAGGATACATCTTCAGTAATAGGGAGATAAACCGAGAGTCCTTTGGCACCCGCCATAGAGAATAGACCTGCAAAAGCAGAATAATTCTTTGGTGTCGTCTTGAAATCTAATACGACTGCACTGAAGGCTGACTTCCATGTATTGAAATCGGCAGCAGGGAGCAGGTTCTCCATCACCTCATACAAATCGTAATATCCTATGTACGATGAACTTCTAACACTACGCTTATCGTAATTCAGTACACGGTTCTTAAGCGTTTCGAGATCGATTTTCGAATGATTTGCCAAAGCTTTCCTTGTAGTCTGCGCCATACTCTCCATCATAGAAGTCTTCACGTAGCCAATGGATACACCTCCCGTCCACATGGTATTGGTGTTATAAGCACTCTCGTCGTATGTTGCTGCATAATAATCATAATAACTCTTCACTATGTTAGCAGCTGCATTAGTGCTGAACATTTTTGGAACGATGGCATCATATGGTGCGCCAGGACCAGGGATTTCTGTCGGAGAACCTATCACATATTCAGTCCTATCCCTAAGTTGGTAAGCAGTTTCCGTAGAAAGCATGAAGCAAGCATCGAACATCAGAAAGTCCAACTTACTGCCAAAAGATGATAAGGCATCATTCAATTCTGAGATATTCGTTCTGCTTTCGGTGGGGTTATTGTCCGAACCCATCCATCTCTGTTCAGTACCTGCCATCGGCTTCAACGACTTTGTTGGTAAAGGATAGTTGACCCATCCGTCGCCATGGGACCAATAAATAAAACTATACTTTTCGGCAGGATAGCCAGCCTTCACCCTTGTAATTACATCTTTTATTATGATTGGGGAAGCTGAGTTTTGATCTGTAGGATATTCGTATAGAATCTCATCAGTCACCGTTCCAGAAGCATCTTTCATCAGGTGATAGATGGTAGGATTATGAGTATAATCATCTATATAAACCAACAAATTACACTTAGACACATTTATGCCTTTATCAGCATATCCCGTTTTAATCTCATTATAATCGCTCTTATTGAAACCATTCAACGAGTTATCTGCTGCCATATAAACCAATACAGTATGTGTGCCAAGCAAAGGATTTGGTTTGGGGTCTGGTTCATCATGATGTCCCCCACATCCTACTAGCACCACAACTGTTAATAAGATAGTCAGGAAATATATGGCTTTTCTTAGTGTCATAGGCTATTCTGGTTGACTGAACTTAAAATCGGTGACAGCTATGGGTCTCATACCAATACCTGACTTCCGATATTTAGCAAGCAATTTATCAAATTCCTTCTGGAGTTTCTTCCTGTCTTTATTGAAAAAAATCATACACACGTAGTTCTGCTTATCCAAGTGCTCTTCCAGATAGTCCTTCAACTGATATGAATACTGATAGCGCTGATCAAGAAACTTCTTGTCTAGAATCTTCGCGCTGTCCAAAGGCTGTATATCGGTATAAAAAGCCAGAGTATCAATAAAAGAAGCGGCAAAGCCGAAACCATAGACCTCGGCATACTCTGCGACATCCTTCTGCTTCTTGTCACCCTTTTTTAAGGTGGCAGATGAACACAGCACCAGCACCAGCAAAGCCATCAGTATGTGTATACTCTTCTTCATCATCATCCAAGATAACTTTTCAGCAACTTACTGCGACTATTCTGACGAAGACGACGGATAGCCTTTTCTTTGATCTGACGTACACGCTCACGAGTGAGACCAAATTCATCTCCAATCTCTTCAAGTGTCATTTCCTGACCGCCAATACCAAAGAATTTCTTAATGATTTCACTTTCGCGAGAAGAGAGCGTAGTCAACGCACGGTCGATTTCACGAGCCAAAGACTCATCCACCAACTCCTTATCGGCCATTGGAGAGTCATCATTGGGGAGTACGTCCAAGAGGCTATTATCTTCACCATCTACAAATGGGGCATCAACGGAGATGTGTCTGCCAGAAACCTTCAGGGTATCAGACACCTTATCTACAGGCACATCAAGCACTTCTGCCAGCTCTTCAGCAGATGGGCGACGTTCATTCTCCTGTTCGAACTTAGAGAGTGCCTTACTGATCTTATTCAGCGAACCCACTTGGTTTAATGGCAAACGGACAATACGTGACTGCTCTGCCAAAGCCTGAAGAATGCTCTGACGAATCCACCAAACGGCATAACTGATAAACTTAAAACCACGGGTCTCGTCAAATTTCTCCGCAGCCTTTATCAGTCCTAAGTTTCCCTCATTAATCAAGTCGGGCAATGTCAATCCTTGATTTTGATATTGCTTCGCAACAGAAACAACGAAACGCAAGTTGGCACGTGTAAGTTTTTCCAATGCTTCACGATCTCCTTTACGGATTCGCTGAGCTAATTCCACCTCTTCTTCTACTGTAATTAAGTCCTCACGACCTATCTCCTGCAGATACTTATCCAGTGACGCGCTTTCGCGGTTGGTGATGCTTTTTGTAATCTTTAATTGTCTCATTCTTTTTAATGCAATTTGGGTGCAAAGTTACGACATTAATTCCATTTTCCAAATTAAAATGGCAGATTATTGATTCAACAAAATTTATGCCAAAGGCTGAGAATGACAAAGAGAAGATGACCACAATGTAGCCATCTTCTCTTCAATTTCAATATTTAATCTTACGGAATCAGTCTTGACTTAAGTCCACTGCGAAGTTGGCACGACGGCCACTTGAATAGATTCCACTGATAAACAGAACCTGGTCTGGCGACTGGCTAGCAGTTTTCAGCACATTCTCCAAGTCACTCACTGTGTTCATGGTCTCACCATTAGCACGCAGGATGATAAAGCCTCTACGGATACCTGCTTCCTGCAACTTGCCTTCCTTCACACTGGTAACTTCCAGACCAGCATTGATACGAAGTTGTCTCTTCACGTTATCTGATACTGGAGCAACCTCTGCGCCCAGACTCTCCAAATTCACTTCCTTGCTACTTTGAGTCATGTTTTGAGCATTCTTTAATGTCACATCCAATTCACGTGTCTTTTTCTCACGCACCACAGTGACCTTTACCTTGTCACCTGGACGGTACTTGGCCAAAGCTTCTTGCAGTTCAGAGAAGGTATGAATTTTCTTACCGTCAATACCAGTGATGACATCATCTACCTTCAGCACACCAGCAGCAGATCCATCATCCACTACCTCAGCCACATATACACCTTCATTCACTCCCAGGTCTTCCATCCGCTTTTTCATAGCATCACGAGTCTGTTCGTCCATCTGAAGATCTGTACCCAAAGTATTACCACGAATGCCAAGCAAAGCACGCTGAACTGAGCCAAATTGCTTCAAATCAGCCACCACCTTCGTCATAATGCTTGTAGGAATAGCAAATCCATAACCAGAATAGGCGCCTGTCGGAGAATAAAGCATGGCATTGATGCCCACTAATTCTCCACGTGCATTCACCAACGCACCACCACTGTTACCAGAGTTGATGGCGGCATCTGTCTGAATGAATGACTGAATATTAGCAGCCTGTCCGTTGCTTGCGGTGTTGCCAATAGAACGTGCTTTAGCACTCACGATACCTGCAGTTACTGTTGATGTCAGATTAAATGGGTTACCGACTGCCAGTACCCACTCACCTACCTTCAGAGCTTCAGAGTCGCCTACAGGGATTGAAGGGAAGTCATCGCCTTCTACTTTGATCAAAGCCAAGTCAGTATCAGGGTCTGTACCTATCACACGGCCCATCAACTCACGTTCATCGTTTAATTTTACAGTAATCTCATCAGCATTCTCCACTACGTGATTATTGGTCACGATATAACCATCCCTTGAGATAATCACACCAGAGCCAAAGCCCACGCGTGGCTGAGTCTGAATCTGACGTTGACGCCCACTGCCACTTCCATCTCCAAAGAAGAAGTCGAAAATGTCAGGCATATCCTGAATGGTTTGCGTACGACTATTCTGCTGTGAACGAATATGTACCACAGAATGTACAGAAGATTCAGCTGCTGCAGTCAGATCGACAGGCTGCTGTGTGGCATTATCGAATGCTGTAAGACGTGCACTATTCGGATTCTGCTCAAATATTTCTTCAAATGTGGCAGCAGTCCGACCTTGATTATTCTGAACCAGTTTGTAGGTAGTTAAACCTGCAACTCCAGAGCTAAGCACTACAATAGCTGCTACTCCTAGAATGTTTTTAGTTGTCTGTCTCATATTCATTTGTTATTTATTTTGTTAATATTCCACGTTTGTTTAACTTTTCGATGTTAAAATAACGACAAAAAATGTTCGCTTCTATCATTTGTCATGTTTTTTTATCGCCTTTTAACAAAGTGTCAGATTGCCTTAACGTGGGTTAACTAGTACGACTGCCATTTTTGCATTTTGCAAGTATGTTTCTGTCAGTTAAAAGTCTTAAATTGGCTGAATTCCTATGCCTGGCAGTTCGTTTAATGTAATCTTGCCTTTCACAACCTTCATCCCTTCAAAACGATCATTGGAGATTAGCAGATTGCCATCAAGATCGGCAAAATCCACTAAGGGGGATAATTGTGCAGCAGCCGAGCAGGCACATGAGGTTTCTGTCATACAACCTATCATTACCCTCATCCCCAAAGCACGTGCCAAGTTGGCCATTTTCCAGCCTTCACGCATGCCCGTACATTTCATCAGTTTGATGTTAATGCCATGAAAGACTCCCTTCATCTTCGGTACATCTACAAGCCTCTGCATGGATTCATCAGCAAAGACAGGCAGCGGACTATGCTCTGTGACCCAAGCAGTATCGTCCACCTGCTCTTTTGGCATAGGCTGTTCTATCATCACGATGCCTTGTTCCTTGAGCCAATAGATCATGTCGAGCGCGTAGCTGCGGTCTTTCCAACCTTGATTGGCATCAATGGCGATGGGTAGCTGTGTCACTGAGCGAATGGTTTCTATCATCTCCTTATCGCTTTGTTCATCACGTCCAAGCTTCACTTTCAGGATGTTAAAGCGATCGGCACACTCACGTGTTTTCTCGCGTACTACATCAGGGGTGTCAATACCTATAGTAAAGGTGGTATCAGGAGTGTCAGCGGGATTTAGTCCCCATATTTTATACCAAGGAGCTCCTAGCATCTTACCTACCAAATCATGCAAGGCGATGTCAATGGCAGCCTTAGCGGCAGTGTCATCTTTGGCACCTAGCTGCAGCTTACTGCTTGGCTCTATAGTGTCCAGATAAGCCATAATGTCTTCGATGCGGAAAGGATCATCGAACTGCTCGATGTCCACTCGGTTCAAGAAATCGGTCACCGACTCCACCGACTGTCCCAGATAGGGAGGCATGGAGGCTTCGCCGTAGCCAATGATGCCGTCATACTCCAGTTCTACCTGCACATCTGGAGTGGTTGTACGTGAGTAAGTGGCCACAGTAAAGGTGTGTTGAAGCTGCAATTCGTAAGGGAAAAAGCGCATTTTCAGATGAGGTTTCACGCCTGTACTGGTAACATTGAATTTTGGTTGGCAACTCGCCAATGTCGTTCCACCCAAAAAAGCGAAGGCTCCAGTTTTTATGAAATTACGTCGATTAGTCATACTCTACACTATTCAAAGTTGGCTTGATAATAAGGGTTCTGATCTGTGGTATTCAGTCCTTTCTCCTTATTTATATAAGGAAGCACCCGCGCAGCGAAAAGCATGCGACCGGTATTGTAAGCATCATAGTTGGGTGCAGCAGGATCAAAACTGCTACGCTCCACCAAACCTAAGCAATGGATGAACTCCTTGTTGCCCAGATAAAAAGCCACATGCCCCACTCGCTCCTTGCCATCTGCCACACGTCCGAAAAACACCAAATCGCCTGGTTGTAAATTACTAAAATCTTTGGCAATTTCTATACGTTGTCCCGTCACTGCTTGTTGAGAAGCATCACGTGGTATAATCATATCATGCTGATAAAGCACTGTACGCACAAAGCCACTGCAATCCATCCCTTTCACAGAAGTACCTGCCCAAAGGTAAGGGAAACCCAATAATTGTTTAGCTGTATTGAGGATGCTTTCCACATCGTTCTTCAGTTCTCTTCGCCATTCTACCAAAGGTTTTCCTTCCGTCTTCAGCAAGTAACCCTCACGCCCATCGGGCAAAGCCACTGCATAAAACTTTCCTTTCTTCCCTAGATAGCGCATCCTATCACCTGCCACTACATCGCTTATGGTCTGTGATTTCATATTAGCTTTGCTATAAACCACACCAGTCAGAGCAGTCACCACCACTTTCTCTGCACGGTTCCACGCCTGCATCTCTTCCTTATTCACCCGATGCAGGGCTTTGGGATGCGTCCATCCTGTATAATCATCAGGACTCTGTATCTGATACCATGTTTGGAAATCTAGCACACGGCACACCATTCCCATTTGCGCTTGTGTCACCATCTCCGCATCAAAGTCGGGTGTGCGACGCATGTTACACACAGAGATATTCACGATGGCATAGTCCTTGCCATCAGGCTGACCAGCATAAGCCGTTGTCAAGGCAGTAAGTGCCAATAGTAACAAATAGAATCTTTTCATACGACTCTTCTTTTAAAATCGGCGTAAAAATACAAACTATTTATGACATAGCAGATGTTTTTCTAGAAGATTTTTGTCAAAAAGACTTCACACTTCACCATAGGCTTATTTCCCTATTGTTTTCATTCATTATTTAAGGTGAAGTGTAATAAAGAGACTTCACCAGACTTCACCATTTTAGGGATTACTATTTAGAAAACGATCAACGACTATACTATTAGTTTCATAATAATTCTATTAACATATTTCAATTATCAGTCAATCCTGTTTCTAAATATAATAGTGTGAAGTGTGGTGAAGTCTCTGCGCCACACTTCACCGCAGTTTTCACTTATACATCATGCATTAATTTAAGCATTGTGAAGTGTGAAGTCTTTTTGACAAAATTCATTGGCATTTTTCTAAGGCAAACTTTCTAAATGATAGGATACGGCTATCGATCTCGTTAGTTACGGAAATCTTTTTTGTTAGTTAGACAGAGCAGTCAGTCACAGGCATGACTGAGCAAAGTCATCGTTGTGACTGAGCTTAGTCCTCACCATGAGCATAAATGTTCACAAGCATGAGCAATAATTATTTTCCATTATCCATCTGATATTTGCTAAAATATTACTACTTTTGCAACCCGACAGTTGGTCGGCCTGTCGCTTGCGCCTTGTGCGTATGAGGAAAGTCCGGGCAACATAGAGCATTCCACTTCTTAACAGGAAGCCGTCCGCGAGGGCAGAGTAACGTAGAAGAAAACAACCGCCTGCTTACCAGCAGGTAAGGGTGAGAAGGTGGGGTAAGAGCCCACCAGCGTAGTGGTGACACTGCGGCTGTGCGTCTTGGAAGTTGTAAGGTCATGTAAACTGGCGCTATTAGGGCTGCTCGTCCGATGCTAGAGGGTAGACCGCTAAAGCTACGATGGTGACATCGGGCTCAGATAAATGGCAGACGCCCCTTAGCTCTCTTCTTTACTTAAGGGGAACAGAACCCGGCTTATAGACCGACTGTCGTTTTTTTATGATTGTTCTTATCTCATATAGATAGCCTTATGTTTGAATTTGAAGTTTGTGCCAATGGCTTGGCCAGTGTGATACAGGCGGAAAGAGGCGGAGCCACAAGAGTAGAACTCTGTGCAGGCATCCCAGAAGGAGGAACCACTCCTTCCTTAGGAACCATCGTTGCCTCTAGAGAATACCTAAAAGATAAACAGACGAAACTGCATGTTATCATCCGCCCTCGCGGCGGTGATTTTCTTTATGACAAATATGAGATTTCCACAATGGAGGAAATTTTCATGCTTCAAGGATATGTGGACGGATTCGTTATCGGCTGTTTAAACGCGGATGGGAGCATTGATGTGGATCTCTGTAAGTCATTGATGGATTTGGCTAAAGGGAAGAGTTTCACTTTCCATCGCGCTTTCGACATGTGCTCTAATCCTTTGCGTGCCATCGATCAATTGGCAGAATTGGGGATTCAACGCATCCTGACATCAGGTGCACGTGCCACTGCTGAAGAGGGTATTCCACAACTGAAGCTTTGGCAACGCCATGCTGAGGGAAAGATCAAACTGATGGCAGGCGGAGGTGTGAATGAAACGAACATCAAACGCATTTATGAAGAGACTGGCATCACAGCCTTTCACTTCACAGCAAGGGAGAAAATTGAAAGTAAGATGGAGTATCGAAATCAGGAAGTCTACATGGGTGTAGAAGATGCGGACGAATATTCTTACGAGATCACAACAGAAGAACGTGTACGCCGTATTATCAGTCAGTTGCAGTAAGCGTATATTTCGATAAATCCTGCAAGGAACCATTGAACACATTGAGGTCCACATCGCCTTCAATGCCAGGTACTTCGCCTATATCTGTATGCTGCCAAAACTCCCAATGCCCACGATACTTCACAGAATCTACATAATAGTGAGCTATCCAATAAGGGTAAGCATCAAAGATTGGACTGTCTAGATAGCTTTCCTTAAATTTATAAGAGGTATATAGAATGGGCTTCACACCATAATGTGCCTCCACAATATCCAACCATGTCTTTACTGACTGTTGCAAGGCCAACTTATCCTTCACTTTAGTTTCCACATCAAGTACAGGGGGGAAGTCGCCTTCTTGCAGATGGACATTACGGATGTAGAAAGCAGCTTGGCTACGAGCATCTGACGTGGGAACGAAGAAATGATAAGCCCCACGAATAAAGCCATAAGTCTTTGCACTATCAAAATTCCGAGCAAAGGTTTCATCTGGCAGATCACTTCCCTCAGTTGCTTTCATAAAGATGAACTTCAGAGGGAAATCAGAGTCTTTGTTCTTATAAAGTTCTGCCCAGTCAATGCGTCCTTGGTAATGTGAGATATCTATACCATGTACCTCATATTCACAAGGGATGCAAACACCATATGCCAAGCGACCGTAACAAGGTTTCCAACGATAGGCATAAGGCTTGATGAAGAACCAATAGAAGCCACCACCTACGATTATCAAGCCAATCAAACTGGCTAATACATAGCGAAGCCACCAAGGAGACGCTTTCCCATCCTTTTTGGAAAGGCGTGTCTTCCTAGCAGTTGGTTTCTTGTTGGTTTGTTTCTTCTTGTTTGTCATCCCTCAACTCTAAAAAGTAAGTCTTTCTGCAACGATGGTTTGCCCATGTGCAAAAAGACTTACCCTAAATCGTTTTCAAATTATCACTTTATTCCTGTTCCAACTTCAAGGTCTTGGTGGTTTGATCGCAAACCTCTGTAGGGCCGAAGTACTGGATAGGACCTGGATAAACATAGGCAGTTTCTTTTGCCCATTGTTCACGAACGGCTGCAAATGCCTTGAATGGTTTGCCATTGAGCTCAACCAGAGCCTTGCGAATCACAGGCTTCATCTCGCCATTACGACGCTCCATATTGAACATCATAGTGATAGGAATACCGCCAGCAACCCACTGGTCTGCAGGAGCAGTAAGGTTCTTCACAGAAGCCATATAGCCAGTTACGCCATTGGCAATCAGGGAAGAAGCAGTCACACCGAGTGAATAGCAATAGTCTGCATCGAAGTTAGATGGAGCAGCGCAGCGGCCTTCATAACCAAAGAAGTGATGCTGAGGAGCGAACTTGCCAGTATAGTGGCCTTCCTTCTTCCACTGAGCCAACTTGCGAGCCACCATGCTTGAGAGCAGAGATTCGGTCTGAATGAGTGAAACCTGTACATTTCCATGTGGGTCGCGCTCCATAGTCAGCTGGTTGGCCACATTCTGAGGCAGGGATGCAAAGAGTTCAGCATTTTCCTTGCTCAGTTCTGAAAGCAACCATGAGTGCTGATCAACCATGCGCTCGTGGGTTGAGGTTGGACGGGCAAGAATGTCATTAAGCTCAGCAATCAAGCGTTTCATGGCAGGAATGAACTCAATCAGGCCCTCAGGAATCAACACAGTACCGAAATTCAAACCTTGGGCAGCACGATGAGCCACCACACGGGCAATTTGGGTCACGATATCGTCGAGTGACATATCCTTCTGCTCCACTTCCTCAGAGATGATACAGATGTTAGGCTGTACCTGCAGTGCACATTCCAAAGCGATGTGAGAAGCACTGCGCCCCATCAACTTGATAAAGTGCCAATACTTACGAGCAGAGTTACAATCGCGCTGGATGTTACCAATTACCTCTGCATAAGTCTTCACAGCGGTATCGAAACCAAAGCTGGTCTCAATCTGGTCGTTCTTCAAGTCGCCATCGATAGTCTTAGGGCAACCAATCACCTGGATGCCATATTTCTTTGCCAGATAATACTCAGCCAATACGCAGGCATTGGTATTAGAGTCATCGCCACCAATGATTACCACAGCCTTAATGTTCAGTTTTTTCAAGATCTCATAGCCCTTCTCGAACTGGTCTTCCTTCTCCAGCTTGGTACGGCCAGAGCCGATAATATCGAAACCACCAGTGTTGCGATACTCGTCGATAATCTCAGCAGTAAGTTCCTTATAGTTGTGGTCAACCAAGCCACCAGGACCCATCAAGAAACCATAGAGACGGTTAGCTGGATTCTGACGCTTCAGACCATCGAACAGGCCAGAAATAACATTGTGACCACCAGGAGCCTGACCACCAGAAAGAATCACACCCACATTGATGGCAGGCAATGCCTGAGCCTCAGCAGCAGCCTCGAAAGTAATCAAAGGCATTCCGTAAGTGTTAGGGAACAATTTCTTAATGTTCTCCTGATCAGCCACCGACTGAGTAGGAGCGCCGAACACGGCCTTCACCTGACCCTGAAGGGCCTTTGGAAGTTTAGGCTGATAAGCAGCCCTTGCGATTTGCAATGCACTTTTTGTCATTTTTCTTCTTTGTTTATTATAATGTGAAACTTATTTGCATATTTGGTGCAAATTTCGCTATTTTTGCAGACATTCGCAAATAATTATACAAAGTTTCACATATAAATATTACAGGACATTTTAAACGATATAGATCCCAGGATAGATTGTTTTTCGTTTGGAAGAATAAAAAGAATGCACTATCTTTGTCGGTATATAAACAACAAAATGAAAGGAGAATTATTATGGCAAGCAGAAAAGACCTTAAGAAGACAATCAACAATATTGCAAGTGAGTTATTTACAGAATGCATGTTCCTGAAAGGAACTGTGGATGCAGACAAGCAGGAAGTTGTGGATGACCTTATCATGAAAGTGCTCCACTTGCAGAACGAGCACATCTGCCGCATCAGCCATACAGAGCCAGGCAATGTAGGAGGATTCTACAAAAAGCTGTATGCCGACTTTGACAAGGAGGTCGGAGAGATTCTTGATGGAATGAAAGCACTCTGTACGGAATGAAACAGAAACTCTTCAGTTTTATCTATTTCAAGCTCTTAGGTTGGAAAGAGGAAGTCTCTGCTCCCTTCCAGGATAAGTGCGTGATTTGCGTAGCTCCACATACTTCCAATTGGGATCTTTTCATTGGCAAACTCTACTGGGGAGCCAAGGGCAGACAAGCCTGTTTCATGATGAAGAAGGATTGGTTTTTCTTCCCATTAGGCACTATCTTCCGTGCTATGGGAGGAATACCTGTGGATCGTGGCCGAAAAACTTCCTTAGTAGAACAGATGACTGAACGGTTCAAGCAAACCGACAAGTTTAATCTTTGCATCACACCTGAAGGTACACGCAAGCCCAACCCCGACTGGAAAAAAGGATTTTATTATATTGCCTTGAAAGCCGGAGTGCCTATCCAACTTATCGGCATTGACTATGGGCGTAAGACCATCAGCTATACACGTTGTTTCACACCCACGGGAGATTTCGAGAAAGATATTGCAGAGATAAAATCATACTTTAAAGACTTCAAGGGGAAAAATCCTGACAACTTCGCATATTAAGGTTATGAGAACAAATCTGAGTTCACAGGTAACGCTCAACAAGGTATCAACACGTTACTACCGTCCAGAAAACGCTTTTGAGCTTTCTATGCTGACACGTTTCGAAAAAGTGCCTACTGATATTTTCGAGACAAATGAGGATGGCGCAAAATATATCGCTGCAGAACTTGCAAAAATTATTCGCACAAAAAAGCAAGAAGGGAAATTCTGTACATTGGCGCTTACAGGCGGAAGTTCTCCACGTGGAGTATACGCAGAACTGGTGCGTTTACATCAGGAAGAGGGACTGAGTTTCAGTCATGTGGTTGTGTTTAGCCTATATGAATATTACCCTCTCGCAGCAGATGCAGTCAACAGCAATCTTAATGCTTTGAAAACCATGCTCCTCGACCATGTGGATATCGATCCTCGTAACATCTTCTGTCTTGATGGCAGTATCTCACAGGATGCCATCTTCGAACATTGCCGTCTTTATGAGCAACGCATTAATAGTTTTGGTGGTATAGATGTGGCTTTACTGGGTATCGGTAAGATGGGTAATATTGGCTTCAATGAACCAGGCTCACGACCAAATTCCTCAACCCGCCTTATCCTGCTCGACAGTGCATCGCGTGAGGAAGCTGCTAAGACTTTTGGAAACAATGTGCCTGTTGGTTCCATTACTATGGGTATCTCTACCATTCTCTCTGCACGTAAGATCTTTCTGTTGGCATGGAGTGATGATAAGGCAGAAAAAATCCGTGCTTGTGTAGAAGGTCCTATTACAGACACTATCCCAGCCTCTTACTTACAAACGCATAATGACGCACATGTAGCCATAGACCTCTCTGCCGCCAGTTCATTGACTCGTATACGTCGTCCGTGGTTAGTCACATCCTGTGAATGGAACAGCAAACTTATCCGTTCTGCCATTGTATGGCTTTGCCTCCTTACAGGAAAGCCCATCCTAAAGCTTACAAACAAAGATTACAACGAGAACGGACTGAGTGAGTTGTTAGCACTCTATGGCTCTGCCTACAATGTGAACATTCAGATATTCAATGACCTGCAGCATACCATTACTGGATGGCCAGGAGGCAAGCCCAACGCCGACGACACTTACCGTCCTGAACGTGCGAAACCTTTCCCTAAGCGAGTTATCGTATTCTCTCCACATCCAGATGACGATGTCATTTCGATGGGTGGAACCATCCGCCGTTTAGTACAACAGGGGCATGAAGTACATATCGCTTATGAAACTTCTGGGAACATTGCAGTTGGTGATGAAGAAGTTGTACGCTTCATGCATTTCATCAATGGCTTCAACCAGTTGTTCAACGACAGTCAGGATGAAGTCATCAAGGATAAGTATCAGGAAATACGTCAATACCTACGCGAAAAGAAAGATGGTGATATTGATACTAAGGATATCCGAATCATCAAAGGACTTATTCGTCGTGGTGAAGCAAGAACCGCCTGTACATATAACCAGATTCCTCTCAGCCGTGTTCATTTCCTTGATTTGCCTTTCTACGAAACTGGCCGCATTGAAAAAAATCCTATCAGTGAAACTGATGTTGAAATGGTACGAAAACTGATTAAGGAAGTCAAGCCCCATCAGATATTCATTGCAGGCGACTTAGCCGATCCACACGGAACGCACAAGGTATGTACCGATGCTGTAATGGCAGCCATCGACATGGAAAAAGAGGTAAAAGCCGCATGGCTTAAGGATTGCCGAATTTGGATGTATCGAGGTGCTTGGGCAGAATGGGCAATTGAAGACATTGAAATGGCTGTACCTCTCAGTCCGGAGGAACTCCGAGCCAAACGTAATTCCATCTTGAAGCATCAGAGCCAGATGGAAAGTGCTCCGTTCATGGGCAACGACGAGCGACTGTTTTGGCAACGCAGTGAAGACCGCAACCGTGGCACCGCCAAGCTTTATGACGATTTAGGTTTGGCTTCCTACGAAGCTATTGAGGCATTTGTAGAATACATACCCATAGATTGAGGATTGAAAATTGGACATAGGAAAGACTTATGAAATCTATTTTAAAACATATACAAAGCATGTGGCAAATTGCAAGAGACAAATGTTCAATGCTCTATGTTCAATATTCATTTTTATTTCTGTTCTTCTGTAGTTCTTTGAACGCTCAGCAAATAACCCTGCAAGACACACTGACGGCCAGACTAAACGACTATTTCAGCCGTTATGAAGCTGACGAAATAAAATTGGTTGGGGTAAAAACCGACAGTCTGGAAATAGACTATGCCCAAAAGCAAATTTCTATTTATGCCAGCAGGTTAGGCACCCAGCCTCTACGTCTACACAATGTGAAAGCCCTGTATGATAGCATTCAGCCATTATTACCCGAGCCATTCAGCACATTTAAAGCTAAAATCTATGCAGGCCCTTACCTTATCGACAGCCTGATACCTAACTATTATAATAGCAATCGTCTGAAAGACCGTCTTTTCACTGATTTAGAGTACCAAGGTAAACCCTGGGTCAAGAATATATCCAAACCATATGAAGTACACAAAGGTTTGACAAACAAACACCTCTCCATCGCACAGAGCCACGGGAAATACTGGGACAACAAGAAGGAATGGCGTTGGCAACGTCCTCGTCTTTTCACTACTACCGAAGACCTTTTCACACAGAGCATCGTACTGCCTTATCTTATTCCCATGCTTCAGAATGCTGGTGCTGTGGTTTTTACACCACGTGAACGTGACACTCAGACACAAGAAATTATTGTGGATAATGATGGCAATCTGGCTAATTCTGGCTACAACTCCTCTTATCAGGAAACTTCCACAGGACTTATCAAATGGAACCGCGCCTCTTTCCCAGGCTTTGCACAACGACAGCAGATCTATACAGCAGGACAGAACCCTTTCCAAAAAGGAACAGCACGCTATATAGAGACCAGCCATCGTGAAACGGCCACTGCGGAATGGATACCCGACATACATGAGGAAGGAGACTATGCCGTATATGTATCTTACCAAACCATGCCCACCAGCATTGACCATGCTCACTATGAAGTAATTCACAATGGAGTAAGCACCGAGTTTGAGGTAAATCAGCAAATGGGAGGAGGCACTTGGGTATATCTCGGCACTTTCCATTTCGGTAAAGGAAAAAATAATGATAATAAGGTAGTGCTGAGCAACAAGAGTAATAGCGAAGGTGTAGTCACTGCTGATGCCGTACGCTTTGGAGGAGGTCTGGGAAATATCAGTCGTGGGGGACAACTTAGTGGATTACCTCGTTACTTGGAAGGTTCTCGTTATTGGGGACAATGGGCAGGCATGCCAGACAGTATCTATACTGAGGATAAACGCAATAACGATTACACAGACGATATTAACTCCCGCTCTTGGATACAAAACTACCTCTCTGGAGGCTCGATCTTCAATCCTGAACAAGAAGGAATTCGGGTACCTATTGAACTTAGCTTAGCCGTACACAGCGATGCAGGCTTTAATCGTCAAGACACCATCATAGGCACTTTAGCTATTGCTACCTCTGAGTTTAATGATGGATTATTAGCTAGTGGCAAGTCACGCCTCGCTTCACGCGACTTGGCTGACATGCTTCAAACACAGATGGTGGCTGATCTTCGCAGCCGTATCACTCCATTGTGGAATCGTCGCTATATCTGGGATCGAAACTATAGCGAAACCCGTTTGCCACAAACCACCTCGGCCATCATCGAAACCATGTCGCACCAAAACTTTGGAGACCTCATTTATGGACACGACCCTAATGTGAAGTTCACCATTGCACGCGCACTTTATAAAGGTATCCTGCGTTTCCTAAATAATCAACATGGTCGTCATGATTTCGTGATACAGCCCTTGCCTGTTGACGACTTTGCTATTCGTCTCAGTGAAACAGACAATTCTTTGCTTCTTACTTGGAAAGGAGTGGAAGACCCGATTGAGCCAAATGCCTCCCCCAGTCGATACATCGTCTACACCCGCATTGGCGACAGTGCATTCGACAACGGAATCATTGTTGAAGAACCTCGCTTCACCATTAAGATTGAACCTGACATGATCTATTCTTTCAAGGTAACTGCGCTGAACGATGGTGGAGAAAGTTTTCCTTCTGAGGTACTCTCAGCCATGAAATCAAGTCAGGAACAACATCGAGTGCTCATTATCAATGGGTTTAACCGTCTAAGTGGTCCTGCTCAAGTGAACACGGAGAACGAAGGTGGCTTTGATCTACACCAAGACCCAGGGGTAGCTTACCATTATAATATATCTTTGGGAGGCATTCAGCAGAATTTTGACCGCAAGGCACGTGGGGAAAACTGGGGAGTCAGCAACAGCGAATTGGAAGGTCATCGGTATGCTGGGAACTCCTTCGACTATCCCTATTTGCACGGTAAAGCTATCAAGTCTGCTGGGGTATATAGCTTCACTTCATGCAGTGCACGCGCCTTTGAAGACCAATTTATGGGACCTGGAGGCTATGAGGTTATTGACCTTATCTTAGGACTGGAGAAAACTGATCCTACTACTTTCCCATTAAACGGTGTTCCTTATAAAACAATCCGAGAAAAGATGCGTCAGATACTCACTGCTTACATGAATGGGGGAGGCAATTTACTGATAAGTGGAGCCTATATTGGCAGTGACATGCGACAATCCGAAGAGCAGGAATTCACTCGTAACATGCTGAAGTACACCTATCCACTTTCAGTGCGTACAGAGGCACTTACCCATGAGATCAAAGGACTTGGACGCACTATCACCATTCCTGCTTGGCTCAATGAAGAGCAATATCCAGTAGTCAGTTGCGATGTTATAGAAGCCGTAGAGCCAGCTTTCACTGCTATGACATATACCACTACAAATTACTCTGCAGCAGTTGCTTATGGTGGTAGTGACTACCGAACCTTCTCCATGGGCTTTCCCTTTGAGAGTATCACAAAAGAAAGCGAACGCGCTGCTATCATGGCTGGCATCTTGCAGTTCTTAACGGGAAGCAGATAAGAGTTATTTTCTTATATATAAGGACAAGATTAAGCCTTATTTTTCAATAACTCGTTGGCAATCTGTCAGAATTATTGTATCTTCGCACCAAATTTCAAACCTACATATTAATGATGAGTTCAATGAAGAAACTATTCGGCAATCGATATATGCCAACTTACTGCTCCAAGGAAGCAGAAACCAAGGCTCAAGACTGTATGAAACGCGGCATGCACATGCCTAATCGTAAACTACTGCGCACTCAGGAACAACTCAATGGCATCCGTGAAAGTGCCAAGATAAATACTGCATTATTGGATTATATCTCAGAGAATATCCGTGAGGGCATGACTACTGCAGAGATTGATCACATGGTGTACGCCTTTACGACTGATCATGATGCCATTCCTGCTCCTTTCCTCTTCGAAGGCTACCCAAAGAGCGTCTGCGTGAGCATCAATGATGTGGTTTGTCATGGCATACCTAGTACTCAAGAAGTACTTAAGAGCGGAGATATCGTGAATGTGGATGTTTCTACCATTTATAAAGGTTATTTCAGTGATGCTTCACGTATGTTTCTGATTGGTGAAGTCAGCGAAGAAATGAAACGTTTGGTACAAGTGACACGCGAGTGCCGTGACCTTGGCGTACAAGCCGCTCAACCATGGGCACGTCTTGGAGATATTGGTGCCGTGATTCAGCAACATGCAGAAGAAAATGGTTACAGTGTAGTGCGTGACCTTTGTGGACATGGTTGTGGCGTGCGTTTCCACGAGGAGCCTAATGTAAACCACTTTGGCAAAGCTGGTACTGGCATGGTACTGGTACCGGGTATGACCTTTACCATTGAACCGATGATCAATATGGGTACCTATCACGTGTTTATAGATGAGGACGATGGTTGGACAGTATGTACCGACGATGGCAAACCTTCTGCACAATGGGAAAGCCAAATTCTAATCACAGAGACAGGAAATGAGATTCTAACGCAATAACAAAAGACAACTCAATGAAGCACATACGTAATTTCTGCATCATCGCACATATAGACCATGGTAAGTCTACCTTGGCAGATCGACTGTTGGAATACACCAACACCATCCAAATCACCGAAGGGCAGATGCTCGACGATATGGACTTGGAGAAAGAGCGAGGCATCACCATCAAGAGCCATGCCATCCAGAT
>JAEEGI010008118.1_pt1 | contig 23272 bp, 26 predicted proteins | sample 8958751 | NCBI WGS metagenome assembly JAEEGI01 (sample SAMN16246545, study PRJNA631951) | gut metagenome | biome: gut microbiome; feature: rumen; material: KS-attached | host: Bos | place: Iran: Karaj | collected 2018-10 | reverse complement strand
GTTCCCATGGTGCTGGCCCTCAATATGATGGACGAGGTTCGCGGAAACGGCGGCTCGATCCGCATCAACGAACTCGAGGCGATTCTCGGTCTGCCGGTCGTCCCCATCTCCGCAGTCCGCAACGAAGGCGTCGAGGAGCTGGTGGAACACGCCATCCATATCGCCCGTTACCAGGAGAAACCTGCCCGGCAGGACTTCTGCGACAAAGAGGATTACGGCGGCGCGGTACACCGCTGCCTGCATGGCATCATGCACCTGATTGAAGACCATGCGCTTCAGGCGGGGCTTCCCGTCCGCTACGCCGCCAGCCGGCTGATCGACGGCGACCCGCAGGTGGAAGAAGAGCTCAGGCTCGAGGAGAACGAGAAGGAGATGATTGAGCACATCATCCGCCAGATGGAGGAGGAGCGCGGCCTGGACCGCAATGCGGCGATGGCCGACATGCGTTTCTCGTTCATCCGCCGGCTCTGCCGCAAAACGGTGGTCAAACCCCACGAAAGCAAGGAGTTGCGCCGCAGCCGCCGGATCGACCGCGTGCTCACCGGAAAGTGGACGGCCATCCCGATCTTCATTGCGGTGATTTCACTCGTCATCTGGCTGGCCATCGATGTGCTCGGGGCGCCGCTGCAGGAGTTGCTGGCCAGCGGCATCGCACAACTGGGCGAGGTCACTTCCGCAGCGATGGCCCGCTGGGGGGTATTGCCCGCCGTGCGGTCGCTGGTGGTGGATGGCATCTTCGGAGGCGTCGGCACCGTCATCAGCTTTGTCCCGATTATCGTCATCCTGTTCTTCTTCCTTTCGATGCTGGAAGACAGCGGCTATATGGCCCGCGTGGCCTTTGTCAGCGACCGGCTGCTCCGCCACCTGGGCCTCAGCGGCCACAGCATTGTTCCGCTGCTCATCGGATTCGGTTGCTCCGTGCCGGCCGTGATGGCAACGCGCACGCTACCCTCCGCCCATGACCGGCGGCTGACCATCCTGCTGACGCCCTTTATGAGCTGTTCAGCCAAGATTCCCATCTATGCATTCTTCACCAGTACCTTCTTTCCGGGCCATGGCGGGTTGGTGTTGGTGATTTTATATCTTTCTGCGATTCTCGCCGGCATCCTGCTGGCGCTGCTCTCGAAGTGGCTCCACCCCCAGCGTGAGGCGGCGCCCTTCGTGATGGAACTGCCCAACTACCGTCTCCCGGGGCTGAAAAACACAGGCCATCTGCTCTGGGACAAGACAAAAGATTTCCTCCAGCGGGCATTTACCGTCATTTTCGTCGCGTCCATTGTCATCTGGTTCCTGCAGTCATTCGACTTCAAGATGCAGTTTGTCAATGGGGAAGGGAGCATGCTTGCCTGGATAGCCGGTGTGATCGAACCGGTTTTCCGTCCGCTCGGACTGGGAGACTGGCGCATCGTGACGGCGCTCATCACCGGTTTCCTGGCCAAGGAGAGCGTCGTCTCCACGATGCAGGTGCTCGGCGTTTCCGCCGCCCTGACCCCGCTCACCGCTGCAGCGATGCTGGCATTCTGCCTGCTCTACACCCCGTGTGTCGCGGCCGTCGCCGCCGTTAAGCGGGAACTGGGCCGGCGGCTGGCTCTCTGGATGGTTCTTTTCCAGTGCGCGATTGCCTGGCTGGCCGGCTGGCTGGTTTATCTGCTGGGCGGTCTGTTCTGCTAATCCCCCGTTTCCGCCATGAATCTCCCTACCCTGATTGTACTGATTGCCCTCGCCGGCCTGCTGGCGGCGGTGCTGGTCAGCCTGCGCAGAAAGCGCCGCTGCGGAAATGGCTGCGGGAACTGCCCCTTTGCCGAAGGGTGCGGACGGAGGAAATAACCCCTTACCGCTTGCGATTCATCTCCCGCTGGGCACGGCGGAAGGCCTTCTGCCAGGTGCGCTCGCCGGAGAGACGGGCGTAAGCGGCACTGGCGGCCAGGCGGGCTGCATCAATGTCAGACTGAAAATGAAAGCCCACAATCGTGCGGCTCTGTCCCAGTTCATAGCCTACCTTGAGAATCTCCTCCTGATGCGCCGGATCGAGGGCCGCGAGGGTCAGGGCCGCCATCCAGAAACGAATAGTATGTCCTGACGGATAGGAGGTAAAATCATCCTTCGCCTCTTTCTCGGGAATCGGTGTGGGCTCGTTGAAATATTGATACGGGCGCATCCGATGGAACTTGTCCTTGGCGGTGGTGACGGTCAGGCGGGCCGTCGTGATGGTCCGGAAGAGGAAATCGGCCGTAACCGGATAGTTTTCCGGAGTGAAATCCCGCTCCATCACGGCGCCGAAACGCTTCATGACGATATCGATCTTGGTTTTGGCATCCCGCACCGCCTGTTCGCCGCGGGGCGTTCCGCGAAGCGCTTTCCCCTGTTCATAAACCAGACTGTCCAGGCAGAAGGCGGGCGAACCGTTGACGGGCGGATCGGGCAGGAAGCGGGAGGCATCGGGCATCTGGTCGACCGTCAGGAAATAGCGGGCCTTTTCAACGACATTGGAAGACTGGGCAAAAAGCGGAGCGGCTGTCAGGAGCAGCAGGAGCGTCAGGAGGGCGCAGGCGAATCGGTTCGGTTTCATCGTTCGGGAATTATCTCTGCAAAGATAAGGATTCCCCGAAAAAGGTTATCTTTGTGGAAACAAACAAATGACTATGACTGTTCATTCCCTCCGACGCTCCGCCCGCATTGCAGCGCTCGTCCTGCTTGCTGCCCTGATGGCCGTCCCGACGGCTGAGGCCCGCAAGAAGAAAAAAGCCGAAGAACCGGCCAAGGTTCAGACCCACGACAAAGGTTATTACAAGGATATCTGGATGGACAGCGGAATCGGTGTCTCCTCCCGCAAGGATCTGCCGGCCGCCCGCTATCTGGGCCTGGAAATCGAGGCCCTCGTCACCGCCCCGAAGAAGGAACTTTCTTATATCGACACCGTCGTCCAGAATGAAGTCCTGCTGGGCAACCCGCTCGACGAGAACGGAATCCTGCTCTATCCCGACGGCGCGCCGCGCTTCCGCTGCATCTATATGAACGGAGGCAATGCACAGGCGCTCTCCCGTCCGCTCGGTGACCGCGGCCGTCAGATTTTCAAGGACTTTATCCATGGGGGCGGAAGCTACGTGGGCAGCTGTGCCGGCGCCTTCTTCGCCACCCAGTATAAATTGATGGATGAAGGCGTCCAGGACTTCGGTCCCAACTATATCGGCATCTGGCCGGGCGTCGTGCGCAATACGAACGTCACCAACAAGACCCATGGCGTCCGCGTGGATCCGGGCTCCCCGCTGCTCAAATACTACGACTTCGGCGGAGACAACTACGTGGCTGAGGTCTTTCACAATGGCGGTTGCTACGGCATCGTGGACACCCTCTGGCCCGCAGCCGGCGAAGTGCTGGCCCGCTACGACATCTCGATGCTCGACCCGCAGCCCAAGCGCAAATTCGACGGCACCCCGGTCATCTGGTCCGTCAAGGAGAAGGAAGAATGGGGCCGCGTCATCTCCTGCGGTTCCCACCCGGAAGGCGCCACTTCCGGCGACCGGCTGCACCTGATGAGCGCCATGCTGCTCTACGCCATGGAAGGCAATGCACCCGCCCGCGTCAAGGGAGCCCTCACGATCGGGGAACCGCGCCGGATGGACAAATGCACCCACGACGAAGACCCCGCTTTCACCCGGATCGGCGACCGCCAGTACCATCACTTCACGGTGGAGGTACCCGAAGGGCTTGACACGCTGAAGATCCAGCTGAGCGGCGTGGCGGCTGAAAACAACTACGATTTCTATCTGTTTGCGAACCCGGGTGACTTCGCCTTCCGGGAGAATGCCAGGTATCAGCTCATTTCGCTCGGTATGGACAAGACGCTGAAGATCCCTGCTCCCAAGGCCGGACTGTATTATGTTTCCGTCTTCTGCGCCACCACGGTTACGGCTGTCGAGACGGACAAGGGTACCCGCTACATGGGCCGCGTGGATGTCCTCAACGGCGTTCCTTACGAGATTCGCGTATGGCACTGATCAAGACCGTCTGCGGCCTGACGCCCCGCTGGGGGCGTGACTGCTATTTCAGCGAGAACGTCACCCTCGTGGGGGACGTGACCCTCGGAGACGAGTGCTCCGTCTGGTTCAATGCCGTCATTCGCGGCGACGTGGCTCCGATCCGCATCGGCGACCGGACCAACGTCCAGGACGGCGCCTGCATTCATGTGACCTACCAGACCGGCCCGACGAATATCGGCAACGATGTCTCCATCGGCCACAACGCCACGGTGCACGCCTGCACCATCCACGACGGTGCGCTCATCGGCATGGGCGCCACGCTGCTCGATGGCTGCGAAGTGGGCGAGGAGGCGGTCGTAGCAGGCGGTGCGCTGGTGCTGCAGAACACGAAAATCGGCCCTGGAGAACTCTGGGGCGGCGTACCGGCCAAGTTTATCAAGATGGCACGCGAAGGCCAGGCCCGCAGTTTTGCGGAGCACTACGTGGGCTATTCCAAATGGTATCTGGCTGAGGAAGACTAAAGCCGCGTCATCGTCATCGCCACTTCAACGGCGGTGCCGTAGTCGTAGAACCAGAACAGATCGTTCGACAGGAACTGGTACATCCAGGTTCCGCTTTTCCGGAAGGCAAACCACTTAGGTGCGCCTTCCGGAATGGCATCATAGGTAAACCGAATGGATGAAGAAGAGATTACCTCGTAGGTTCCGCTGGCCTGAAAGCCGTCCGCCGTTGCGGTGAACGAGCCGTCCTCGCTGAAAGACATCGTCTTATAGTAGATATCTTCCCCCTGCTTGTCCAGCACGGTGAAGACGCCGTCTATCTTCGTGGAACCGGAGGTCATCCCCCACTCCCCGAGGAGTCTGGATTCGCTTTTGGGCGAAACGCAGGAGACAGCAAGCAGCATCGCGACGCCGAGAAGCGCGCACCGGAACCAGCTCTTCATGGCGGGCTACTGAATCTCGAACAGGTTCAGGAATCCGGTCATCATGAAGACGCTCCGGATCTCGTTGCTGATGTGGCGGACGATAACCTTGCCGCCCTTTTCTGCAGCCGCCTTGCGGACGGTGAGGAAGATTCGGAGTCCGGAACTCGAAATGTAGGACATCTCCGAGCAGTCGAGCACGACGACGCCCGAGGCGGCTTCAATCAGGGGTTCCAGGTCTTTTGCCACGCCTGCGGAAGCCGGCGTGTCGAGTCGGCCGATCAGGCGTGCAACCGTCTCATTGTCTTGTTTGGTGATAACTACTTCCATCTTATATCAGAAATTTTTTGTCATTGTCAGGATGTTTTTATTGCCGCGCCGCTCATAGTGGACGCTGTCCATAATCGTCCGCACGAGGTGGATGCCCAGGCCGCCAATGCGGCGGTCGTTCACGGAAGCGGTGGTATCGGCCGCCGGAGCCGCCGTCGGATCGAAGGGCTTGCCGCTGTCGGTCACGACAAACTCGATCCAATCTACCCCGACCCGGGCCAGAACGTCCACTTCCCCGGTCGTCCCCTGAGGATAGGCGTACAGGACGACGTTGGTCACCGCCTCCTCGAGGGCGAGGTTCAGGTTCAGCGTCTGGGAAAGATCCAGTTCGCGGTCCTTGGCGACGGCCTCGATGAATCCTTCAAGCTGAGAGATCTGGGACACCTCGTTGTGAAGCACGATCCGGTGCTCCGAGACGGCGGGAACCTGGATGGCGGAGGAATCCGCTCCGAGATAGTGGATAAAGAGCATGGTGAGGTCGTCGCTCTGCGGGGCATCCCCCACGAAGAGCCGGACCTGCCGGGAGATGTTCTTCAAGTGCTCATCGGAAGACTTGCGCCCGTGAAGCACCTCCACCACGCGTTCCTCACCGAACTGCTCCTTCTCGGCATTTTCCGCCTCGGTCAGGCCGTCGGTATAGAGGAAGATGGCATCGTCCCGGTTCAAATCAATCTCCTGCTCGATAAAGACCATGCCCTGCATGATACCCAGCGGCAGGTTCGCCTCCACCGGCAGTTTGCGGATTTCGTCGGTCAGCAGCATCGGCGGATTGTGTCCGGCGTTGCAGTAGCACAGATGGGCGGTGGTCAGATCGAGCACGCCGCAGAAGAAGGTGACGAACATGCTGCTCTCGTTCATATCCGACATGCTGTCATTCATCTGCGTCACGATCCGCCGCGGGGAGTCTTCATGGGCGGAAACGGTCCGGAACATCGTCCGGGTGACCGCCATCACGAGCGAGGCGGGAACGCCTTTTCCGCTCACGTCGCCGACGCAGAAGAAGAGTTTTTCGTCGCGGATATAAAAGTCATAGAGGTCGCCGCCCACCTCCTTGGCGGGAACGATGGTGGCAGACATATCCAGGTCGCTGCGCTCGGGGAAAGGCGGGAAAATCTTGGGAACCATCGACATCTGAATGCCGCTGGCAATCTGGAGTTCCCGCACCACGCGATCCTTGCGCTCGTTGAGTTCGCGGTAGCGGATCTGGCTTCGGGCCAGGAACCAGAGGATGAGGGTCAGCATCGCCAGACCGAGAATCTGCAACAGGAAAACCATCCTGCCGATTCTGTGGATGCCACTATAGATTTCCTCTTCCGGAATGACGATGGACATCGACCAGCCGGTTCGCTCGACCGGGGAGAAATAGACAATGCTCGTCTTTCCGCCGTAATCCACGGCCATGCTGCCGGAGGCGCCGGAGAGCATCGTACGGGTCAGCTCTCCGAAGGTGGCGGTATCTTCCATCTGGGAAACCAGTTCCCCGACGGTTGCCTGCATCACCAGCGACGAATCCGGGCAGACCATGATATGGCCGTCCCGGCTGATCATCATGCTGTAGGCGGTGGGATAGACCTTGACGTTGCCCACCAGATCGGTCAGCCAGTCCAGCGAAATGTCGGCAGTCAGCACGGCGGCCGTCCGGCCGCTGCGGTCTTTCACAGGCACGGAATAGGTCGTCATCAGGACCTCTCCGCCACCGACATCAATATACGGTTCAGACCAGTAGCCGGCATCGAGTTCGATGGGTTTCGTAAACCATTCCTGCGAAGGATAATCGTATTCTTCCGTCGCAAGCGAACGGAAAACCAGCTCTCCTTCTTTTTGGAAAACGTAAGGCGAGAAAAGCTTGTGGCGGGGACTGTAGCCGGGCACCAGCGCGACGGTGGAACCCATCACGACCGGGTTGTCCTCCACAATCCGCTGGGCGACGCGGTGCAGGCTGTCCGGCACGGAGAGCGCCCACTGGGCAATCCAGATGCTGTTGCGGACGGCGGCTTCCGTCTGGTTGACGACATCCATAATCTGGTTGCGGGTGGCCTCCATCTGGCTTTCTGCACGCATTGAAGCCTCCTCTCGGATTCCTTTCTGGGAAAAATAATACTGAACCAGCGCGGTCGCCTCCAGCGTAGCCGCGGCAACGATGACAACCAGCAGGCCCAATCCGGCGGATTTCCGGATCTGCTTCAAATCGGTTAGCGTTTTTAGGGAGTGTTTCATAAGACGGAAGAAAGGGCGTCACGGAAAACCGGCATCGGCTGGTTCATGTCACGTTCGATGATCAAAGTTTTAAGGCCAGCATAGGGACGGATCTCCTCTTCGATGGCCGCCAGCGGGCGGTCCTCTCCGAAGTATGCGGGAGCGAATGCCCGCCAGAATTCGATGGCCAGGGCCTTGGGCATATGGAAAGTTTCCAGAATAAAAGGTTCCGGACTCAGGTTGCAGCAGAGATAGACCATGCCCACGTCGAAGAGATGGTTTCCGTAGCAGAAGTCGCCCAGGTCGATAAAATAGCGCTCTTCGCCCACGAAGATGGCGTTGCTGTACTGCAGATCGCCGTGGATGGCGGTCTCTTCGTCAGGGGTATCGGCGATAAAGCGGGCGATGCGGTCCTTCTCCCGGGTGGTAAAGAAGGGGCTCTCCGAAAGGAGGCGTCCGTAGCGGTCCTTGACATTTTCGAACTGCTTGACATCCACGCGGGTTGCATGCAGCTGGCGGCACATGGCCGCAAACTCGCCGGCATACTGCGCTACCTTTTCCGGATGGTCCGCCGTTGCGCGGGAATAGGATTTCTTGCCGACAATCCGATGGAAGCGAATTCCATAGCGGCCGTCTTCGGTCACCACGTATTCGCCGGGTTCGGGGGTCGGGATGCCCATGTCGTACACCTTGCGGGCCAGCAGCATCTCATCGAGCGGCTGCTGGATCTTGCCCGGGAAATAGAGTTTGAGCATCATGGTCGGATCACTCTTGTGGTCGTAGCTCTCCCCGTTGGCGCCGCCGCCGGAGAGGACATAATCGTCGAGGTTTATCCTGATCGGGTCCATTTATCTAGAAAACACTTGGTTGATGAGTCGTTCGAATTCCTGGAAAGCGGCCGTGTCGGAGAGCTCCCGCAGGGAGTCCGCCAGACCGCGGTAGTGCCACTCGTGTGCCGCTGGATCGCTCTCGTGGAACAGGCTCCAGAAGGAGTCGCCCTGCTCGGCATAGTCCCGCGCGATGGCGCGCATGTTGGAGAGTTTGTCGCCCAGCGCCACCATCTTGGCCTCTCGCGAAGCGCGCGCGAGCCGGTCGATGGCCGCCTGCTTGCGGGCGTGCCAGCTCTCAGCCTCCGATACACCCGGCTCAAAGGAGTCGCTTTCTTCCGCCACCAGGTGGGCGACCCGCTCGCCGAATTCCGCCCGCAGCTGCTCCACCGTCACGTCGGTATCCTCCACGGTGTCGTGAAGGGCGGCGGCGGCCAGCAGTTCCTGGTCGGGCGTCATCGTGGCGACAATCGCCACCGCCTCCAGCGGGTGAACAATATAGGGAAAGCCTTTGCCGCGGCGCTCCGTGCCGGCATGGGCGCGGACCGCAAACAGGATGGCACGGTCAAGCAGTCGGGTATCGAGGGGTTTGTTGGCCATGGGTTACTGATTCATGAAGGGAAGGTCTTTGGTCTGCTCCACCAGGAAGTCCGCCAGGATATCGTTGCTTTCCGAAGGGCCGTTCAGGATATCCAGCATGAAGCGGAGTCCCGCCTTTCCGGCGCCCTTGCGGAGCAGATAGGCCGTGCAGAGGTTCTGCGGCGCGACCGAGGAGGAGAGAATATCGATATCGGTCAGGCCGATCTGGAAACAGGCAATCTGATAGGCCGCATCCGAGTACTCGCGCACGAGGCTGTCCAGTTCGCCGAGGGTTTTGAAGCCCATCTCCGTGAAGACCTGAAGGAAACGGGAGAGGTCCACCTCCTGGATTTCCGCCTGGTTGAGCGAGGCGATCCGGCGCGTGAGCGCATCGAAGGGGCGGATGGCCAGAAAGCTGCGGAACGAATCGCCGTCGAGCGGAACCTCCGAAAGGTTGCCCGAGGCAACGAGGTTCTGAATGCGGCGGCGGTAGTCTGAAAGCTCCTGGCGGATGCGGCTGAATTCGTCGTCCACCAGCTCCAGCATCCCCGCCAGCCGGCTGAGGTTGCGTCTGTAAACCTGGGGAATCTCCACGCCGCTCTTGTAGCCGGTATCGTGGTTCATGTTGGCCCAGGCATGCTGCAGAACGGTCCGCATCTGCACTTCGAAACGGATCCGGTTGATCTCCGGGTGGTCCGGATCGTGGTAGGCGGATTCGGGAATCCGGCAGATGTAGTGCAACGACAGGTAGCCGAAACTGTCAATTTCGTGCGCCTTGCGTTTGTCCACCGAGTTTTCCCAGTCAATCTCAAAGAGCCGCTCCAGCACGGAAGCCACCTTGTCCACATCGTCGATATAGAAGGTGATGACGCGCAGTCCCACGATGTCGGTCAGGCCGAAAATGTCGGGATACTTCTCCCCCTTGAGCTGCAGCTTGCCCGCCAGCGACGACTCCGTCTTGAGGCGATGCTCCAGCGCGGCGACGATAATGCCGGATTCGACGAAAAACTCCTTCAACTTCGTGGGGATCACCTCCTCCATCTTGGCAAAGACCGGAAGGAAAGTACGGTACTGCTCCATGATCTCTTCGCAGTGTGGACTGAGGGCGGGAAAATGGCTGTCGCTCATGGCAGGAACGGGTTTGTCTCTATCTGTCTCTATAAAGTGCAAATATAGCAAAGTTGTCGGTTTTTTTGATTATATTCGCAGGAGTTATGGAGGTTTGGATTTACATCGGGCTGTTTGCGTTGACCGTGGCGTCGAGTTTCACCCAGCGGGTGACCGGATTCGGTTTCGGCATCCTGATGATGACCCTCCTGCCCGTTCTGGCCCCCTCCTATGCCGAGGCCACCGCCCTGAGCGGCCTGCTGGCCATCTTTACCGCCCTGGTGCCGGCCATCCAGTCGCGCAAAAGCCTCAACTGGAAGAAACTGCTTCCCATCCTGCTCATTTTTCTGGTGACATCCTGGCTGGGGATTCTGCTGCTGGCCCGGCTGGACAGCTCCCTGATGAAACACGTGGTCGGCGGAGTACTGATTGCCGTCAGCCTCTGGTTTTTTATCACAGGCGGCCGCATCCGGCTCGCCCCGACTCTTCCCGTTCAGGCCGGAATGGGTACGCTCTCCGGACTGATGGGCGGTCTGTTCGCCATGCAGGGGCCGCCGGCCGTCATCTACTTTCTGGCGGTTTCCGACACCAAGGAGGAGTATATTGCCCTGACGCAATGGTATTTCCTGATCGGGAATATCTTCATGGCCTTCTTCCGTGCCGGTAGCGGATTCATCACTCCGGCCGTGCTCAAACTCTGGTGCGTCGCCATCCCCGGCGTATTCCTCGGCCTCTTCCTCGGCGCCAAGGTCTATAAAAAAATCCGCGCCGAAGAGCTCCGCCGCGTCATTTACGCCTTTCTGCTGATTGCCGGTCTGCTGGCGATTCTCGGGTAGATTCCGCGCGGGCCGTCCGCTTTTTTTCGTATCTTCGCGGTCGGTATGAAAAAGTATATTCTTCTGATCGTTTTCTGCGCTGCGTTGTGCGCTGCCTGCGAAAACCGGAGCAGAGAAATGGAGACGGAAACGCTCCATCTGGCGGACTCCTCCGCGAATCTGCACATGAGCCTGAATGTAGAGCTTCCGCTGTCCCAAAGCGCTGCGGCGGAGACTATTCGCAACTCTTTGCTTACGCTGCTCGACCAGCAGCTGAGCCATCTGAGCTACGAGGACAACGGACGGGAGTTTCCGCCCTTTTCGGGGGATTCCCGCCAGAGCGACCCGCTGTTGCATTACCTGCTGAAGGAAGCTTTCCAGCGAGCTGATTCCACCGCGGCGGAGGATGTTTCGATGCACCGGGCATTCATTCTGGAAAATGCCGAAATGACCGAGGAACAGAAGCAGGAGGCCTTGAGTTATATCCCGCTCTGGGAATACGAGTTCTCCATTTCTCGAATCGGCGAAGGCGCGCACTGGATTGTCTTCCAGTCGCAGAACTACCAGTACACGGGCGGTGCGCACGGCGGCGTCTGGGGCGCGGGTTGCCTGACCTTCGACAAACGCACGGGAAAACGGATTTCTCCCATGATCGATCCCGCCCAGACACAAGCCATCCAGCCCTTGCTGATCAAAGGATTGCAGTCTTACTATGCGGAGTGCGACGCCCCGATGAGCGCCCAGGAACTGCTGGACCACCTCTTTATCGAGAACGGCGTCATTCCGCTTCCGGGATGGGCCCCTTATCCCAACGGCGAAGGACTGGTCTTCGTCTATCAGCAATATGAAATCGCCAGCTATGCGGAAGGAATGCCGGCCTTCACCCTCGCCCTCGACGAGGTTCGCCCTTTCCTGACCCCGGAAGCTGCCAAACTGTTTGAATAACAACAATCCATGTATATGAAAAAGATTATCGTTTTCCTGGCCGTCAGCCTGCTGCTGATTACCTCCTGCAAAAACGGAGACGGCGTCATGACCTGCAAGAACGGGGTTTACACCATCAATACGACGGAGATCGGCAAAGAGATCGAGGGCTTCAACGGAGCCACGCCGCTGCTGATTACCATCGAGGACAACAAAATCTCCAAGATTGATATTCTGGAGAACGAAGAGACGCCGCGTTTCCTGGAGCGGGCCGAGAAGGGCATCTTCCCGGCACTAATCGGCCGGACGCCCCATTCGCTTCAGTACGATGAGATCGATGCCGTTTCCGGTGCCACCTACAGCTCCGAGGCGCTCATCGCCAACCTCCGCCTGGGCATCAAATACTACCTGGAGCACCGCTCGGTCCGGCCGTAGGGCGATGGACTACGTCTTTCACTACGATTCCCCGCTTGGAGGAATCACGATGGGTAGTGACGGCGAGGCGCTCGTCGGACTTTGGTTCGACGGGCAGAGGTATTTCGGAAATACACTTCATCCCCAGTTTATGACGGTGGACCTGCCCGTTTTCAGGGAGACCCGGCGATGGCTGGACCTTTACTTCCGCGGACAGGACCCAGAATTCACGCCAAAACTGGTTATGCGGGCCTCCCCTTTTCGCAAAGAGGTCTGGGAAGCATTGATCGCCATCCCTTTCGGCGAGATGGTGACCTACGGAGAAATAGCCGCCCGGATCGCCGCCGGGAGGAGAATCGCAAGAATGTCCTCACAGGCGGTCGGCGGAGCGGTCGGTCACAATGCCATCTCCCTGATTATCCCCTGCCACCGGGTCGTCGGAACGGATGGCAGCCTGACAGGATATGCGGCCGGCCTCGACAGAAAGCTCCGCCTCCTCCAATTGGAAAACGCCCAAGGATTTGCGTTCGGAAACCCACGTGCTGCCCACGTCCCGTTTTGAGGGACGAGGGAAGCAAAAACGGCTCAAAATGCTGCCCACGTCCATGATTTCGGGACGAGGGAAGCAACCTGCGTCAATCTGTTTTTTTGAAAAACGATTTTTATTCAAAAACGGTTAAAATCGCTGTTTCAAAACGCTGGAATCCATTCTACCTTCGCCGTGTCAACACCTAAAAACGTGCGAACGAAATGAAAAAGATTCTTGAAGTGCTCCAGTATGGAGAAGCAGATATCCGATTCCACACGGATATCAAAAGTGACAGAGATTTACAACAGATTCCCGCCCTTGCAGCCCAATGCGCATTTACCATGGTAACCCGACTGTGGGGCGGCAACGAACGCGGTGTTATTGCCGCTATCCGCGCCTTGGCCCTAGCCGACCTCGCAGCCAGTGCAAAAAGAAAAGAAATGGTGAAACATCTCGATGAAGAGTCAGGGCATCTTGCGGGTATCTTGCGAGAAACGATCGAGACATTTGAAAAACAGGGCGGAAAAGTGCAGGTATTCGGGCCGGGTGTCCCGCCACCGATGAAAAAGAGTTGAGACGATGGCTTTCATTCTCATTTCCACCGCGCATCTTCGTGAAGGACTCTGGTTCAAGGATGATGACGATTATCGGGCCGGAATGAACTATGTTGCCATCGTTTCTTTTTTGCTGTGGATTCCTGTCCTTGCTTTTGTCCTGATGTCCAACCACGTTCACATGGTCCTTGCATGCAGCGAGAAAGAAGCGATGGCATTCATTTCTGCGTACAAAAAACTCTATAGCTATTATTATCGCGTCAAATACAACCATAAAGAGTTCCTCAGGGAGAATGGATGCGATTTGAGGAGCCTCTCCCAGGACAACGAGTCGCTTGAGAGGGCCATCGCCTATGTGCAGATGAATCCAGTCGCCGCCAATATCTGCCTGAATCCCACACAATACCCATGGGGGGCCGGAACAGCGTTCTTCGATATGCGCCCTGAGGCAGGCGAGTTGCTGGGAGAGTATTCGTTCCGTCAGCAGATTCGCCTGTTTCATAGCAAAGTCCGTCTTCCCCAAGAGTATCGTCTTGAGAATGGACACATTCGGCCCCGGTCATTCGTCAAGACACAATGGGTCGAGGCCATCTTCCGAACGCCTAAAAGAATGCACTATTTTCTGGTCAATTCCTCCAAGGCAAAGAGTCGCATTGAAAACAGGGAACCCTTCCTTCCCGCCTTTCGCGACCAGAGCCTCGCCGCTTCCATGACAGACCTGTGCCGGTCGCTTTTCGGCCAGGAAACGATGGAGAATCTCGCCCGGGAGCAGCAGGCCGAAGTCATACGACAGTTACGGTATCGCTTCGGTGCGGATATCGTTCAGGTTTCCCGCGTTTCAGGCATCCCCTACGAAACGGTGTGCCAATTCATCGATACGTATTAAGCTCACGTGCTGCCCACGTCCCGTTTTGAGGGACGAGGGAAGCAAAAACGGCTCAAAATGCTGCCCACGTCCATGATTTCGGGACGCTAAGAGCACTTGGAGCGACCGACAAGGCCCGGGACAAGCCGCAGTTTTGAAGGGTCACAGCTTCTTGGAGACCCCATAGCCGAGTGCGGCGACGGCCAGGGCTTCCGCCGTAATGATCAGCTCGAGCGGAACCATGCCAACCGACTTTTGAAGCAGCACGGCGCCAGCATCGACCAGGGCATGGAGGGCGATGGCGGCAGGAAACAGCCACAACCACTTGCCGCCTTTGCGGACGGCCGCCCAGACCATCAGGGAGAGGCCCAGGTGGAGAATCAGGGCAGACAACCTTTCCCAGAGGCCGATGAACAGGGTGCCGGCACCAATCGTCTGCAACTGATCCAGCTGCGCCTGTAGCTGAGGGGCGGCTTCAGCCGGGACTTTGGCAAAGATGGCATCGGCCTGCCCGCTGTTGATCAGGAAAGAAACCGCCAGGTTGCCAATCATCGTTATCCCGAAGATGACCAGCATTTCCGCTCCGCCGTGCCCGATACCGTAGGCCACGCCGGGAAGCGCAGCGGTCGGCTCCTTTTTCATCAGGAACTTCATGGAGAGGAACCGGCCGGTTTCTTCAAAGAGGCCGGCGGCCAGTCCGCCATAGAGGGCATACCAGAGGGGATGATTCAGGATGGAGGCCCCGTGCGGTCCCTTCAGGACAATCTGATGCAGAATGCTCTCCAGAACCAGCGCAAACAGGACGAAGGTGCCTGCACCAATCAAAATGGTAGAGATCCGGGCATGGTGCCTGCGCACCAGGTAGATGCTAAGGCAAATGGGGATGACAATACCCAAGAGTGCATTGACTCCCATCAGAATGAGTGAACTTGTAGGGACCATGGTATTACTCCCCATCTGACTTCTTCTCAAGCACGAAGATGTCCCTGTTGATCTTGATGGTTAGGGTCGTCTTGGTAAGGACGACGTTATTCCAGTTGGAGGTGAAAGAAGGGCTGACAAGCGACTGCGGCGTCTCATACCACTGGACCGCCTCCATGGTAGTTTCATTGTACTCATAATAGGTATACCCGCCAAGGGTGTAATCAGGGTTCATTACCTGATAATATGACGCATACTGTTCCCTGGGGGTAAGCGTCAGGACGCCATCGGCAAACGCCCATGTGCCCTTTTCCTTGTTGCCTACGGTCTTTAGACCCTGGACTTCGTCATAGGTGGAGCCAAGGGTCTGGGTGGTATGCCAGGTCGTATAATTCTTCCCATCGAACTGTACGCGCCACTTTTGGGGATAACCCTGGCCGAAATCATGATCTACGCCGCCTTCCCAAGTACCCTGAAGGTTGACTTCGTTTACTTCGAGTGTTTCTGTGGGTTCGTTCTTCCCGGTATGATCGCAGGAGGAAAAGGCTACGAGCGCAAGGGCGGCCGTCAAAAATGCAAGAATTCTTTTCATGTCTTTCCTTTTGATTTACAAACATATTAAAAAAATCTATTGTAAACAATACCGCAGCGGATGCCACTGCTACTGATGCGATAAACGATTGCTCGCTAAAGAACTTGACTTTTCATTATCTTTGTAAAGTTATGAAAAAGATTTGTCCACGCTGCGGAGCGGAGTTCGAGTGCCTGCACGGTGAACGGATGCAGGACTGCCACTGTGCGAAGGTCCGATTGTCTGGCAGACAGATTGCTTGGCTCGCCACCCACTACGACGGCTGTCTCTGTCACGACTGTCTGCTAGCGGTCAGCGTACTGCTGTCGGCTCCTGCAAAGGAGGGGACAAAGTGATGACCTACAAAGACGGCGGTTACGGCTTGTCCATAAAGAGTTCGGCGCGGAGGTGCATAACGCTCTCCTTCGCGAAGTTGTAGCCCTTGGAGCCCGGACGGGCGACCTTCAGGTACTTTTCGTACCAGGCCAGCGCCTGTTCGTAATCCTTCTTTTGCTCATAACAGTAGGCGATGGTCGAGAGCGCCGAGATGAACTTGGGATTGTACCTGTAAGCCTCCTTGTAGTGCCCGATGGCCTGATCCCAGGATTCCTGCAACTTGTAGTAGCCCAATCCATACTGCTGGTGCAGGCGCGAAACCACCAAAGAATCCGGCTGAATCATCTCCAAGGCCCGGTCCAGCCAGGGTTTGACCGACTTTTCGAAGGAGCGGAACGCTTCCGCTTTCACGGCGGCGATGGAGTAGGCCAGATTGACGTCGGTCGAATCGATCTGCCAGGCGGCAACAAGCTCTTCCTCGGCACGATAGATTACCTTCGTCTGCCAGTAACTCAGCCCCAGATAATAGTGGATGGGATAGCTGTCATTGCCGATATCCAACTGACGCTGAAACACTTTTATTGCATTCTCGTGGTCGCCCTTTCGATAGTAGGAAAGCCCCACCAGCGGAGCGATGACGAGGTTGTCAGGATCTTCGGACAGGTATTGTTCCCCCTGGGCGATTGCCCCGTCATAGTCTTCCGTGTCTATCAGGATGCCCATAATCTTGGAGATCACGGTTTCATTCATCGGCCGCCGTGCCAGGGATTCCCTGTAATAGACGAGTGACGAATCGGCCTCGTTCAACTGCCGGAAGCTGTCCCCGATCATGCTGAGAACCGCCGGAATCGAGTCCAGTTGCAGAACCTCCTGCCCGGCCTGGATGCAACGCGGCCAGGCTTTGAGCCGGGAATAGATCTGCATTTGACGAATTTTGTACAGGATATTGTCCGGCTTGCGGGAAGAGAGCAGGAAGTAGGTCCCTGCGGCCGTTTCGTAATCGCCGCTCTGGAAATGGCAGTCGGCCAGTTCCGAAAAAACCTGTTCGTCAAAGGTCTCCGGGGAGACCAGGGAAGATAGTTTCTCGATGGCCTCATCGGTCCTGTAGATGCTCTTCAGATAGCGTGCCTCGGCCAGAACGAAATCCCGGCGTGTAGGCTGGGCCACCAGGGAAACGCCTGCCGTCAGGGCGAAAATTATGATAAAGAGTCGTCGCATACCAGGGGGGGGGATTAACTGGAACAAAGATAAGAATAGTAAGGTATCATTATTCCCCGGAGCAGGAGGATTGCTCGCTGCGCTCGCGATCCTTGAGGGGGAGGCGTTGACCAAAACCAAAAGTGAGCACCGCGGAGCGGTGGCGGCTTTTTTCGTTTCTCAGCCGCGCGAAAGCGAGCTTTCGGCCCGGCTGAAAAACAAAAAAAGCAGGACTTGCGTCCTGCTCATTTTTGGTTTTGGTAGCGGGGGGAGGATTCGAACCTCCGACCTCCGGGTTATGAGCCCGACAAGCTACCACTGCTCTACCCCGCGGTGTATTGGACTGCAAAGGTATGTATTTTTCACGAAATCACCAAACAAAAATACAGAAGGGCATTCAGGCGGAGCGGTAAAAGCCCTACCAAAGGTCTATGCCATAGGACCATTCGATGAAATCGGCGTGGGTGGAATTGGCCTTGATGGAGATGCCGGCGAACTGGTGGACCTTGCCGGGGAAGTGGTAGAAGACGCCGACCCGTTCATAGAGGCGGCTGTCCGGGAAGGACTCGATGATGTGATAGCCCACCCCCATTCGCAGGGAGAGGGGGCCCCAGTGGGTTTCATGGGTGGCGGCCAGGGCGACGAACATCGGGAACGGAGTCGGCTCCCCGGCAAGAATGTATTCGTAATTGTCCGCAAAATTGTAGGCAAAGTCCACGGAGAGAGCAATAGAACGGCACTTCATATAGGCGTAGCGCCAGCCGAACTGCACGGTGTAGGCGGGAAAGAAATCGCCGTTCTTGGCATTCTCATTGCGCGGAATCGTCATACCGGGAGCAATCACCAGGAAACCGCCGGTCCGTGCATCGTAGCGTTCTCCGTAGCGGATCGGCTCCGAAAGGCCCTGCTTCTGGGCGCGGGCGGGAATCTGCCAGCCGAGCTCCCCTTGCAGGTAGTTGAGTCCCTGATTGGGTTTGGCCAGGAAGCCGTTGGAATTGTGGACAAATTTGGCGCCGAGCACCAGGGCCCCTGCCCCGCCGATGGGCTGCGTATAAACCAGCCCGAAGTCCATCACGCAATTGAGATAGGTGGCGATGAAGGTATTCTTATCATCGTGGGTCTGTTCCCAGGGTTTGGTATAGAATCCAAATCCGGCGCCGATCTCCGCAGAAAGGTTCCCACCGGGCAGATCCAGCCCGAAGACAGCGGGACGGATAGAGGCCAGAGGCGTTGTCGCAAAGCCGCTCACCCCGCCCCGATGCCCGGCAATTCCCTGCGGAATCCAGGCGAAATTGGCTTTGAGTCCCAGCCGGTAAGGCCGCCGGCCATTCTCCGGATGCACGGCATCCCACGACACCGAAAAAACGGCGCCGGTGGTCGGGCATTCGATATACTTTTCCCAGGAATTGGGCGAGAAGTTCCAGCCCCGGGTCAGGCTGAAGGTATAATACTGTCCGAAGCAGGGCAGCGCCACGGACAGCAGAATCATGCCTGCAAGGCAGGCGCCGAGGCGTTTCACCGGATCACGCCCTCCTCCTGGAGGCGGTTGAAGCAGGCCCGGCAGATGGGCTCGTAGATATCTTTTTCACCGAGTTCCACCAGCTTGTCACTCTTGGAGAGGCGGTGGGAATACAGGGCCAGGTCCCCGCAGCGGACGCAGATGGCGTGGACCTTGGTCACATCGTCGGCGACAGCCATCAGGGCCGGCATCGGGCCGAAAGGCTTGCCCAGGTAGTCCATATCGAGGCCGGCCACGATGACCCGGACGCCGCGCCGTGCGAGTTCGACGGCCACATCCACGATCTCCGGATCGAAGAACTGTGCCTCGTCGATTCCGATCACCTTGGCATCGCCGGCCTGGGAGAGGATCTCCGCCGGGGAGGCAACCGGGGTGGAGGCGATGGCCTTGGCATCGTGCGAGACGACATCGCTCGCGGAGTAGCGCACATCGATCTGCGGCTTGAAAATCTTGATATTCAGGTTGGCAAAGACGGCACGGCGCATGCGGCGGATCAATTCTTCGGTTTTGCCTGAAAACATCGACCCGCAGACAACTTCAATGCGGCCCGCATTTTTTGCGCTTTCGATAAACATTTTTGACTACTTTTGTAGGGTTGACAGTTAACAGGTCACAAAGATAGAAAAAATGTCGAAACTCTACATCGTCCCGACCCCGGTGGGCAACCTGGAAGACATCACCCTCAGGGCACTCCGCATCCTGAAGGAGGCGGACCTGGTCCTGGCGGAGGATACCCGCACGAGTTCGGTGCTGCTCAAGCGCTACGAAATCGGCACGCACATGGAGGCGCACCACAAGTTCAACGAGCACAAGACGGTGGAGCAAATCCGCGACCGAATCCTCGCCGGCAGCACTGTGGCGCTGATCAGCGATGCCGGAACACCGGGCATCTCCGATCCGGGGTTCCTCCTGGTGCGCACCTGCGTGGAGGCCGGCATCGAGGTGGAAACCCTTCCGGGCGCCACGGCATTCGTACCGGCACTCGTCGATTCCGGTTTCCCTTGCGACCGTTTCTGCTTTGAGGGATTCCTGCCTGTCAAGAAGGGGCGCCAGACACGGCTCAAGGCCCTTGCAGAAGAAGAACGAACGATGATCTTCTACGAATCGCCCTACCGGCTGGTCAAGACGCTGGGGCAGTTCATCGAAGTATTCGGACCGGAGCGGCCGGCCGCCGTTTCCCGGGAAATCTCCAAGCTCCACGAGGCCACCCACCGGGGCACCCTGCAGGAGCTCTACCACTATTTTACCCAACACGAACCCAAAGGCGAAATCGTACTGACCGTCAAAGGAGGGAAAGATTATGAAACAGACAGAGCGGGACGGGAGGAAGAAACGTCTCTCTGAGCATGCCGCAAACGGGGCTGTCGCCCTGATATTCCTGATTATCGGTTTTCAACTGGCTATCTTCGTCACGAAGGTCGTCGAGCGGCCGTCTTCCACCTCTACGACGGAGAACAGCCCAGCGGCAGCGCCTCCAGCGACACCCCAGAGCGCGCCTCAGCCGGGTGACGCTTACCAGGCGAGGAGGTTTTCGTCCGAGCGGGGCAAAGCACCCGCGGGCGGGCAAAGCCATCCGCAGAAGAGCAAACTCGGCGGCTACAAGACACCGGCCAAGCCCGGCACCACGGCCGCCGTGGTGGAATCGCGCAAGCCGCGCAAGGTGGAGTCCTTCCCCTTCAATCCCAATACTGTCACGCACGAAGAGCTGGTGCGGCTGGGGCTCAGCGAGCGGCAGGCGGAGGTTATCGAGCATTACCGCGAAAAGGGCGGGCAGTTCCGCACCCGGGAGGACTTCGCCAAGATGTATGTCGTATCGGACAGTCTCTTCGAGCGGCTGGCGCCCTTTATCGACATCCCGAAGCTGGAGCTGAACGCAGCCGACAGTTCCGCCCTCGTGGAGTTGCGGGGGATCGGCCCCTATTATGCCAGCAAGATCCTCCGTTACCGGGATTCCCTGGGCGGCTATTATGCCCCCGAGCAGCTGATGGAAATCCGGGGAATCGACAGTTCCCGGTTCGCGGGGCTTGCCGGAAGCATCCGCACGGATTCGACCCGGATTCATCCGCTGCGGATCTGGGATCTGCCGGAAGACAGCCTGGCCATGCACCCCTACCTCGGGAAGAACGCCGCCCGCAGTATCGCCCGCTACCGCCGGGTTTATGCGATGGAACCCCTGCGCAGCGAACACTACACCCTCGATGCGCTGGTTCAGGAAAATGTCCTCACGCCGGAGCGCGCCGCCAAACTGCGTCCCTACTGCGCAAAATAGGGTAACAACTTGTAAACATTATGCTTATATTTGCGACTATAAGCATTTTATGAAGCGGTTCCTATTTATTCTGACACTCCTGCTGGGAGTGGCCGTCGGCTGCAGCGATTGGCAGCGGGGGCCTGCCGGCGATTCGGGCGGGACCTGTGTCACAGCTTCCATCATAGCCACTCAGCCCGACTCCCGGGCCGATTTCGACCCGGCCACTTATTGCCAGCGCTGGCGCAGCGGCGACCGGATTTCCGTTTTCGACCTCTCGGGCAATACGGCCTTCGACCTGGTGACAGGGGCCGGCACCACGGAGGGCAGTTTCCACTCGGATATCAACCTCGAGGAGGGCGACACCTACTACGCCCTCTATCCCTATAATCCCGTCTCTTCGCTGGAGAACGGCGCCATCCGAACCCACTACCCCGACACCCTGCGCTACGATCCCGCCTCCGGATGCGCCCTGGGTGCCAATCTGATGGCCGCCGTCAGCCAGGGCATGGCCTTCACCTTCTACAATGCAGCCACCTTCATCCAACTGACGATGACGGGAGCGGAAATCATCGAAACGATCTCGATTTCCGCCAAAGACGGACGGGCGGTTGCCGGAGCGGCCTCGCTCACTTTTGCGGACAACCGGGTCGCGGCCGTCTCGATCGATCCGGACGGAGCCAAATCCATTCTCGTGGACTTCGGCGAAGGGCTCGCCCTCTCCGAGAAGCCGGTCACGGTCATCCTGGCCGTTCCGCCGGTCTTTGAAAACGGATTCACCCTGGACTTTTCCACCCGAAGCGGCCGGATCGGCTCCAAGGGGAGCAGTAATCCCACCCAGCTGAACACCCTGCTGCAGATGCCCGAATTCCATTACACCGGCATCTCCTACGCAACGCTGGCCACCGGCTCTACCTTCAATGCGGCCATCAAGAATCTCGCCAATGCGACCGCCAACGCAACCACGAGCACCAACAACACTTCCATCCGGCAGGTCTCATTCGTCACCGGGGCGGACCTCTCGCAGATCGCGGGAGGCGTGGATGTAAGTGCGGCAGGAGACGGCTCTGTTCTGGCGACTTTTGCCGCCGGCATATTGACCGTCAGCACTTCCTGCGACCGCATCAAGACCGCCGCCAACGCCAGCTACCTCTTCTCCCGCCTGCAGGCGCTCACCACCCTGACCGGCACGGACCAGGTCCTCACCGACGAGGCCACCAACCTGCGGAACATGTTCCACTACTGCCTGGCGCTCCAGCATCTGGATGTCAGCTGGATCAACGTAGACAACGTCACCAATCTGACCAGCTTCATCAACCACTGCGAGGGACTGCTTTCCATCGACCTCAGTTCGTGGAACCCGGCCAAGGTGACCGATATCTCCTATCTCTTCAACGGTTGCACCAAACTCCAGTCGATCACCCTCGGCGAACAATTCAGGAACCTGCCCGCCAAGAGCCTCTACAGCCTCTTCCAGAACTGCAAGGCCCTGACGCAGCTCGATGCAGAGAACCTCAACCTGTCCGGGGTCACCTCCCTCTCACGCCTCTTCACCGGCTGCTCCTCCCTGGCGCAGCTGGATCTGAGCGAAACGACGACAAGTTTCACGAAAGCGGATTCAGCCTTCTTCGGTTGCACCCAGCTTTCCGAGGTGGACCTGAGCGGATTCAATACCCGTGGGGCTACCCACATCCGGCAGTTCTTCGGGAGCTGCACCGTGCTAAAAGATGTCTCATTGGGACAGAACTTCGTGCTCAGCGCCGCCAACCGCGCCGGTTTCTTCCCTGCCCTGAGCGAATCGCTCCCCGCCGGAGCCGCGCAGTGGGAAATGCCGCTGGCTACGGCCCAGGCACTTATTTCGGAGTATGATGACGCCGCAAAAGCGCTGCGCTCCGGCATCCTGATTCTCATGACCCCTTCCGGAGACGCGTATCGTTACAAAGACGCGCAGCAGACAGTTGTCGACCCCACGACCCTCGCCAGCCTGGAGGAGGTAAAAGTCCTGACTGTGTAGTGCATGACATTGCCATGCTGAAGTTGCTCGGCGCGCGAAACGGCGTCATGATCGAAATGATTCTCACACAGGCATTGTTAATAGGTTGTCTCGCCTTCGGCATCACACGATTTCTTGGGCAATGGGCCTATCCGCTGTTTCCGCGACGCGTCGTTCTGGTTACCGCAGATTTGTGGCTTCTTTTCGCCATTGTCGTGGGCGTGTCCATTCTTGCAAGCGTGGCTGGCGTCGTGAAAGCGATGCTGACCGATGCGGGGGAGGTGCTGTCATGACACAGGCTCTGTTGGCTGAAAACCTTTGCAAGAAATATGGTCGCGGCGACACCAGCGTCACCGCTCTGGACCATGTGACCATTTCTTTGAACACAGGGGAAGTCGTGGCGCTTCTAGGGCCTTCAGGCGCGGGCAAATCAACGCTTCTCACA
>JAEEGI010008117.1_pt1 | contig 23275 bp, 20 predicted proteins | sample 8958751 | NCBI WGS metagenome assembly JAEEGI01 (sample SAMN16246545, study PRJNA631951) | gut metagenome | biome: gut microbiome; feature: rumen; material: KS-attached | host: Bos | place: Iran: Karaj | collected 2018-10 | reverse complement strand
CCATCACTCCTGATAAGGTGCGAATTCCAGTATTCATCGTGGTGATTGCTGCTTTCGTGACGATCTTGCAGATGGTGATCAAGGCTTACTTGCCAGACATCGACGCAGCCCTCGGATTGTTTATCCCACTGATTGTGGTCAACTGTATCATCCTCGGACGTGCAGAAGCCTTCGCAGCCAAGCAGTCGCCTATAGCCTCTCTTTTCGATGGAATCGGTATCGGTCTTGGATTCACCCTCGGACTGACGCTGCTGGGTATCTGTCGCGAGTTGTTGGGCAATCGCTCAGTCTTCGGACTCACGCTGCTGCCAGAGACCTATAATATCCTGCTCTTCGTGCTGCCTCCAGGTGCATTCATCACCCTCGGCTTCCTGATTGCTATCGTCAATAAACTTAGAAAGGCATAAATTATGGAATATATACTGATTTTCATTAGCGCCATCTTTGTGAACAACATCGTGTTGTCACAGTTCCTCGGCATTTGTCCGTTCCTTGGCGTATCAAAGAAGATTGACACTTCGCTGGGTATGTCGGCTGCCGTTGCCTTTGTGCTCACACTGGCTACGATTGTCACCTGGCTCGTTCAGAAATACGTACTCGATGCCTTCGGACTGCAGTATCTGCAGACGATTGCATTCATCCTTGTCATCGCCTCTTTGGTTCAGATGGTAGAGATCGTACTCAAGAAGGTATCGCCAGCCCTTTATCAGGCACTGGGTATCTTCCTGCCACTGATCACCACGAACTGTGCTGTGCTCGGCGTTGCCATTCTTTGTATTCAGAAAGATTACGACCTGCTTCAGTCTGTCGTTTACGCTTTCTCAACAGCGATTGGTTTCGGACTTGCACTGACGGTCTTTGCCGGTATGCGTGAGCAGCTTGAGCTCGTCAAGATTCCCAAGGGCATGCAGGGTATGGCCATCGTGATGCTCTCTGCCGGACTTCTCAGTCTTGCCTTCATGGGCTTCTCTGGTGTCGACGGTGGACTGAAGGTTCTCTTTGGACTCGACTAATTTATTATTAATATAGCAAATATGAAACAGACAATTTTGGTGACTGGTGGTACAGGCTTCATCGGAAGCCATACGACCGTTGAGCTGCAGGAAGCAGGCTATGAGGTTGTGATTATCGACAATCTGTCGAACTCTAATGCTAACGTCGTTGACGGCATCGAGAAGATTACGGGCATTCGTCCTGCATTCGAGAAGGTGGACTGCTGCGATATGGAGGCATTGGAGGGCATATTCAAGAAGTATCCTAAGATAGAGGGTATTATCCACTTCGCTGCCTCGAAGGCTGTTGGCGAGAGTGTGGAGAAGCCACTGTTGTACTATCGTAACAACCTGACAAGCCTGATCAATCTTCTGGAGCTGATGCCGAAATATGATGTGAAGGGTATCATCTTCTCGTCGAGTTGTACTGTATACGGTCAGCCCTCAGCAGAGAATCTGCCCGTGACGGAGAATGCGCCTATCCAGAAGGCATTGAGCCCCTACGGTAACACCAAGCAGATTAATGAGGAGATTATCCAGGACTACATCCACTCTGGTGCGCCTATCAAGAGTATTATCCTGAGATACTTCAACCCCATCGGAGCACATCCCACTGCACTGATTGGCGAACTCCCCAACGGCGTTCCCATGAACCTCATCCCGTTTGTGACTCAGACCGCTATGGGTATCCGTAAACAACTGAAGATCTTCGGACACGATTATAACACACCTGACAAGACCTGTATCCGTGACTATATCTATGTCGTGGATCTGGCAAAGGCTCACGTGAAGGCTATGGAGCGTGTGCTCGACAAGCCTGAGACTGACCCTGTAGAGATCTTCAACATTGGTACTGGCAAGGGACTCTCCACACTCGAGGTGGTTGAGGGCTTCGAGAAGGCTACGGGTGTGAAGGTGAACTGGGAGTATGCGCCCCGTCGCGAAGGTGATATCGAGCAGGTATGGGGTAATGTCGACAAGGCCAACAAGGTGTTAGGCTGGAAGGCAGACACGCCTACTGAAGAGGTGCTGAAGAGTGCCTGGAAATGGCAAGAGAAACTTCGCGAAGACGGCATTCAGTAAAAGCGAATAGTAATTAACGATAATCCCACTCAATCGAGTGGGATTATTGTTTTGAAGGTGCCTGGGGCATTGAATTCATCAAGACTGACTGGCTCTCGGAACAATCCGTAGAGCGAGGATCCAGAGCCCGACATCGCTGCATATACAGCTCCCAGGTCATAGAGTCGCTGTTTGATGGCTCCAATCTCAGGATGGAGTGCAAAGACGCTCTTCTCAAAATCGTTTGTGAGTCCATCGCGCCAATTCTCAACGGGCTGCATCACGACATCGCGACAGTTCTTTGGTGGGCGTTGAGGAACGATCAGCGAGAATGCTTCCTTCGTGGGTACAGGGATGTCAGGACGGACCACAGCGAGATACCAGCCACTGAGATTAAGACTGATAGGCTGTAGCTTATCGCCAATACCCTCTGCATAGCAGGGACGATTGAGGATAAAGAAGGCACAATCGGCTCCAAGACGGGCTGCATACTGGATCATCTGTTCATCGCTCAACCCCAGTTGGAACTGCTGGTTAAGCAGGGTAATCATAAATCCACAGTCGCTCGAACCTCCACCCATACCAGCCTGTGTGGGGATGCCTTTATAGAGGTGCGCATGTACGCGAGGCAGGGCAGGGAAGTCTTGCTTCAGCATATGATAGGCTCTTACGACGAGATTACGCTGCTCGTCACCATCAATACGGATGTTCGTCACCTTCAGGTCGCAGTCAAACTCTGAGGGGAACTCAGAATCCATTGGGAACACCTCCAGTGCATCGCAGATGGGCACAGGGTAGAAGACGGTTTCCAGATTGTGATAACCGTCGGGGCGACGCTCTACGACGTTAAGCCCCAGATTGATTTTGGCGATTGGACTTGTCAACATGTTGTTTCTTGCCTTTTTTGTTATTCTTTGCGCCATTGCCTTTTGAATGCCAGCGGCCATGACGACGGGTGTTCGAACGTTTCTTCTCGCGCTTGGTGTATTCAGGCCCTTCACCGATACCTTCTGGCAGTGGATTCTTCGTTACCTCCTTACCAAGGAAATGCTCAATTTGCTGGAAACGATAGATGTCTGCCTCGCTGACGAAGGTGATAGCCACACCATCGCGCTGGGCACGGGCTGTGCGTCCGATACGATGCACATAGTCTTCTGCATCGTGGGGAACATCGTAGTTGATGACTGTCAGGATATCGTCGATGTCGATACCTCTGGCCACGATGTCTGTTGCTACAAGTACGTCAGTTTGTCCTGCCTTGAAGCGATACATCACCTCGTCGCGCTCCTGTTGCGAGAGGTCACTGTGCATCTGATCGCAGTTGATGTGCATCGACTTCAGCGAACGCGCTATCTCCTTGACACGCTCTTTCTTGCCAGAGAAGATAATCACGCGTTTGAGGTCGCCCTGCTTGAAGATATGGTTGATAATCTTCAGCTTCTGAGGATCGTAGCAGACGTATGCACTCTGCTGGATTTTCTCTGCCGGCTTGGATACGGCAATCTTCACTTCTACAGGGTCGTGGAGCAACTGAACTGCCAGTTCACGGATCTTCGGAGGCATGGTGGCAGAGAACATGATACGCTGACAAGACTTAGGCAGCGCACTCACAAGTTTCATGATATCCTCGATGAAACCCATGTCGAGCATACGGTCTGCCTCGTCGAGCACAAAGAAGCTGCAACGTGAGAGGTCGAGGTTGCCAACCTTCATGTGACTGAGCAGACGTCCTGGGGTGGCGATGAGCACATCGGCTCCAAGGCGCATGCCTCGCAGTTCCTGCTCATAGCGCCCACCATCATTGCCGCCATAGACAGCTACCGACGATACGTCGTCGAGGTAATAGCCAAAACCCTGCATGGCCTGATCAATCTGTTGGGCAAGCTCACGGGTGGGCGACATGATGACACAATTGATGGCATCCTTGGGATAGTCGCCGTCGTCGAGCATGGAGAGGATGGGCAGCAGATAGGCAGCAGTCTTGCCTGTACCTGTCTGAGCCACTCCCAGCACATCGTAGCCATCGAGGATCTCAGGAATACAACGTTCCTGAATGGGCGTCATATCGTCGAAATGCATGTCATAAAGCGCATCGAGGATATTGTCATTAAGATATGTTTCTTCGAATTTCATTAGTTCGGTGCTTGTCGATAACAATAGTACGCGATGAAAATATACAGGATGTTAGGTATCCATGCAGCGATGATAGGTGGCGTGTCTGCATTGATGGCAAAGGTGGCACTGACCGTCTGCAGCAGGATATAAGAGAATGAGAGGGCCAGACCGATACCCAGGTAGAGACCCATACCTCCCTTACGTTTACGACTGGAGAGGCTGACACCAATTATCGTCAGGATAAAGGAGGCAAACGAGGTCGCTATACGTTTGTGGTATTCCACTTCGTACTGCACGACATTGCTCGAACCACGCTCCGTCTGCTTCGTGATGTATTGGCGTAACTCCGACGAGGTGAGCGTCTCTTGCTGACCTTTTGAGAATACCAGGTCCATAGGCTCCATCTGGATCAGGGTGTCGATGACGTCGCCCGACTGGATTTCCTCACGCAGACCTTTCAGCGTGCGCACCTTGTAGTTCATCGCTTTCCAGTGGTAACGGGCTTCACTGATGGAGTCATAGCGGATGGTCGAGGCCGTCATGTGGCTCACCAGTTTCTTGTTCTCAAACTTATCGAGCGAGAAGCCATAGCCCGTCTTCGTGTTGTTGTCGTATTGCTGGATATAGGCAATGACGCCAGGTCCTACCATCAACTGCACGTTCGAAGCTGAGGTCACTTGCTTACTATTCTTATACTTCGCCTCAAAGGCCTGCAGCACCACCGTACCATGTGGAATGACATAGGAGCCGAGGTAGAAGTTTACCAGGGCGATGAGGGCTGCCGTAATCAGGTAAGGCTTGAGCAACTGCTTGAAGCTGACGCCAGCTGCCAGCATGGCTATAATCTCCGAGTTGCCTGCCAGCTTCGACGTAAAGAAGATGACGGAGATAAATACAAACAGGGGCGAGAAGAGGTTGGCGAAATAGGGCACGAAGTTGGCGTAATAGTCAAAGATGATGGCCTTCCAGGGAGCCCCATAGGTGGAGAATTTCGCCAGGTTCTCATTGAAGTCGAAGACGATGGCGACAGAGATGATCAGCAGGATCGAAAAAATATAGGTACCGATGAATTTGGTCATCAGATATCGATCCAGGCGAGTGAGAATGCCAAACATCTCGATCTTTGGAAGACGGATCTTGGAAAGCCACTTCCGTAGCAGTCTGCACTTTGGCATCCTGGCCTTCAGGCGGGTCCCTATTTGCTTGAGCTTCTCTTTCATCGGCGTTGTCCTAATTGGTCTATGACTGAGCGCTTCCACTCTACGAAGTCACCAGCAAGGATATGCTGACGTGCGTCAGTGACAAGTCGCAGGTAGAAGGCGAGGTTATGGATACTGGCTATCTGCATGGCCAACAGCTCCTGAGCCTTGAAGAGGTGGTGGAGATAGGCCTTGGAGTGTATACGGTCTATTTCGCAGCCATCAGGATCGATCGGCGAGAAGTCGTCCTCCCACTTCTTGTTGCGCATGTTCATGGTTCCCTCATAGGTGAAGAGCATAGCATTGCGACCATTACGGGTGGGCATGACACAGTCGAACATGTCGACGCCACGCTCGATGGCCTCGAGGATGTTCTGTGGGGTGCCTACACCCATCAGGTAACGGGGACGGTCCTTGGGCAGAATCTCATTGACAACCTCGATCATGTCGTACATCACCTCTGTGGGCTCTCCTACAGCCAGTCCGCCAATAGAGGCACCACCACCGTCGTTCAGACGACTCAGTACGTCGCAGACATGCTTGGCAGCATCCTGTCGCAGGTCTTTGTAAGTACAGCCCTGCACGATGGGGAAGAGTGTCTGGTTATAGCCGTAAAGGGGCTCCGTCTCGTTGAAGCGCTTCACGCATCGCTCCAGCCAGCGCTGAGTCAGTCCAAGCGATTTCTTGGCATACTGGTAGTCGCTCTTTCCTGGAGGGCACTCGTCGAGCGCCATCATGATATCTGCACCGATAACGCGCTCTGTATCCATCACGTTCTCTGGCGTGAAGATATGCTTTGAGCCATCGATATGACTTCTGAACTCGCAGCCCTCCTCAGTCAGTTTGCGTATACCTGTGAGCGAGAACACCTGGAATCCACCTGAGTCGGTCAGGATCGGACGGTCCCATGTGTTGAACTGATGGAGTCCGCCTGCCTTACGGAGGATATCCAGTCCTGGTCGCAGGTAGAGATGATAGGTGTTGCCAAGGATTATCTGTGCCTTGATCTGCTCGCGCAGTTCAGAGAAATGCACACCCTTGACACTTCCCACCGTTCCTACAGGCATGAAAATGGGTGTCAGTATCTGTCCGTGATCGGTAGTAATCACACCAGCACGGGCATCACTCGCAGCGTCAGTATGTTTCAGTTCAAACGTCATCACTTCTCACTTTTCGCTTCTTCCGGAATGGTAAAGTCAAGCGGATTCTTGACAATTTCCTTGGTAAGGGCAAAATTCCATACATCCTGCACGTTCTCCACATAGTGGAAGGTAACTCCCTTCAAGTATATGTCTGGAATCTCAAGAATGTCCTTCTCGTTCTCCTGACACATCACGATATCTGTGATACCTGCACGTTTGGCAGCAAGTATCTTTTCCTTGATACCACCTACGGGCAGGACCTTCCCACGCAGGGTGATCTCGCCCGTCATAGCCGTGTTCTTACGCACCTTTCGCTGGGTGAGGGCAGAGGCGATCGAGGTGGCGATGGTGATACCTGCTGAAGGACCGTCCTTGGGGGTAGCACCTTCTGGCACGTGGATATGGATGTTCCAGTGGTCGAATATGCGGTAGTCGATATTCAGTGTCTCTGCATGAGCCTTCACATACTCGAGGGCGAGGATGGCCGACTCCTTCATCACGTCACCAAGATTTCCCGTCAGGGTGAGTTTCGAGCCCTTACCCTTTGAGAGCGAGGTCTCGATAAAGAGAATCTCTCCACCCACACTCGTCCAGGCCAGACCAGTCACAACACCAGCGTATTCATTTCCTTGATAGATGTCACGATAGAATGGGGGCTTGCCCAGCAGGTCTTCGATTTCTGCAGGTGTAATCTTCTTATAGTTCGTGCTCTCCTCAATCTGGCGCTTGAAGGCAATCTTGCGAAGGGCTTTGTTGACCTGTTTCTCCAACTGACGGACACCACTTTCGCGCGTATAGCGCTCGATCATCATCTCGATGGCTGCCTTGTTGAAAGTGGGTTTCAACTCAGGCACGTTCAGACCTGTATTTTCAAGCTCGCGAGGTATCAGGTGACGTTTGGCTATCTCAATCTTTTCCTCTGTGATATAGCCGCTTACCTCGATGATTTCCATACGGTCGAGTAGGGGCTTGGGGATCGTACTCAGGTTATTGGCCGTGGCGATAAAGAGTACCTTCGAAAGGTCGTAATCGAGGTCGAGATAGTTGTCGTGGAAGGCATTATTCTGCTCTGGATCGAGCACCTCGAGCAGTGCAGATGCAGGGTCGCCGTTGTGGGTATTCTGCGTCACCTTGTCTATCTCGTCGAGGATGAACACAGGGTTGCTTGAACCAGCCTTCTGGATCGACTTGACGATACGTCCAGGCATCGCACCGATATAGGTACGACGGTGACCACGAATCTCTGCCTCGTCGTGCAGACCACCCAGTGACATGCGGACGTACTTGCGCTTCATGGCAGAAGCTATCGACTTGCCTAGCGATGTCTTTCCGACTCCTGGAGGGCCATAGAGGCAGATGATGGGTGACTTCAGGTCGCCACGCAGGGCGAGTACAGCCATATATTCCAGGATGCGCTCCTTCACCTTCTCCATGCCGTAGTGATCGTGGTCGAGTATCTTCTGTGCTCGCTTCAGGTTCAGGTCGTCCTCTGTATATTCGCCCCAGGGCAGTCCGACAATCGTCTGCAGATAGGTCAGCTGTACGTTGAACTCCGGACTCTGTGGATTTAGGTTGTCCAGCTTGTCTGCTTCCTTGTGGAAGGCTTTGTCCACCTCTGCCGACCATTTCTTCTTGGCAGCCTTCTTCAGCAGTTCGTATTTCTCGGGCGACGATTCGCCGTGTCCCATCTCAGCCTGCATGTTCTTGATCTGCTGCTGCAGGAAGTAGTTGCGCTGCTGCTCATCGATATCCTCACGCGTCTTATTGCGGATGTCTGCCTTCAGGTTCTGCAGATTGATCTCACGGTTGATCAGTTTCATCACTCCGAAGAGGCGTTCTTTCACCGTGTCCGCCAGCAACAGTTTCATCTTCTCTTTGAGCGAGAAGGGCATGTTTGAGCAGACGAAGTTGAGTGCCATGTATTCATTCGAGATATTCTTGATGGCAAACGTGGCCTCGTCGGGGATTTCGTCTGTGATGCTGACATACTCACCAACCATGTTACGCAGGTCGTCCATCGCCGTCTTGAACTCTCTGTCGCGTTTGTCAGGGTCAACATCGTTGTAGGGTTGAACCTCGCCCTCCAAGTAAGGAGAGGTGCTGATAATGCGATTCAGGTGCATACGACCGAGACCTTGTACGATGGTTGTAACGTTGCCGTTGGGCAGTGTCAACAGTTTCATGACCTTTGCATATACGCCAAATTCATACAGGTCTTCCTGCTGTGGATGATCCACTTCAGGATCTTTTTGAGGGATGACACAGATGACTGTACCACGCCTTTCGGCCTTCTGTACAAGGGCCTTACTGGATTCGCGCCCAATGAGGATGGGCATGACCACCCCAGGGAAAAGCACGATATTGCGGACGGGTAGGATAGGGGCTGTCTCTGGGCTCTGATTACCTATCAGATCCTTAAAATCCCCTTCAATATCAGCAATCATCTGAAATGCGTTGTTATTGTTCTTACTCATATATTTCTAAATGTTATTTGCAAATTGGCTGCAAAGTTACTAAAAATAAATAAGATTAGCGATAATTGCATGTTTAATTTTCAATTTTTAATGTTTAATGTTCAATGTTTAATATAAAATTAGTACCTTTGCTGCCCAGAAATGTCGAACGATTACTTCCAGTTCCGTCAATTCGTCGTACACCAGCAACGGTGCGCCATGAAGGTTGGAACCGACGGTACGCTGCTTGGAGCTTGGGCAGCTGCGCCATCGGGGCAATGCCGCATTTTAGATATCGGAACGGGTACAGGACTCATTGCCCTGATGATGGCTCAACGCTATCCTGAGGCTGAGGTCACAGGTATCGACATCGATGAAGATGCAGTGACTCAGGCCGACGAGAATGTTCGTCTTTCGCCGTTTTCCGAGAGAGTCCGTATCTATCGTCAGGATATTGTGAATTTTGCTGACACCATCGGATTTGACGCCATTGTGAGTAATCCTCCGTATTTCGTCGATTCTCTCGCGTGCCCTGACGACCAACGCACTATTGCCCGACATGCCGTCAGTCTGACGTATGAGCAACTGATGCATCAGGTTTACCGTCAGCTGAAGGATGAGGGACGCTTCTCTGTGGTTGTCCCTTCTGACTGTCGCGCCAAAATCGAGGCTGCTGCTTGTCTCGAAGGTTTCTTCACGACACGTGTCTGCCTGATCAAGACAACGCCCAGGAAACAGCCAAAGCGTCAGTTAATAGAATTTCAGAAACACCCTGTTAGTGAATTAGATATCAGCGAAGGTGTTATTGAAGTTTCTCCTAACGTCAGGAGCGAATGGTACCAACAATTAACGAAAGAATTCTACATCAAATGAAAGTAACCATCCTACAGTTAGACATCGCATGGGGACAACCTGAAGAGAATATCCGACGTGCAGAAGCCCTAATGGCACAGCAGCCTGTCAGCGATCTGTATGTGCTTCCTGAGATGTGGAGCACTGGATTTGCCACAGAGCCTGCTCATATCGCTGAGGACGAATCTACCAGCGTCTCGTTGCAGTGGATGAAGTCTACGGCTCGTCAATTTCAGTGCGCCATCTGCGGAAGTTTGGCCATCAAGACTGCGAACGGAGTTTACAAAAACAGGCACTATTTTGTTAATGGCAGGACGGGTTACGTTTCCTGTTATGATAAACACCATTTGTTTCGTTATGGTGGTGAGGATCGTTTCTATGAGCCAGGCGAGGAGCATACCGTGGTAGAATACATGGGGTTCAGGATTCTGCTCCTGACGTGTTACGATCTGCGTTTCCCTGTTTGGAGTCGTTATGCAGACCAACTGCAGTACGATGCCATCATTGTCGTAGCCAACTGGCCAGAGAGTCGTCAGAATGCCTGGCAGATTCTCACACGTGCCAGAGCCATCGAGAACCAGGCTTACCTGATTGGCTGTAATCGTGTCGGCGATGATGTTTATTCTCATTATCGTGGCATGAGCACCATGATCAGTCCTATAGGTAAGACACTTGTAGCATGTTCAGCCAACAAACCATCAATCGCTTCATTTTCACTGAATTTGGAAGCACTCAGGCAGAAGCGCGAGAAATTCAAAGTTTTGCAGGATAGGGATATCCACTAATTCCTTCTGTATTCTCCTATTTATCATAATACCGATTCTCGTAAAATACCGCTGTATGATCGTTCTATCCTCGGCACGTTGCCTTTCTATCCTCAGCATGGATGGCAGCCATTTCGCTATGATGATTGTCTTAGCCTGACTGGGGTTGACTCCCATGAAGCCTTAAATGTTAAATTTTTAAAGTCGTTTAAGTTATGGGAAAACAAAAATTCAGTCGCTCATTGAAGCGCAGTATTTGCATCGAGTACATGCAAAGTGGCAAATCACGGAAGGAAATAGCCATGAAATATAACCTTCCGAGTGTAGGAATTCTGTCAGGTTGGATAAATTCCTGCCTAAGTCCTTTGGAAATTCATGAAAAATGTGCATCTTTGCAGCCTGTAACGGTTCAAATGGACAGTGATATGGCAAAGGAAAAACAAGAAAAGCCGATGGATGTAGCGTCCATGTCGGCACTCATTGAGGCCCAGCGCAAGCAGATAGAGAAGCTGGAGAAAGATTTGAAGTACAGCCAGGACAAGAACCTGGCGCTTAACACGCTCATCGACGTCATCGAGGAGCAGGGCATCAAGGTGCGAAAAAAAGCTGGGGTCAAGCAGTAGAGCGCCTGAACGGCAATACGGGCTATCCTATAACGTATTGCTGTGAGCTGCTTGACCGAAGCAAACAGGCGTATTACAAGAAGCAGAAGCGTGACCAGGAGTACCTCTTCCGCGTCATGCGTATCGTGGACGCAGTGAAGCAGATCCGCCAGATGGATCCCGGCATCGGCTACTACAAGCTGTGGCTGATGTCGAAGCGGATGTTCCTTTGCGACTGGGTGCCTGGACGCGACGCGTTCCTCCAGCTGATGCGTGACTTCCAGCTGATGCAGAAGCGCCCCAAGCCTCGCCACACGACGAACTCGAACCACCGGTACCACAGGTACAAGAACCTCATCCGCGGCTTCGTTCCCACACGTCCTAACCAGCTGTGGGTGAGCGACATCACCTACATCGACCTTGTGGACGACTGCTGCTACCTTCATCTGGTAACGGATGCCTATTCGCACAAGATCGTGGGCTGGTGCCTGTCCGAGACGCTGGAGGCGGAAAATACGCTCGAGGCCCTCAGGATGGCCATCTCACAGGCTACGGCAGATGAGTTGAAAGGACTCATCCATCACTCTGACAGAGGCGTGCAGTACTGCTGTAACGCCTATACGGATGAACTGAAGAAGTACGGCATCAAGATCAGCATGACGGAGGACTACAATCCTACAGAAAACGCTATCGCTGAGCGTGTGAACGGCATTCTCAAGACGGAGGTCATCTACCGTGAGAGGCGCTTCAAGACGTACCAGGATGCGCTTGAGCGCATATCGGGCTTCATCGCCTTCTATAACGACACTCGCCCACACTCTAGTATCGGCATGAAGACCCCTTCAGAGGTGCATCAGGAGCAAGGTCCACAGCGCATCATGTGGAAGACTGCGGAAGAGCTCTCGGGGGCTGTCTGCCCCCTGCCGCAAGGCACCCCCTGAGTGTTTTTCATAGGTCTGGCTGCGCTGCAGAGCAGTCAACCTTTTCAGTACAAAGTAAACAAAAACAGATGAAGAGTAAACAATATCCGTACGAAGTCTACGTTCTTAGGAAAAGAGTCAACCACCTCAGTGGAAGTCGACAACTCTCCCCAGGTGTGCGAGTCAACCTTTTCCGTATGGATAGGCAATTGTTAAATTAGAAGGCCTAAAAGGAGTCAACCTCCTACAGGAAAAGACAAACTGGCGTTACATTGTTACACCGTTACACCGTTACATTTGGTAAATTCGTATGTAAGACGTTACAAGTATATATATTATTAATATTAATATATTATAATATATTAATATTAATATAATAATAGTTTACTACCCTGTACCTACATAGAAAATACGAAATGTAACGATGTAACGGTGTAACAAAGTAACGGTCGTTTGGAAGCTGATTGATGGTCTTAGCCGTCTAAGCGGGCTATCGTAGCCGACATGACCACCGATCGTTGCCGACCTGGCTGATACGCCAAAAATAATTAGAAAATAATTCGCAAATAATTTGGTTTGTGTTTAAAAATTTTGTATCTTTGCACTGTCAAAATGAGAAGAAGCAGTGATGCTTGATAAAACTGTTAGCGGAGAAAGTCATTGATACATTTAAAAAAATAGTCGGCGTTGAGTACCTTTTTTTTGAAAAAAAGTTTGTAGGAGTGGAATTTTTGCGTTATCTTTGCCACAAAAATTGGTATAGTTACTATGTTTGCAGACGCTAACGAGCATAATAGACATATAAGACACCACTCTCAGGGGCTGCGAGCCCCCTGCCGTGAGGCACCCCCTCGGTGTTTTTCATAGTTTTTTGCAAAAAAAGTTGGTACGAAAATAATTGGATTGTATATTTGCAAGTGCTAACAAACAAATTATACGTTAAACCAATTAAAATTCGTACCGTATGCAAAAGTACAACATTTCTTTCAAAGGACAAAGGATTTTCATAGGAATCGATGCCCACAAGAAAAATTGGGATGTGGCAATAACCCCCGAAATAGGGATTATAAAGAGGCACTCTCAGAAAGCCTCCGCCAAAGAGCTCTTTGACTTTTTGAAGAAGCATTACCCGGATGGTGATTATCTGGCCGTTTATGAGTCTGGCTTCAGTGGGTTCTCTACCTACTACGCACTTAAGGAAGTCGGGGTCAACTGTATTGTAATACATGCTGCTGATGTGCCTACCACTCAATATGAGGAAGTGATGAAAACCGATAGGTTAGATTCTATAAAACTGGTAAAATCCCTGAAAGCAGGTTTGCTCAAAGGAATATACATCAGAGAAAAAGAAAATATCGATGACCGATCTGTAATTCGTATCCGCAAAACCATTCAGAAAGAATTGAGCAGGTACAAAATAAGGGTAAGACACATGCTTCACAGCAACGGGGTTCCATTACCTGATCGTTTTGAGAAACCGGGCTCTCTCTGGTCCAGGGCTTTTATCAAGTGGTTAAAAGAAGATGTGAAACTGCTCTCTACAAGCAGAAAATCATTAGATTTGCTCATACGACAAGTAGAGACAATCAGAATAACGTTGCTTGAAGCAACAAACATGATGCGCAACATGAGTCAGACCGAAAGATACAAACGTAAGTTTGACCTACTCACAACAATTCCCGGCATCGGTGTTACTGTGGCGATGTGTATCTTGACAGAGGTGTATGACGTGAGACGTTTTCATAACGAGAGAGAGTTTGCCGCTTATCTTGGGCTTATTCCAACCTGTCATAGTAGTGGAGACAAGGTAGTGCATGGTGAGATGACATTTAGGGGCAACAAGCAAATGGGCCCAATGATCATTGAGGCTGCATGGACAACCATTTACAGAGATCCAGGACTGGGCTCTCTCTATCTGCGATATAAGGAGCGAATGAAACCACAAGAGGCCATTGTGAGGATTGCACGCAAACTATCAAACGTCATCTTCGCCATCTTAAAGAATGAAACAGAATACATACCATACCAAACGGGTAAATGACATACGGATTATTAGACAACTTCGCAGAACGACTCCTGCCATAATCTGATGAGTCTTTAGGCTACATCTCGGTATAGATTGGTGCGTTCTTACCTAATACACTGAAGAAGTAAATTGATGTGCGGACAAGTCTGCATCATCTCATAGAAGTTTGTCTGGTAGGTCCTGTTGTCGGTAGTCAATCAGTACTCAGCATTTACGTGCTGGGCTGACAGCTACGGCTTCTTCAAAGGTCATCGTACTAATGGACTTCACGCTAAGTGATTGATAATAAACAGTTAATAAACAATAAATATTTTCCAATTATTTGGAAAGCAACATAGAAGATTATGAAGAAGATTTCTCTGATGATACTGTCTCTGATGCTCGTTGGGACAGTTGGCCATGCAAAGGTGACTACAACGAATGAGGATGAAAATGGGTCGAACGGTGTAGAGGCTGTCGATCTGGGGCTGAGTGTGAAGTGGGCTAATATGAACGTGGGGGCTGAGAAGGATTCCGGCTTTGGCTCCTACTTCGCCTGGGGTGAGGTCAAGCCCAAGAAATACTATTCGTGGAACACCTATGTCTGGAGCAGGGAGAATACCCAGTTCTTGGTGAAGTATTCTATTACCGACAGGAAGACGCAGCTGGATCTCTCCGATGATGCTGCTCGCGCCAACTGGGGAGGTGACTGGCGCATGCCAACCGTGGATGAGTGCGAGGAACTGGTCGACCCGGATAAGTGTACATGGGAATGGATCACGAAGGATGGTGTGAACGGCTATAAGGTGACCGGCAAGAAGACGGGCAATTCCATCTTCCTCCCTATCACGGGTTTCCGTTTCTATGACAGCGTGCAGTTTCGTGCCATCAATGGTATTTACTGGACATCGACTCTCTACACGGCCAGTCCCAGTAAGGCCTGGTGCATAGAGTTCAATTTCACGGATGTCAATGTGCACTACGGCAATCTCTCCAGCAATCGGTTCAGTGGCCGTTGCATCAGGGCTGTAAAGAAATAATTAAGGAATAAGCGCAAAAAATAATCCCCGTCCATTGCTGAGCGGGGATTTTTTTGATACGCCTTAGAATGGCAGATCGTCGGCAGCGTTCTCAGCTGCAGGCTCCTGAGCTGGAGGGAACGGAGCCGTAGCAGCACCAGCTGGTGGGAACGGGGCTGCAGCAGGAGTAGGATTAACTGACTGAGCCGCCTGACCACGAGTCACATTGTAGGCACGGATCTCGTTAAACCAGCGACCATTATACTCATGGGCATCAATGTCGAACTGAATGGTCAGATCCTCACCCTGCTGGATATTGAACTGCTTGATGCGATCCTCTCCGAAGAGACGGAACACGCAGCGACGGGGATACTGTCCGGGTACTTCGATTACATACTCTTGTGACATCCACGGGTTACCTGTACGGGCTGAGACGCCACTTTGGGCTGCCATAACGGCAATAATTCTTCCTGTTAATTCCATTACAATTTGCTTTTATTTGTTGATTTTTTCGTTTTCACGTGGCGAAATTACTAAAAATAGTTTGAATAGAACAATTTTTTCCAAATTATTTTGTTCATTACAACGTTTTTTTGTAATTTTGTCCCAATTATATAATATGTAATTAAGGACAAAAGAACTATAATAATTATGCGATTTACATTATCTAGCACAACTCTGAGCTCAAAGCTCTCTGCTCTCTCGAGAGTCATCAACAGTAAAAATGCGCTCCCCATCCTGGGCGATTTCGTTTTTGAAATCAGTGACAACATCTTATATCTGACAGCATCAGACAGTGAGAATGTGATGAAGACACAGATTGTACTGACTGAAAGCGATGGCTCTGGCCGTTTCGCCATCGGCAACCAGTTCATACTCGATGCCGTCAAGGGTATCTCGGAGCAGCCCATTACGTTCGAAGTGAACCAGGAGCAGAATAGCGTGAAAATATCATATCAGAACGGTCTGTTCTCCCTGCCCATCGATAACGCAGACGAGTTCCCCATGGCTCAGCCTATCAGTGACTATGCCAATGCGGTAACCATGCCTAATATGACGCTGGCAGAGAACATCAACCGCTCGATCTTCGCAACAGCTCAGGACGAGTTGCGCCCTGTAATGAACGGTATCTATTTCGACCTGAATGCCGACTGCCTCGCTATCGTTGCCAGCGACGGTCACAAACTGGTGCGCAACAAGGTGTTTACCATCCATAGCGACCAGCCTGCATCGTTCATCCTGCCTAAGAAGCCTGCTAACCTGCTGAAGAACCTGCTGGGCAAGGACGGTGGCGATGTGGTTATCCGTTTCGATGAGCGTAATGCAGAGATCAACTATGGTGACGGAACTCTGCAGTGCCGTCTGATTGAAGGACGCTACCCCAACTACAACTCAGTGATTCCACAGAATAATCCCAATGAGATCCGTGCCGACCGTCTGGCCTTGTTGGCTGCGCTCCGTCGTGTACAGCCATTTGCCAACAACTCGAGCAACCTCATCCGCTTCCATGTAGAGGGCTCTACCCTACAGCTGGATGCTGAGGACTACGACTTCTCAAGGACGGCTACAGAGCGCATGACCTGCGAATATAACGGCATGCCGATGTCGATCGGTTTCAAGGGTTCGGCTTTCATTGAGATTCTCAACAGCTTCGATTGCCAGGATGTGATTATCAAGTTGGCTGACCCCAGTCGTGCAGGTCTTGTGCTGCCTTCAGAGCAGCCTGAGAACCAGGATGTTCTGATGCTGATGATGCCCATGCTCATAAATAATTAAGGTATGAAGCTGAATCTTACTAAGCCACTGGTTATCTTCGACTTGGAGACAACTGGTCTTGATCTGGTCAAAGACCGGATTATCCAGATATCATATATCAAGGTGAGTCCTAACGGTGATGAGGAGCGTGGCGACGAGCTGGTGAATCCAGAACGCCCTATCGAGCCCATCATTACCCAGCTGACAGGTATCAGCAATGAGGACGTGAAAGACAAGCCTACCTTCAAACAGCTCAGTCAGAAACTGGCCGACAAGTTCACTGGTTGTGACTTCGCTGGTTTCAACTCTAATCACTTCGATATCCCTTTGCTGGCAGAGGAGTTCTTGCGTGCAGGCATCGACTTCGACTTCTCGAAGTGCAGAATGATTGACGCCCAGACCATCTTCCATAAGATGGAGCGCCGTAACTTGGCCGCAGCCTATAAGTTCTATTGTGGTCGCAAGATGGAGGAAGACTTCGAGGCACACCGTGCTGATCAGGACACGGAGGCAACCTACCGTGTGCTGATGGGCGAGCTCGACAAGTATGCCCCTGGTGCCAACGAGGATGCAGAGAAGGTGCTGGAGAACGACATGGACAAACTGGCAGAATTCTCGAAGACGAACAACAACGTGGACTTCGCAGGCCGTATCGTATGGGGAGAGGTGAAGGACCGTCAGGGCAATCCCGTGCTCGACAAGGACGGCAAGCCAAAGCTGACAGAGGTTTTCAACTTCGGCAAGCACAAGGGGCTCCCTGTGGCCGATGTACTGCATATCGACCCAGGCTACTACAGCTGGATCCTGTCGGGCGACTTCACCTATAACACCAAACAGGTGCTGACACGCATTAGGTTGCGCGAGGCGAAATTAAACGGATGAGAATCGTAAAGGCGATACTGACATTCAACTTCATACTTGCAGTTCTAAGCGTTCAAGCTCAAGAGCTGCAAGTTAAGGTTAATATCAACCACAGCCAGATATCGGGTACTGACGTGAGTGTGTTTGAGAATCTGCAGCAGACGCTCGAACAGTTTGTCAACGAGCGCCAGTGGACGGAGTTGCAGTTCCAGAAGAACGAACGGATACAATGCAGCTTCAACATCACCGTTTCGAAGTATATTCGCGAGGAGAACCGCTTCGAATGTTCTGCCCTCATCCAGGCCAACCGTCCTGTCTACAACTCTGCCTACACCTCCACCTTATATAATAATAAAGACGACAACTTCCATTTCGAGTTCAAGCAGTTCGACCAGCTGAACTTCGTCGAGGAGGTGGTTTCCGACCAGCTGACTGCCCTTATGGCCTATTATGCCTATCTGATCATAGGACTGGATCTCGACAGCTTCTCGCCAATGGGTGGCACAGATGTTCTGCAAAGATGTATGCATCTCGTGAACAATGCCCAGAATCTGGGGTTCCCTGGTTGGAAGTCGTTCGAGGACAGCCGAAACCGCTTTGCCATCATCAACGACTATCTCGACGAGGCGATGAAGCCTCTCCGACAGCTGCAGTATGACTATTACCGCAAGGGACTCGACGAGATGGCGAACAATGCAGAGCGTGGGCGAACAGAGATTACGACAGCCCTGGAAGAAGGCCTGAAGAAAGCCCATGAGGACAAGCCGTTGAGCCTGCTGCCTCAGATATGGACAGACTATAAGCGTGACGAGCTGGTGAACATCTACAAGGGCAAGGGTACCCAAAAGGAAAAGGAACGCATCTATGAACTGCTAATGAGCATCAACGCCTCACAGAACAGCAGTTGGGATAAAATCAAACAATAACGTATGCTGAAACATTTATATATCAAGAACTTCACTCTGATTGATGAGCTGGATATAGAACTCTATCAGGGCTTCTCTGTCATCACTGGTGAGACAGGCGCAGGCAAGAGTATCATACTTGGAGCTTTAGGCCTGCTGCTGGGACAAAGGGCTGATTCGAAAGCCATCAAGCAGGGTGCTGAGAAATGTGTGATTGAAGCGCATTTCGACCTCTCTCGTTATGGCATGACCGACTTCTTCGAGGAGAATGAAATCGAATATGATGCCACAGACTGCATCGTACGTCGCGAACTGACGGCATCAGGGAAAAGCCGTGCCTTCATCAACGACACACCTGTGCAGCTATCCCTGTTGAAAGAACTCGGTGAGCAACTGGTGGACATCCATTCGCAGCATCAGAACCTGTTGCTCAACAAGCAGGATTTCCAGTTGAACGTGGTCGACATCATTGCAGGCGACGAGAAAGAGCAGCAGCTCTACCAGCAGGCCTATACGCAATATCATGCCACAGAGAAGGAACTCAGCGCCCTCAAGGAAAGCATCGAGCAGAACAGGCAGAATGCCGATTTCCTGCAGTTCCAGTTCGAGGAGCTGACTAAGGCCAATCTTGCAGAAGGTGAGCAAGAGGAACTGGAACAGAAGAGTGAGACGATGTCGCACTCGGAAGAGATCAAGAGTGCACTCTACGAGGCCGACAATGCCCTCTCGGCAGAGCAGACGGGTGTCGTAGAGTCTCTGAGGACAGCTCTCTCTGCCATCCGACAGATTGAGAAAGTGCTACCTGATGCCGGTGAACTCGTGGAGAGATTGGACAGCAGCTACATAGAACTGAAGGATATCGCTCAGGAGATCAGCAGTCAGATGGAACATGTTGACTTTGATCCGGCTGAGTTGGATGCTATCAACAACCGACTCGACAAGCTCTATGACCTGGAGAAGAAATACCACGTGGAGACGATCGAGGAACTGATAGCGAAGCGCGACGAACTGAAGATACAGTTGGGGCGCATCGAGAACAGCGACGAGGCCTTGGCAGAACTGCAGCAGAAGTTGGCAACTCAACTCGCTCAGGCTCAGAAAGCTGCAGAGGCACTGACCAAGTTGCGCACGAAGGCTGCCAAGCAGATAGAAAAAGAAATGCAGGGACGACTGATGCCCCTGGGTATGCCCAATGTGAAGTTCAGCATCGAGATGACCCAAGAACCACTCAATGTCAGTGGACAAGACAAGGTGGCCTTCCTCTTCAGTGCCAACACCTCCACCCCACTCCAGCCCATCTCTCAGGTGGCCTCTGGTGGTGAGATTGCACGAGTGATGCTCTCCCTGAAGGCAATGATCAGTGGTGCTGTCAAGTTGCCTACCATCATCTTTGATGAGATTGATACAGGTGTCAGTGGCAAGACTGCAGAGAAGATGGCAGAGATCATGCAGGAGATGGGACACCACGAGCGCCAGGTGATCAGTATCACTCACCTACCCCAGATCGCAGCACTTGGCTCTGCCCATTATAAAGTGGAGAAAGAGGAGACTGCGAAGGGCACCATCAGCAGGATGCGCAAGCTGTCAGATGACGAGCGCGTCTTGGAAATCGCCCAAATGCTCAGTGGCAGCAATGTCTCTGAGGCTGCTATATCAAACGCGAAACAGCTTTTGAAAATGTAAAAATGCAAAAATGTAACAATGTAAAAATTACGAAATGATGATGAATATGAATAGGAAGATGATACAAAGGCGGGCTTTGAGCGTGATGCTCTTGAGTTTCCTGACCTTCATACCTCTATGTGCCCAGCCTGCCTGGGTGAAGAAAGCCACAAAGTCGGTTTTCACTTTGAAGACATTTGCCGCAGACGGTTCACTCATTGGCAGCAGCAATGGTTTCTTCATCGGAAGCAATGGTGAGGCTGTCAGCAACTTTACGCCGTTCAAAGGGGCTTCAAGGGCTGTGATTATCGACTCACAGGGAAAGGAGATGCCCGTACTGAGCATTCTTGGTGCTGACGATATGTATGACGTCGTGAAATTCCGTGTCAATGGCAAGACTCAGCCGTTGATAGTCAGTTCTGCGTCTGCCCCCGTCAGCAGCAACGTATGGCTTCTCCCCTATCGTGAGGTGAAGAATGTCAATGGAGGTGTGGTGCGCAAGGCTGAGAAGTTCCATGAGACTTTCGATTACTACACGGTGGCTTTGACGATGCCTGAGAACACCGTGAGTTGTCCGTTGCTCAACGATGCAGGCGACGTAATCGGTATGATGCAGCAGCCTGCCTCACTCAAGGACACGCTGAGCTATGCCGTTGGCATCAGCTTTGCCGACTCGCTGAAGATCTCGGCTTTTTCCATGAACGATGCCACCTTGCAGCAGACACAGATCAAGAAGGAACTGCCTGAGGATATCAAAGAAGCTACCCTGGCGCTGTATCTGGCCAACAGCAATGCTGACTCTGCCACCTACGCAATGATGGTACACGACTTCATCGTGAAGTTCCCTGATGCCCCCGATGGTTATACCTATCGTGCACAGCTGTCAGCCAACAGTGGTGATTTCCAGTCAGCACAGAGCGATATGGAACAGGCCATTAAACTGGCAGACAAGAAAGACGAGGCTCATTTCTCGTATGCCCGTCTGATCTATAACAAGGAGATCTATCAGAGTGCGCAGCCTTACGCCAACTGGAGTCTTGACAAGGCTCTCTCAGAGGTCAGGGAGGCTATCAGTTCTACGCCTGTCCCCACCTATCGACAGCTGGAAGCCAATATCCTCTTCGCTCAGCAGAACTATGAGGATGCTTATCAGATTTATCATGATCTGACGAACACAGATCTGCGTAGTGCAGAGATCTTCTATGCTGCTGCACGTTGTAAGGAGATGCAGAAGGATACGACCGCTATGCTGGCGCTGATGGACAGTACCATCAATACCTTCTCGAAGCCCTATCTGAAAGAGGCTGCCCCCTATCTGTGGGCACGTGCTCAGGCCAGAAGAAATGCTGGGAAATATCGTGATGCCATCAACGACATGAATGAATATGAAGAGCTGATGAAGGCTACCATCAACGATAATTTCTACTACGTGCGCCATCAGACGGAGATTGAAGGGCGTCTGTACCAGCAGGCCATCAACGACATCAACCGTGCCATCCAGATGAATCCCGATGAGATACTCTACTATGCAGAGAAAGCTTCGCTGGAAGTCAGGGTCGGCATGTATGACCAGGCTATCCAGACAGCTCAGGAGTGCATCAAGATTGATCCCAACAACAGTGATGGCTATCTTTTCCTGGGGCTGGCTCAATGCCTGAAAGGACAGAAGGCTGAAGGAATACCCAACCTGCAGAAAGCAAGAGATCTTGGAGACACGCAGGCTGATGCTCTGATTGAGAAATACAAATAAATAATGAATCCCGCCTTCGAGCGGGATTTATTATTTGTTGTTGTCGTGGATAATCACCTTGATTTTCGAGATACGATGCTCATCGAGTTCTGTCACCTCGAAAGTGAAGTTCTTGTAATTAATCCGTTCGTGTTGCTCAGGGAAGTCACCCTTGATCTCAAGGAGCAGACCAGCCAGCGAGTCTGCATCGCCTTCTACTTCCTCAAACGTCTCATCATCAAGATTCAGTATCTTGTATAAGTCGCTGAGCAGCGTCTTACCCTCAAACACATAGGTGTTAGAATTGATACGGATATAGTTCTTCTCTTCCTCGTCGTACTCGTCATTAATCTCACCAACGATTTCTTCCAAGATATCTTCAAGTGTAATGAGGCCACTTGTACCACCATATTCATCTACCACGATGGCGATATGAACCTTGTTTGCCTGGAAGTCGCGCAGCAGGTCGTCAATCTTCTTCGTTTCAGGCACAAAATAGGGAGGACGGATGAGCGACTGCCAACGGAACGTAGCAGGCTTCGACAGATGTGGCAGCAAGTCCTTGATATAAAGTATGCCACGGATATTGTCGCTGTTACCCTGATAGACAGGAATACGCGAGTAGTTGTTCTCAACGATACACTTGAGCACCTCAGGGAAAGACAGACTGAAATCGAGGTCGACCACATCTTGACGTGAGGTCATCACCTCTTTGGCAGTCTCATCGCCAAAACGGACGATGCCCTCCAGCATGTTCTTCTCATCCTTCAGTTCTTCCTTGTCAGTCAGATCAAGGGCATGTTCGAGATCATTGACGCTCAGCACATGATTTTCCTTCTGAACCACTTTCCCTGCCATAATTCCTGTCTTGATCAGGACATTTGACAGAGGGCGGAACACCTTACTTAAGAAAAGTATGATACCAGCTGTACGACGACAGAAAGCCAGAGGACGCTGACCAGCATAGACCTTGGGCATAATCTCGCCAAACAGTAGCAGGAGGAAGGTCAAGATGACCGTTATCATGATAAACTCCAACAACAGCGCATTGCCAAAATCCACCACATGATTGATGAAATAGTTCAGCAGCATGATGATGGTCACATTGATTAAGTTGTTAGTAATCAGAATGGTTGCGAGTGTGCGCTCAGAGTCTTCGCGCAATTTCAGAATCTTTCCGTCTACTTCGTTCTTATCTTCATCAAGTTCATTCAGATTGCTGGGTGATAGAGAAAAGA
>JAEEGI010008115.1_pt1 | contig 23276 bp, 18 predicted proteins | sample 8958751 | NCBI WGS metagenome assembly JAEEGI01 (sample SAMN16246545, study PRJNA631951) | gut metagenome | biome: gut microbiome; feature: rumen; material: KS-attached | host: Bos | place: Iran: Karaj | collected 2018-10 | reverse complement strand
TGTAGCCCACCGATCCGCAGGGGATTTCGCCCGTGGGGCAGAGTTTCATCTTGAGCACGCCCACCTCGTCGGCGGTGTATTCCTTGCCCGTGTTGACGAATTTCACGCGGTCGCCGGTGCGGATCGATCCGTTTTCCACCTTGAAGTAGGCGATGATGCCGCGGAACGAGTTGAACACCGAGTCGAAGATCAGGGCCTGGAGCGGGGCTTCCGGGTCGCCTTTCGGCGCAGGGATGCGCTCCACGATGGCGTTGAGGACGGCCTCGACGCCTTCGCCCGTACGGGCGGAGGCCAGGAGCACGTCGTCCGGATCGCAGCCAAGCAGGTCGACCACCTGGTCGCGCACCACATCGACCATCGCCGCTTCCATGTCGATCTTGTTGAGGACCGGGATGATCTCCAGGTCGTGCTCGATGGCCAGGTAGAGGTTCGAGATCGTCTGGGCCTGGATGCCCTGCGTGGCATCGACCACCAGCAGCGCCCCTTCGCACGAAGCGATGGCGCGCGAGACCTCATAGGAAAAGTCCACGTGGCCGGGCGTGTCGATCAGGTTGAGAATATACTTCTCTCCCTGGTACACATACTCCATCTGAATCGGGTGGCTCTTGATCGTGATGCCTTTTTCCTTCTCCAGATCCATCGAGTCGAGCACCTGGTTTTCCATTTCCCGCTGATCGAGCGTATGCGTCCGCTCGAGCATCCGGTCGGCCAGCGTGCTCTTTCCGTGATCGATATGGGCGATGATGCAGAAATTCCGGATGTGCTTCATGCCGCAAAGATAGACAAATTTCCCGCTCCCCACCGTCTTTCTGTCCTCCGCGGGACAGAAAGACCCTCCCCCTTTTCTCGTCTTTCTGTCCCCGCTGGAACAGAAAGATGTTAGCAAAGCGCTGAATATCAATGATATAAAAAACAAAAATCAAAAAGATTTGGAGAATGCTCCAGAATAAACGATCTTTAAATACAGAAAGATACCGTTTTTCTTTCTTAAACAGTGACGGAGATATGAAGGGACGATACAAGCGATTCAGGCCAAATACGGTACAGCATGTGTACCAGAGAACAGTCAAGGGCCATCTGCTTTTTTACACCATCAAGGATTATCTGGTTTTTTATACCATCCTTTCGATCATTGCGCGAAAATATGGCGTGCAGATTCTTGGGATCTGCCTGATGGTCGATCATATTCATATCCTGTGTATCTGCCAGACGAAAGCGCAGTTCTCGTCTTTCATGCGCGATGCGACGCGGTGGTATGCGTTGTTGTTCAACAAGTACTATGGCCGGAAAGGATCGGTTTTCACACCACGGTTTGGCAGTGCGTCCAAAGTAGGGGACAAAAAGGTCAGGACGGCAATCGCGTATTTGTATAATAATCCAGTGGAGCGGAAAATATGTGTCAGGGCAGAAGCATATCGTTGGAATTTCCTGGCATATGCCGGGAAAAAGAATCCTTTTTCGGAAGCAGGCGATGAAAACCGGCTTGGCTCTGCCTTTCGCAGGGCAGTTGCGGGAGTCAAGGCTTATCGGCGAACCGAGGAACCGTTGAACTTTCTGGTTCTGGACCGTCTGATGGAGCCTTTGTCTCTTTTCGAAAAACAACGGCTGACGGACTACATCATTAAGGAATACGAATTCATCGACTTTAACAGAACAGTCTCCTATTATAAGAATTATCGGAAGATGGTCTCTGCCATCAACGATAATACGGGTGCCGAGTATGATGTCCAAGAGGTATTTGAGCCAGGTACGGACAAAAGCTATTATCGCTTGATGCGGGCTGTCGATAGGATGGAGAAGTATCGCGATATCCGTCAACTCCTGCTGGCGCCGGAAGCGGAGCGGCGGGCAATCGGCCAGCAGTTGCAGATTATGACGCGTTGTAGTCGGCGCGAATTGGAAAAATTCCTGAGGCTTTAATTATTTGTGTTTTATAAATGGCTAAAAATCAGCTATTTGCTAAAGTCTTTCTGTTCCAGTCGGGACAGAAAGACGGGAGAGGGTGTAGGGATTTGGATTATAAATAATTAGTTCTTACCTTTATACATATATGCGGAACACGTTATTGCTTTTCTTTTTGGTGGTAGGTTTGCTTTTCTGGCCGGGAACGGCGGGAGGGCAGGTGGTGTATGCGCCGGAGAAGGTGTTTGTGCATATCGACAGGACGTATTTTGCCGTGGGAGAAACGATCTGGATGAAGGGGTATGTGGAGAGTGCGGCACCCGTGCCGGATACGAGCCGGTTTTTGTATGTGGAGTTGCTGGATGGGCGGCAGGGAGCGGCAAAGCTGCGGACCAAGATCCGTCTGGGAGAAGAGGGATTTGCCGGTCATATGGATTTGCCCGACGACCTGCCCGGCGGCCGCTACACGCTGCGTGCCTATACCCGCTGGCAAATGAACTGGCCGGAAGAACGAATGTTTCATACGCCGATCGATATCTACGACGGCAGTGATCCGCTTGCGGCACGGTCCGATGACGGAGACCTGGATATGAGTTTCTATCCGGAAGGCGGCCGCTATTTCAATGGTTCGTTCGCTTCCGTCGGTTTCAAGGCGATGGCGCCCGATGGACAGGGTGTGGATTGGGAAGGTGCTTTGTATGACGATGAGGGTACGCTCATTTGCACCAGCCGTACGGAGCACGCAGGAATGGGTTTGCTCGGCTTCACGCCGCAGGAAGGCCGCCACTACCGGCTGGTTTCCAAGGACGGCGGCCCTTCCTGGGACTTGCCGCCGGCCGCGACGGAAGGGGCAACACTCCAAGTTCGCAGCCGGGGCGATCTTTTTGTCGTGCAAGTCATCAACCGGACCGGCGGCCGAATCTTCCTTCAGATGAGCAAAGACGGCAGCCGGGTTGTGCTGGCCGAAATCGAAAAGACCGACCGTATCGTGCGCATTCCGGCGACGATTCCCGGCCTGCAGAAATTCCTGCTGGTGAATGAAAGCGGTCTCGTTTTGGCCGAACGGCCCGTTTATGTGGAAGATCCCGCTGCCAGCGCGCCCATCGCCATTGTCTGCGACACGCCGGCCTACACGCAGAAAGAAAAGTGGGACGTCCGGCTGCAATTGCCGGAAGAAGCGGCGGCGGAGTCCGCAGAAGTGTCCGTTTCCGTGGTCCGGAGTGCATTCCGGAACTATCAACAGGAAGGGAATCTCCTGTCCTATATGTTGCTGAGCAGCGAGCTGCGAGGCCATATCGAAGCACCGGAATACTATTTCAACCCTGAAATCCTTGTCTCCACAAGGCAAACCCACCTCGACTTGTTGCTCATGATCCAGGGTTGGACGTATTACGACGATGCCGAGCTGGTTACGGAGACGCTCTTCCCGAAGGAAACGGTGCAGTCGCTCCGCGGCGAGGTCCGATCGGTATTCAAATCGCAGCCCAAACGCTTCACGCTGACCCTAATGGCGCCGGAGCGGGGCCAGATCCAGATCACGGAGGTGGACAAAGGGTCCCGCTTCGTGGTGGACAGCCTCGATTATCCCGACAGCACCTTGTTTGTCGTCATCGTCGACAAGGTGAGGGGATCCAAGTCTTACTATCCTACGATAGAAGAAGATTTTGCGCCCGTCGTCCTGCAGGAACGTCAAGGCGGTCCAAAATACAAAAAGAAGAACGATCCGGCATCTGTCAACCTGAACGCCGCGCCGGATTCCAGGACAGACCCCGTCTTTCGGCAGGCAGACGTGCTGCGCGATACGATCCAGACAGCCGTTATCCAGGCCATCGCCCCGCGCATTCAGTCGCCGTTCGGCTATTCCGAACTGCCCAATATCAAGGAGCAGAAGGACTTTGTGGCCTACGGCAATCATAATCTCCTCGATTACATCTTGATGTCCCACGTCAACTTGCGCTACAATGGCCAAGAAGTCATTAATTTGAAAACAGCTTATGTAAGCCAGGTTACCCCAAGCGACGACCCTGAAGGTGAGACCTCGCCCAAGTACCAGGGAGTCTCTCTCTTCGTCAATGGAAGGAGAATGCCTTGGGATATGGCGGAGACGATTATGATGGGAGATGTCCAGCGGTTGAGCGTGACCACATATACGAGTTCCGATGCTTTCCTGGCCAGAACGTATGGCGGCATCGTGTTGGTGGAACTGGTGGAAGGGGGCCGGGTCTCTTCGCTCGACAAACAGACCAATGCCATCGTGATCCGTCCGCTGGGTTACCAGTTGCCAAAAGAATTCTACAATCCGGTGTATGACCGTCGCCGGAGCTACACGGTCCCTGACCGCATGAATACCGTTTACTGGAATCCGTCCGTCCGGATCGACGCCGACAAAGCTGCCACCCTGCACCTGATGACCGAAGACCGCGCCGACGGCCCTTATTTCCTCCGCATCGAAGGCCGCACCTCCGACGGCCGCTGGATATCTCAGACCCAGATTCTCCGCTGACGGCCTTCGGCCGCTTGTCGTAAAAACCCCGTCTTTCTGTCCCCATCGGAACAGAAAGAACTTGAAAAACGCAAAATATTTTTAAAAAATTGGTACTTTGTGATACAAGGTACTGAAATTTTTATATATCTTTGCATCGTCAAAACTAAACACTGTATGCTAATCGAACTCAAGGGAGTCCACAAGACTTACGACAACGGGCAGCCGCTCCACGTGCTGAAGGGGATCGATCTGGAGATTGAGAAGGGAGAATTCGTGTCGATTATGGGTGCTTCCGGATCGGGAAAGTCGACCCTGCTCAACATCCTGGGCATCCTCGACAATTATGACGAAGGGGAGTATCACCTGGCCGGCAAGCTCATCAAGAACCTGAGCGAGCGCGAAAGCGCGACCTATCGCAACGAGATGATCGGGTTCGTGTTCCAGTCTTTCAATCTCATCGGCTTCAAGACGGCCGTCGAGAATGTGGAACTTCCGCTGTTCTACCAGGGGGTAAGCCGTCATCGCCGCCACGAAGCGGCGATGGCTTACCTCGAGAAGATGGGCCTCACCGACTGGGCCTCGCACTATCCGAACGAGATGTCGGGCGGCCAGAAGCAGCGCGTGGCGATCGCCCGGGCGCTGATTACGCATCCCGAGATCATCCTGGCCGACGAACCGACCGGCGCCCTCGACTCGAAGACTTCCGTCGAAGTGATGGATCTTCTGACGCGGCTTAACCGCGAGGATGGCGTGACCATCATCGTGGTGACGCACGAGAGCGGCGTGGCCAACTGCGCCGACAAGATCGTCCACATCAAGGACGGCCTTATCGAAAAGATCGAAGACAACCGCCAGCACCACAGTTCGGTGTTCGGCACCGATACCATTATGAAATAAGGAGAAAGCGATGCGCGACCTCTTCATCGAAATCTGGGAGTCCATCCGGCGCAACAAGGTGCGCACCTGCCTGACCGGCCTGGCCGTGGCGTGGGGCATCTTTATGCTGATCGTGCTGCTGGGCGCCGGAAACGGTCTGCTCAACGCATTTATGAACGACAGCGACGATTTCGCCTCCAATACGATGCTGGTCATCGGCCAGGCGACGACCAAACCCTATGACGGTCTCAAGCAGGGACGCCGCATCCAGCTTACGGAAAATGACCTGGACCTGCTCCGCAGTTCGGAGTTCTCCGATAAAGTAGACTTGGTTTCCACGGAGACCAGCCGGAGCGGCTACTCGATGACCTATGGCCGCCGCTACTTTAACAACGTGTCGATGACAGGCTCGATGCCGGGCGACCTTCAGATGAACCGGATCAAGATGCAAGCGGGCCGCTTCATCAACGACAAGGATATGGCCGAAAAGCGGAAGGTGGTCGTCATCACGCACCTTCACGCCAAGAATTTCCTCGCGGGCGGTACCGATTACGAGAAACTGCTCGGAAAGCGGATCAAGATCGGCAATCTTTCGTTCGTCATCGTCGGTGTCCGGCACTGCGAAGAGAACACCGACGACCGGGCTGTCAACATTCCGTATGCCACCTATAAATCCCTGTTCAACCTGGGCAACCGGGTCGACGAGATCACGTTCTCTTTCCACGGACTCGAGACGGAAGCCGAATCCAAGGCGTTTGAAGACGATGTCCGCGCGGCGCTCAATCTGGCGCATCGCGTGGCACCCGACGACCGAGGCGCCTTCTGGTTCTGGAACCGCTTTACCCAGCATCTCCAGATGCAGAAAGGCCGCTCGCTACTGATCACGGCGCTCTGGATCATCGGCCTGTTCACGCTGGTGAGCGGCATCGTGGGCGTGAGCAACATTATGCTGATCACGGTGAAGGAACGGACCCACGAATTCGGCATCCGCAAGGCCATCGGCGCAAAGCCGGGCAACATCCTGAAACTGATCGTCACGGAAAGCGTGCTGATCACGGCCTTCTTCGGCTACATCGGGATGCTGCTGGGAATGATCGCCTGCCAGATCCTGGATATGACGGTCGGGCAGTCGAAAGTGGAGCTCTTCGGCGAAAGTATGAAGATGCTCGATAACCCGACCGTCGGCCTCGGCACTGCCATCGGTGCCACCGTCGTGCTGATTGTAGCCGGCACCATCGCCGGCATCTTCCCGGCCCGTCAGGCCGCCAGAGTCAAACCCATTGAAGCGTTGAGGGCCGAGTAAGATGAGACACCGTTTTGACTTCGACACCCTGCGCGAGATCGGCGATTCGCTCTTCCGCAATAAGCGGCGGACGATCCTCACCGGCTTCGGCATCTTCTGGGGCCTGTTTATGCTGCTCTTCCTGGTGGGTGGCGGCAAGGGCCTCAAGCAGATGCTGTCGAAGGAGTTCGAAGGCTTCGCCACAAACACGATGGTGATGATTTCGTCGAACACTTCGCTGCCTTACAAGGGAATGCAGGAGGGCCGCTACTGGAACCTGACCACGCGCGACGTGGAGCGCCTGGAACTCCTGATGCCCGAGCTCGACTGCGTGTCGCCGATCGTGAGCAATTGGGCGCAGCCCGCCTATTACAAGGGAAAGACCGCTACGCCCAACGTGAAAGGCGTTGACGGCGACTATCATAAGGTTGAAACACCCCAGATCAAGTACGGCCGTACCATCAGCGATACCGATGTGGAGCAATGCCGCAAGGTCTGCGTCCTGGGTAAGCGTATTTATGAAGAACTTTTCCCCGAAGGCGGCAATCCGTGCGGAGAATTCGTCCAGGTGGGTTCGGTGTTCCTGCAGGTAATCGGCGTTGACGTGTCGGCAAGCAATATCAGCATCAACGGCAATTCGGCCGATGCGGTCCTGCTCCCGTACTCGCTGGCCGCGCGGCTCTACAATCGCGGCAATCGCGTCGACCTGATCTGTATGACCGGCAAAAGCGGGGTGAAGATGAGCCGGCTGGAGTCCAAGATCCGGGGCATTATGGCCCGGGAACACACCTTCGACCCTGCCGACGAGCAGGCGCTGATGCTGCTCAATACCGAACAGATTTTCAGCATTGTCGACAACCTGTTCCGGGGTGTGAACTTCCTGATCTGGCTGGTGGGCATCGGCACGCTGCTGGCCGGCGCGGTGGGCGTGAGCAACATTATGATGGTGACGGTGCGCGAGCGTACCGTGGAGATCGGCATCCGCCGGGCCATCGGCGCCGTGCCGCGCGACATCCTCTCGCAGATCATCTGGGAGAGCGTGACGCTCACCCTGGCCGCGGGCAGTGCGGGCATCGTCTTCTCGGTCTTGATTCTCAATGTCGTGGAGGCGCTCGCCAAACACCAGGCCGTGTTCCAGATCGGGTTCTGGACGGCCGTCCTGGCCGCGCTCCTGCTGAGCGTGTTGGGTGTCCTCGCCGGACTGGCGCCCGCCCTGCGGGCGATGAAGATCAAACCGGTCGATGCGATGAGAGATGAGTAATGAGATTCCCGGTCAGGCCGGGAATGACGAAATAGAAATAATAAACAAATAATATGAAAAGGATTTTCAAGTACATTCTGGTCGCACTGATCGCCATTGTTTTTCTCGGGACGTTCATCTTCCTGTTCTGGAATTCCAAACCGAAGGAACTGCAGTATCAGGAGGTCACCGTGGCGCGTGCCGACATCCAGCGGAGCGCCGTGGTCACGGGCAAGATCGTGCCGCGCAACGAGGTGAACATCAAGCCGCAGATCAACGGCATCATCGCCGAACTCTACAAGGAGGCGGGCCAGCCGGTGCAGCAGAACGAGGTGATCGCCAAGCTGAAGGTCATTCCCGATATGAACTCGCTGAGCTCCGCCCAGAGCCGCGTACGCCTGGCCGAGATCAATTTCAAGCAGGCGACGACAAACCTGGAACGCGAGAAGGCCCTATACGACAAGAATCTGGTGAGCGCCGAGGAGTACGATCAGGTGCAGCAGCAGTACAATCAGGCCAAAGAAGAAAAAGCCGCCGCCCAGGACGCCCTGGAAGTGATCCGCGACGGCGTGTCGAAGGCCAACGCCAAGTCGAGCTCCACGCTGGTGCGCTCCACCGTGACCGGCCTGATCCTCGACATTCCCGTGAAGGTCGGAAACTCCGTGATTCAGGCCAACACGATGAACGACGGTACGACCGTGGCTACAGTGGCCGATATGAACGACCTGATCTTCGACGGCCAGATCGACGAGACCGAGGTCGGCGCCCTGTCCGAGGGCATGCCCGTGGTCATCACCATCGGCGCCCTGCAGGACTACTCCTTCGACGCCACCCTCGAGTATATCTCGCCGAAAGCCGTGGAGAACAACGGTACCAATCAATTCGAAATCAAGGCGGCCGTCCGGACGGAACCGGGCAAGACTATTCGTTCGGGATACAGCGCCAATGCCGAAATCGTGCTGCAGCGCGCCGAACAGGTGCTCTCCGTCTCGGAAAGCGCGCTGGAGTTCTCCGGCGACTCGACCTTCGTGTGGCTGAAAGGCGCTGACGGCGGATACAGCCGCACGCACGTGGTCACCGGTATCAGCGACGGCCTCAACATCGAGATCAGGGAAGGTCTCAAGGAAGGCGACATCGTCCGCGGCAACCAGATCATCGAGGAGAAGTAATATGAAAAAAGTATATACCTTTTTGTTGACGACTTTCGTCTTGTCCGGCCTGTCCTTCGTCATGCCCGGCCTGACCGGGCATCTCGCCGCCGCCCAGGAAAAACCCTGGACCTTGCAGGAGTGCATCGGCTACGCGCTCGACCACAATCTTACCGTACAGCAGGGCGCCCTGCAGGTGCAGCAGCGCGAGATCGACCTGAACACGGCCCGCAGCAGCCGTCTGCCGGGGGTGGCGGGCAGCGCGTCGCAGAACTTTTCGTTCGGCCGCGGCCTGACGGAAAACAATACTTACGCGAACACGAACACCACCAACACTTCGTTCTCCGTAGGTGCCGATATGACGCTGTTCAACGGCCTGCGCACCTATAACAACATCCTGCTCGGCAAACTGAATCTCGAAGCGGCCACGGCCGACCTGGAAAAAGCGAAAGACGATATCCGCGTGGCGGTGGCCCAGGCCTTTGTGCAGATACTCTACAACCGGGAGATCGCCGAGGTGGCGGCCCGGCAGGTGGAGATCGACTCCCTGCAAGTGGTGCGCCTGGAAGCGCTGCTGGCCAACGGAAAATCGACGGCAGCCGACGTGGCGGCGCAGAAAGCCTCGCTCGCACAGGGCCGCCTGACGGCCGTGCAGGCGGAAAACAACCTGCAGCTTGCCCGACTCGACCTTGCCCAGCTGCTCGAACTTCCCTCGCCCGAGGGATTCGATGTGGCCCTGCCTTCCGATGACGCCCTGGCGCTCCCGCTTCCCGCAGGTCCGGAGATTATCTACGAAGAAGCGGTCGGCATCAAGCCTTCTGTGCGGGCCGAGGAGACGCGCCTGGCTTCCGCCGCACGCAATATCGATCTGGCCCGGGGCGGCTATCTGCCCTCCCTCTCGCTGAGCGGCGGACTGGGCACGAACTATTATACCAGTTCCGGCTATGCCGGCAAGGGTTTCTTCGACCAGTTGAGCAACAACTTCAGCCAATATGTGGGTCTCTCGCTCAACGTGCCGATCTTCTCGCGCCTGTCCACGCGCAACCAGGTGCGCAGCGCCCGCGTGAGCTACGAAGCCCAGCAGTTGCAGCTCGAAACCGTAAAGAAACAGCTTTTCAAGGAGATCCAGCAGGCCTGGTACAACGCCCTTTCGGCCCGGACCAAGTTCGAAAGCAGCACACAGGCCGCATCCGCCGCGACCGAGAGCTTTGCCCTCGCCACGGCGAAATACGAGAACGGAAAGGCCTCGATCACCGAATTCAACGAAGCGAAAAACCAATATCTCAAAGCCCGCTCCGACCTGGCGCAGGCCCGTTATGAATACCTTTACCAAACCCGTTTGCTCGACTTCTATCGGGGCCGGGAACTGACATTATGAAAAAGACACTCAACATCGCCATCGGCGGCAAGAGCTTCATCATCGATGAAGATGCGCACGAACGCCTCAAGAACTATCTCGACACCTTTCGCTCGCGTCTCACGGACGAGCAGGGCAGCGAGGTGATGAACGACATCGAAGCCCGCATCGCGGAGCTTCTGCTCTCGAATCTCGGTTCCGGCCAGCAATCCGTAAGCCTGGCCCTGGTGAACCAGATCACTGCACAGCTGGGCATGCCCGACGGCAAGCCCGAATTTGAAACTGAAAACGACAATCAAAACGAGGAGGAAAAAGCAATGAACAACCCTGTCAAAAAACTGTATCTGGACGTGGAAGACCGTAAGCTCGGCGGCGTGTGCAGCGGCCTGGCTGCCTATTTCGATATCGATGTGACCCTGATCCGCATCCTTTTCCTGGCCGCCTTTTTCTGCGGCGGCTTCGGCTTCTGGCTTTACATCATCATCTGGATCGTGGCGCCCAAGGCGCTGACGCCGGCACAGAAGTGCGAACTTCGCGGCTGGGAGACCAGTGCCGAGAACCTGGCCAAATTCACTGACAGCAGCAAAAAATAAGACCATGGACATCAATTCCGAAAACGTACGTTCCCAGATGCGGAAAGGCTTGCTGGAATACTGCATCCTGAGCATCCTGGACAAGAAGGAATCCTATGCTTCGGCCATCCTGTCCGACCTCAAGGCGTCGGGGATGCTCGTAGTGGAGGGGACCCTCTATCCGCTGCTCATCCGCCTCAAGAACCAGGGGTCGCTGACCTACCGCTGGGAAGAATCTCCGCAGGGACCTCCCCGCAAATACTACTGCATTACCGAGGACGGCCACAACCTGCTCACAGAAATGGACCTTTCGTGGAACGAACTGGTCGAAACCATCAAAACCCTGAAGTCATGACCGAAGTTGAGAAAGTAAGCATCGGCGGCTACGCCTTCACCCTGGAAGCGGAGGCCTACGCTATGGTCAAGCAGTATCTTGACGAATTGAATCAGTTCTATTCGCAGCGCGAAGGCGGTGCGGAAGTGATGGAAGGCTTCGAGGAACGGATGGCGGAACTCCTCTATGAAAAATGTGCCGACGACGGCGTGGCCACGGAAGCCGAAGTACGCGAGATCATCGCCGTTCTCGGCAAACCCTCGGCCATCGAAGCCGAAGACGGCCCGGAGCCGAAACGGACGGCGAATCCGGAGCAGGCCGACAAGCCCAGGGAGAAGAAGCGCCTGTTCCGCGATCCGACCAACAAGATGATCGGCGGCGTGTGCAGCGGCCTGGCAGCGTACTTCAAGTGCGACGTAGTCCTGATCCGCCTCATCTTCATCGGCCTGTTCGTCGCGTCCTCCATCGTCGGCTGCCATATCGGACACGACGGTGGCTGGACCGTCAATCTGCCGATGGTAGTCCTTTACTTTATTCTTTGGATCGCGATGCCGGAAGCCAAGACCGTACAGCAGCGCTGGCAGATGGGCGTCACCAATCCGCCGGCCGCTTCGACGGCGACACGGCGCAGTGAACCCATCGGCTCCGGTCTCGGCCGCGTTCTGCGCTTGGTCATCGGCATGCTGCTGCTGCTGATCGCCGTTGTCGGCCTGACATCCGGTGTGGCCGCCCTTTTCGGACATACGCTCTTCGGATGGAACTTGACGGACATCGGTCTCTTCGACGGTTCGTGGAGAGATGCAGTGACCGAGCATGCTCCGCTGATGCTGCCGGTCGTTTCGTCGGTCTTCTTCCGGATTTCCCTGTTGCTGACCTGCTTCCTGCCTTTCGTGGGGATGCTCTACGGCGGCATTATGATGCTCTTCGACCTTCGCACTCCGTCGTGGCGGCCGGGGCTGATGATCTTCCTTCTGTGGATCATCGCCCTGACGGTCCTGACGGTCCTGACCCTGATGGGCCTGTTCAACGCGAGCATGCTGGATTGATTCTGGCTGAGCGAAAATAAAAGCCGGTTCCTGTGGTATCAGGAACCGGCTTTTGGTTTCAGGTCTCTCTCGGAGCTTAATTCTCTTCCGGCACAGCCGCGGGGGTCACAGGGATTTCCGGGGTGCCTTCCACGGGAACTGTCTGCTCGATCTGGTTCTTGATGTTGGAATGGCGCGAACTGCGCTGCGGGATGACGAAGGTGGCCACGACGCAAAGGACGATGATCGTGGCGGCCAGGGTCCAGGTGGCTTTCTCAAGGAAGTCGGCCGTCTGGCGGACGCCGAAAGTCTGGTTGCCCGCCGCAAAGTTGGCTGCCAGTCCGCCGCCCTTGGAGTTCTGCAGAAGGACGACGATGGTCAGGAGAATACTCGCAATCACGATGATGATGGAGAGAGTGATGTATGCTGCTTGCATGGTCTATTTTTGTTTTTTATTTTTTACTTCTTCGATAAGAGTCGCAAAATAAGCACTTTTTTCTGGAAATAACAAAATTAGTTTTTCGTAAATCTCTATGGATCGCTGATAAAGCTCTTGCTGGGCGTAGATTTGCGCCAGGGTTTCGCTGACCATCGTTTTGTCGCGGTCCACCTCTTCGGCTACGACGGGGGCATAGTCCACACTGCCGGCCCGGGCGCCGAAAACCGGCGTGGTGACCGAAAAACCTTCCTGTTCCAGCCGGTCGAAGTCTTCCTGGCCGAAATAGTCGCCCCCCACGACATAATAACGGGGCCGTGCGGGCTGCTCCGTCGCGGGATCTTCTTTTTCCTCCTCCTGACTGACCTTGCCCGTGAGCAGGCGCAGGACCTGGTCGCGCGAGAGGAAAAACACGGCATCGCGCCCGACGGCACGCCGAAGTGCCGCTTCGTCGCCGCCCTGCCGGGCGATGGCTTCGCGCCGGGCTACGGTGAACCACGGATAATCTTCCAGCAGCTGCTGCAGTTCGGAAGAGGAAAGCCGGCTGATCTCTACCATTGCGCTACGGTCGCATTGAAAATGTCATCCACGATCTTTTCGACGATGGTCTCGCACAGTTGTCCTTCCACCATGTCGAGGGAGTTGTTGGAGTCGTAGTCTTCATAGCCGGCGAAGGATTTGCCGTCGATATTGTCTTCCGGGTGCAGGACGTTGGTGAAGACGACCTTGCAGGTGACGGTGAGACGGTTCATCGCCGCCACTTCGTTGGCCGTGACGGCCGTGGCGCGAACCTCATACGATTCGACGGTGACCGTCAGGTTGAGGTCGCCCGCATCGGACACCTGTTCCAGTTTGGTGAGTTTGCGGAATTTGTCGTTGAGCGACTCGGTGAGCATATTCGCCAGGGCCGGGTTGACTTTGACGGCCTTGTTGACTACGGGCTCGATGCAGATGGTCTTGACGTCGGCCTGGATGGAAGTGCCGCTGAAGGAATAAATGCCGCAGCCGTCCGTCAGCAGCAGGGCGGACAGCAGGACGAAGCACAGACGCAGGATGCCGGATCGGTTCATCGGATGTCGAGTTCTTTGATTTTACGGTACAGGGTGCGTTCGGAGATGCCGAGTTCCTCGGCAGCGGGTTTGCGGCGGCCGCCATGTCGTTCCAATGCCTTGCGGATGAGCTCGGCGCTGACGTCCTGGATGGATACGGGTTCCTGCGTGTCAGCGCTGGAATGTACGTCTTCCGGACTGATGAGCAGGTGCGGATTCGTGGCCGGGGCCTCTTCTTCGGGCATCCCGTCGAGGCGGGCCTTGATCTCGTCGATATCGCGGCGCATCTGGTAGAGTACCTTGAAGATGATGTCGCGGTCGCTCAGGTAGTCGGCGCCGGCGTCTCCTGTACGGACGGGCAGCGTCGAGGAGCCTTCGGAAGGCAGATAACGGGCCAGTACCTCGGCCGAAACCAGGCGGTTGGACTCCAGGACGGAGAGACGGCCCACCACGCTCTGGAGCTGGCGTACGTTGCCGGGCCAGCGGTAGGAACGCAGCAGTTCCTGCGCTTCGGGCGTCAGGCGGACGGCCGGCACCATGTTCTGGTCGGCGAAATCGAGCGCGAATTTCTTGAAGAGGAGGTGGATGTCGCCTTTCCGTTCGCGGAGCGGCGGCATCGTGATGGGTACGGTGCAGAGACGGTAATAGAGATCTTCGCGGAACTTGCCGTCGCGGATGGCGTTCAGCAGGTTGACGTTGGTGGCGGCGACCACGCGCACATTGGTCTTCTGGACCTTGGCGGAGCCTACCTTGATGAACTCGCCGGTCTGAAGCACGCGGAGCAGGCGGACCTGGGTGGAAAGCGGCAGTTCGGCCACTTCGTCGAGGAAGAGCGTGCCTCCGTCGGCTTCTTCGAAGTAGCCTTTGCGGGTCTCGATGGCGCCGGTAAAGGAACCTTTCTCGTGACCGAACAGCTCGGAATCGATGGTTCCTTCGGGAATGCCGCCGCAGTTGAGGGCGAGATAGACGTTATGTTTTCGTGCGCTGTACTGGTGGATGATCTGCGGGATGACCTCTTTGCCCGTGCCGCTCTCGCCCGTGACCAGCACGGAGAGATTGGTCGGGGCGACCTGCCGCGCGATTTCGAGGGCGCGGTCCAGTTCGGGGTCGTTGCCGATGATGCCGAAACGCTGTTTGATCTGATTCAAATCCATATTTGCAAAGTTACGAAAAAAAGCATATATTTGTATGATATTCCCCGGATAGGGGCCTTCAAGGCAAATACACAAACACAAATAAAAACGTTTTTATGAAAAAATTTGTTTCCAACATCCTGCTTGTCGCAGTGTTCTGCTTCTCGCTGGCTTCCTGCAACCAGGTCCAGAAGATGATCGACGCTGCCGACTCGATCGTGATCAATTGCGATCCGGAAGTCCTCGAGTCCGTCGCCGGCAACATCGACGCGACCGTTTCCGTGACCTTCCCGCCGGAGTACTTCCTCCCGAAGGCCACCCTCGAAGTCACCCCGGTCATCCTTTACATCGGCGGTGAAGCCGTCGGCAAACCGTTCACCTACCAGGGCGAAAAGATCACCGACAACTTCAAGACCGTCACCAAGGACGGAGCCACCATTACCGAGAAGGTTCACTTCGAATTCGTCCCGGGCATGGAGAAATCCGAACTCGTCGGCCGTGCGAAGGTATATTACAAAGGTAACGAGTACGAGTATCCCGCCGACATCAAAATCGCCGATGGTGTAAACACCACCTACACGCTGGTCAACACCGAGGGCAGCTACCACTACCTGGCCGATGGCTATCAGGAAGTGATCCCCGAGACCGCCGAAGCCCAGATCATGTATCTGATCAACAGCTCCGACGTCCGCAATTCCGAGCTCAAGAGCGCCGACGTGAAAGATTTCCAGGAAGCCCTCAAGGCGCTGGCCGCCGACGGCCGTCGCGAGGTCAAGGGTACCGAGATCGTGGCTTATGCTTCGCCGGACGGCCCCGAGGCCCTCAACAACAAACTCGCCGCCAACCGCGAGAAGACCGCTGCCAAGGCTTTCGAGAAGATCACCAAGAAACTCGAACCCGGCGAAGTCTCTTCCCGTACGATCGGTGAGGACTGGGAAGGCTTCCAGGAACTGGTGAACAACTCCAACATCGAAGACAAGGAGCTCATCCTCCGCGTCCTGTCGATGTACAGCGACCCGAACGTCCGCGAGCGTGAGATCAAGAACATGTCGAACGTCTATTCTGCGCTGAAGACCAACATCCTGCCGCAGCTGCGCCGTGCCCGCTTCATCACCAACGTGGAGTACACCAACTACACCGCTGAAGAACTGGCTGACCTGGTGGACAACAACATCGACGTGCTCGACGAGCCCGCTCTCCTGCGTGCCGCCGCCAATGCCAAGGACATCGACGCCAAGATCGCCATCTACAAACAGGCTGTCAAGAAGTACGGAACCGACAAGGCCAAGTACAACCTGGGTGTCGCCTGCCTCGACAAGGGTGACAACAAGGCCGCCAAGAACGCTTTCGACTCGATGGCCAAGAAGGAAGGCAACTGCTACAACAATGTGATGGGTGTCCTCGCCCTGCGTGACTGCAAGCTCGACGAAGCCTCCCAGTGGTTTGCAAAGACCACCTGCAAGCACGGCAAGCTCAACCAGGCCGTTGTCGACATCCTCAACGGCAAGTACAACGACGCCGCCGCGAAACTCGCCGGCACCGGCGACCACAACGAAGCCCTCGCCTACATCCTGACGAACCAGCTCGACAAGGCCGCTGCCGCCATCAAGGGCAACTGCCCGTTCTGCAACTACAAGAAGGCCATCATCGCCGCCCGCAAGGGTGACGTGAACGCCTACAACGCCGCGATGGAAATCGTGAACAAGAACGAGAAACTCGCCGAGCGCGCCGCCAAGGATGTTGAGTTCCTGAAATTCAGGTAACAAAAACATTTTTGTTACAAAAGTGGTCAGTTGGAGTATCAACTGACCACTTTTTTGTTTACCTTTGTAAACCCGACAACACATCACATCACACCCCGTTGGGAACATAACTATGGAATATACTGACCTTTACATCATCAAAAGGGACGGTAAACGCGCCCCTTTCTCAATCGAGAAGATCAAGAACGCCATCCGGAAGGCTTTTCTGGCCTCCGGCAGTTTCGCAACCGAGGAAATCCTGACCAACATCCTCAGCCGCGTCCACATTTCCAACGGAATGCACGTGGAGGACATCCAGAACCAGGTGGAGGTCTCGCTGATGAGCGAGCGCTACTTCGCCGTGGCCAAGTCCTTCATGCTCTACCGCCAGCATCACACCGAAGACCGTGAGGTGCGCGACCGCCTCAACTTCCTGATCGATTACTGCTCGGCCTCGAACCCTGCCACCGGCAGCAAGTACGACGCCAATGCCAATGTCGAGAAGAAGAACATCGCCACGCTGATCGGCGAGCTGCCCAAAGCCAGTTTCATCCGGCTCAACCGCCGCCTGCTCACCGACCGCATCCGCGAGATGTATGGCAAGGAACTGTCGGACCGTTACCTTGACCTGCTGAACAAACACTTCATCTACAAGAACGACGAGACCAGCCTGGCCAACTACTGCGCCAGCATCACGATGTACCCCTGGCTCCTGCAGGGCACTCTTCCCGTGGGCGGCAACTCCACGCCGGCGAAGAACCTCAAGAGCTTCTGCGGCGGTTTCGTGAACCTTGTGTTCATTGTCTCCAGTATGCTGAGCGGCGCCTGCGCCACGCCGGAGTTCCTGATGTATATGAACTACTTCATCGAGCAGGAATACGGCGACGACTACTACCTCCGTGCCGACGAGGTGGTGGACCTCTCCAAGAAGCATCGCACCATCGACAAGATCATCACCGACTGCTTCGAGCAGATTGTCTATTCCATCAACCAGCCTACCGGTGCGCGCAACTTCCAGTCCGTGTTCTGGAACATCTCGTACTACGACCGCTTTTACTTCGAGAGCATTTTCGGCGACTTCATCTTCCCCGACGGGAGCCGGCCGCACTGGGATTCGCTCAACTGGCTCCAGAAACGCTTCATGACCTGGTTCAACGCCGAACGCACGAAGACCATCCTCACCTTCCCGGTCGAGACGATGGCCCTGCTGACCGAGAACGGCGACGTCCGTGACAAGGAATACGGCGACTGGACTGCGAAGATGTACAGCGAAGGACACAGTTTCTTCACCTATATGAGCGACAACGCCGATTCCCTGGCCTCCTGCTGCCGCCTGCGCAACGAAATCCAGGACAACGGTTTCAGTTATACCCTCGGTGCCGGCGGCGTGAGCACCGGCAGCAAGAGCGTGCTGACCATCAACCTGAACCGCTGCGTACAGTATGCCTTCAAGAAGGGAATCCCGTATCTGGAATATCTGGAAGATGTGGTGGATCTGATGCACAAGGTCCAGCTCGCCTACAACGAGAACCTGCGCGACCTGATGAACAAGGGGATGCTTCCGCTCTTCGACGCCGGCTTCATCAACATCGGCCGCCAGTACCTGACCATCGGCGTGAACGGCCTGGTGGAGGCCGCCGAGTTCCTGGGCATCCGCATCACCGACAACCCCGACTACGTGGCCTTCGTGCAGGGTGTCCTCGGAATGATCGAGCGGCTCAACAAGAAGTACCGCACCAAGGACGTGATGTTCAACTGCGAGATGATCCCGGCCGAGAACGTGGGTGTCAAACACGCGAAATGGGACCGCGAAGACGGCTACATCGTGCCGCGTGACTGCTACAACAGCTACTTCTATGTCGTAGAAGACGAGAACCTGAACATTCTCGACAAATTCCGGCTCCACGGCAGCAAATACATCGAGCACCTGACGGGCGGCAGCGCCCTGCATATGAATCTCGAGGAGCACCTGAGCCAGAGCCAGTATCGCCAGTTGCTGCGCGTGGCGGCCAAGGAAGGGTGCAACTATTTCACCTTCAACATTCCGAACACCATCTGCAACACCTGCGGCCACATCGACAAGCGCTATCTGCACGAGTGCCCGAAGTGCGGCAGCCACGACGTGGACTACGCCACCCGCATCATCGGCTATATGAAACGTGTGAGCAGCTTCTCGCAACCGCGTCAGCAGGAGGCCGCACGGCGTTTCTATTACAACGCCAACCGTCCGGGAGCCGCAAAGGTAGAAGCGGTTCCGGAGCCTGTGGAGCAGGATGCTTAAGTATTACAACTACGACATCGTTTTTCAGGAGATACCCGATGAGGTGACGCTGGCCGTCAATCTCACCGGGTGTCCCGTTCATTGTCCCGGCTGTCACAGTCCGCATTTGTGGGAGGATATCGGTGAACCGCTCGACGAGGCGGCGCTTCGCGCGATGTACGCGGATTATCCCGGTGAGGTGACCTGTATCTGCCTGATGGGCGGTGACGCGGACCCGGCTGCCGTGGAGCGTCTTTGCGCTTTTATCCGGCAGGAGATGGGCTTGCGCAGCGCCTGGTGGTCAGGCCGGGACGAACTTCCGGAAGGCATCGGTCTCCGTCATTTCGACTATGTGAAGACGGGTCCGTATGTCGCTGCGCTCGGCGGCCTCAAGAATCCGAAGACCAACCAGCGGCTTTATCGGGTGGAAACGCCGCCTGACGGACTGCCCTCGCTGCGGGACATCACCTCCTTTTTCTGGCGTCATCTGTAGGATTCTTGTCGGGTTTTTCGTAAATTTACGCGAAACCCGACAATATTTTTTTCTATGAAGCGCAGACTTTTCCGAATCCTGTCGGTTCTTTCGCTGCTGCTGTTGATGGCGGCGAACTGCAATCCGGAGCCGGATCCCACACCGCCGACTCCGCCGACACCCCCTACGCCACCGACGCCGACGGCAAGCATCACGCTGTCGATTCCATCGACAGGACCCATTACCCAGACAAGTGACGGCAACGCTGCGGCCAGTTTCGAGGCGGGCGGCGGCACAGCCAGCCTGCCGTTCAGTTCGACGGTGGCCTGGACCGCGTCGAGCAACGCCTCGTGGTGCACGGTATCTCCCGCCTCAGGGGCGGCGGGCAGCGCGACGCTGACGCTGACGACGGCCAAGAACGAGACGTACGACGAGCGTACGGCGATGGTGACGATCCAGGCCGGCACGGCGAAGAAGACGGTCTCGGTGAAGCAGTCGCCGATGGGCGGGATGATGGTCTCTCCCTCGTCGATCGCGGTGCCGTACGGCGGCGGCGAGTACGAGATCGAGGTGCAGCACAACGTGACATACACCGTGGAAGTGAGCGCCAGCGCGAAGAGCTGGCTCAGCGTGAAGGGTACGAAGGCACTGACGACGGACAAGGTGGGCATCGCGGTGAGCCCGAACGACGGGTCGTCCTCCCGCGAGGGGACAATCACGTTCAAGAGCAGCGTCGGCGAGGCCGTGGTGACGGTGACGCAGGCGTGGGACGAAAGCTTCACGATCGAACCGACGACGGTGGAACTGGGCGCGGAAGGCGGCACGTTCGAAGTGACGGTGAAGACGCACAAGAGCTACCATATCAGCTCGAAGCCGGACTGGGTGACGGAGAAGTCGGTGAAGGACCAGGTTCACACGTTCGAAGTCGGCGCCAATGAGACGATCGAGGACCGGAGCGGCGTGATCGTAATCTGCGACGACACGGGTACGTGCCTTCCGTGCACGGTGCTGCAGCACGGAGCTGCGGCGTACGTGACGGCGGAGCCGGACTCGCTGGGCTTCGAGAGCACGGGCGGCAAGCAGACGGTTGCCGTGAAGTCGAACACGTCGTGGACGGCGTCCTCAAGTGAGACCTGGTGCAAGGTCTCGTCGGCGGAAGGCGACGGCAACGGCGAGCTGACTGTAGAACTTTCGGCAAACAGTTCGATCGAGGAGCGGACGGCGAAGATCACGGTATCGGCCGGAGAGAACATCACGAAGACGGTGACGGTGACACAGGCGGGGATCGACGTGTTCGAAATCTCTCCTACGAAAGTGGAGATGCCCTCTGACGGCGGTACATTCCAGGTGACGGTAACGGCGACGCGGAGCTACCATATCAGTTCGACGCCGGAGTGGGTTAAAGAGAAAACGCTGAAGGATAATGTCTATACGTTCGAGGTTCTCGAGAACACGAAGACGGAAGGTCGCAGCGGTGTAGTGGTTATCTGCGACGATTTGGGTACGTGCCTGCCGTGTGCGGTTGTCCAGCAGGGTGCGACGCCCTACGTGACCGTGTACCCGGAGAATCTGGTGTTCGAGAACACGTCCGGCAAGCAGACGATAAAGGTACAGTCGAACGCCACATGGCACGTATCGAGCAACGCCTCGTGGTGCAAAGTGACGCCGGAAGAAGGCACGGGCGAAGGCACGGTGACAGTCGACCTGTCCGCGAATCCCGATCCGGAGCAGCGCACGGCTACGGTGACGATTACTGCCGGCAAGCCGGCGACGGTGGAGGTCACGGTGACGCAGGCAGGCGCGGACGTGTTCGTGATCTCTCCCACGCAGGTGGAAATGCCCTCTGACGGCGGGACATTCCAGGTGACGGTGACGGCGACGCGGAATTACCACATCAGTTCGACGCCCGAGTGGGTAAAGGAGAAATCGCTGAAGGACAACGTCTATACCTTCGAGGTCCTTGAGAACACGAAGACGGAAGGGCGCAGCGGTGTAGTGGTTATCTGTGACGACCTGGGCACCTACCTTCCGTGCTCGGTGACGCAGGCGGCGGCGGAAGCGTTCGCGGTGTTGCCGGGCCAGGTGACGGTTCCGGTGGGCGGCGGGACGTTCGAAGTGACGGTTGCAGGAAAGCAGAATTATCATTTGAGCTCGAAACCGGACTGGGTGACGGAGAAGTCGGTATCGAACAGGGTCCACACGTTTGAGGTCGGCGCGAACGAGACGATCGCGGAGCGCAGCGGCGTGATCGTATTCTGTGACGATACGGGCACCTGTCTGCCGTGTTCCGTGACGCAGGGCGGCCAGCAGCCGTATCTTTTCATCGTCACCGAGCGTCTGGACTTCGAGATGGCCGGAAGTACGGCCAACGTGAGCATCTCGTCGAACGTGAAATGGACGGTGACGGGTAGTGCTGACTGGGTGGAACTCTCTCCGACGGAGGGCGAGCGGAACGGATCCGTACTGGTGACGGTGGGCAGGTACGAGGTACAGGGATCGCGCAGCGCCACGATCACCGTCCGCGGCGAAGGCGGCGTGAGCAAGACGATCGCCGTGGAGCAGCAGGGCGTGGTTCCGTTCGGTGTAAGTCCCCTGCAGGTGAATCTCGGCAAAGACGGCGGCACGTTCGAGGTGCAGATTGCCTCATCGTACGGATATCATATCAATGGAATGACCGATTGGATTACGGACATTACCGGAACGACGCAACCCCAGGACAAGATCCATAAGTTCCGGGTGGGACCGGCGGTTTCGTCGGAGACCCGCAGCGGATATGTCACCTTCTGCGACGATAAAGGAACCTGCCTGTCCGTGGTGGTGCGTCAGGAAGGAGACCCCGACATCATCGACTGGAGTAAAGACTTTTATCACAAGTCGCTCTTCTTGCAGTTTACTTCTACTTACTGGGGCTCCCATCCCGAACTGACCCGGGAGGCGGTGATGGCCCAGGCCAAAACTCCGGGAAAACTGGAGATAGTCAGCGTATATAAAACCAACAGTGAGTTGGCGTTTGACCAGGCTTCGCCTCTGATGCAACAATTTGGCGTCACGGACGAAACGGGTGCCATCGGTTTTTTGGATGGAAGAAGACAGATATTTGGAGACAGAACATATATCGTGGAAATGATGACGGAAACCGAACAGAATTATCCTGTGGCCAGCGCCATCGGCTTCCAGTCTTCCTTCAGCGGCAACAAACTGAACGTGGATGTGCGGCTCTATTTGAAGGAGGCGGGCGATTACAAAGTGACGGTACTGCTCCTGGAAAGCGGTGTCATCGGCTACCAATTGGACTGGAATGCGGATGAACAACAGAATTATCAATATCGTCACGACAATGTCGCCCGGATAGCCTTGACCAATGTGACGGGCAACGCTTTCACGGCGGTATCGCAAACAATCAAGAAGTTGCAGTACAGCGTATCGGTTCCATCGTTGTACAACAAGGACAACTTGCGGATCCTGGTCATCGTGCAGCGGGCCTACGGCTCGCAGCCCAAGATTGTGGACACAGGATACGACTTTGGCGATTATTACGTTGACAACTGTGTTTCCGCAAAAGTCGGAACCCGACTTCTGCCTATGGTGGTGGGTGAATCAGGCGGCGGCAACGAAGGTTTCATCGGTGGAAACCCTATAAACTGGTAAGGCTATGAAGAATCTGCGTATCATTCCCAGTATTGCAGTGCTTACGCTGCTGGCGTGCGCCTGCCTTCCCGACGTGGAGCTTCCCCTTCAGCCGCAGGAAAACCTTCTGACAGCGACCATCGGCAGTGATCCCGCAACGAAAACATCTCTTTCAACGGAAGAGGACAACTATTCCAAGGTATTGTGGACGAAAGGCGACCAGCTTGGCGTCTTTGTGGACGGAGTGCCGAATCTGTATACCTATACGCTGGTCAGCGGTGCCGGAAGAAGTGAGGCCGTCTTTTCCGGATTCGGGACTGGAGCCAGCTATATTGC
>JAEEGI010008108.1_pt1 | contig 23286 bp, 18 predicted proteins | sample 8958751 | NCBI WGS metagenome assembly JAEEGI01 (sample SAMN16246545, study PRJNA631951) | gut metagenome | biome: gut microbiome; feature: rumen; material: KS-attached | host: Bos | place: Iran: Karaj | collected 2018-10 | reverse complement strand
ACTTCTTTTCCGTCTTCCGTCCAGTTGACAAATCTGTAATTATCTTTCGCTTCAGCTTTTAACGTTACTTCGTCACCTGCGTTTACTTCTCCTCCACCTGTAACGGTGCCGCCTTTTGTCGGTTCTGCAGTCAGAGTGATTTCGTATTTTATCAGTTCAAAGTTTGCGGTGAGCGTGCGATCTTTTTCGACGGTGAACTTGTATTCGGCATCAGTGCTTACTTCTTTGCCGTCTTCCGTCCAGTTGACAAATCTGTAATTATCTTTCGCTTCAGCTTTTAACGTTACTTCGTCACCTGCGTTTACTTCTCCTCCGCCTGTAACGGTGCCGCCCTCGCCTGCTTCTGCGGTAACGTTATATTTTATTATTTCAGGAATGTTTTCGGTAACGAGAACCGTTATGCCGTCTGAGTCTGTTTCTGTGTCCCCCGTATAAGTCACGGTTCCGTCTTGTGAAATTCTGAAAGCAGAATCATCTGCGAGAGTATACTTTTCGGGAGCGGCGTTTTCATGCAGCGTATAATCTTTTGCGGTGAGGAGTCCGATTACGGTATGAGGTTCATTAGAGGAAGTCCATTCGTGAACGACATTGCCATCTTCATCGATTATCTGCATTTCCGCACCTTTAAGAGCGTTGCCGTCACCGTCTTTAACGGCGAATGCGACGGAAATGACGTTATGTTCGATAATTATTACCGTGTTTTTATCGGCATCAGTCGTTGTATTTGCATCAGTAGTAACTTTTCCATCCGAGTCAACAGTGAAGGACGCGGAAGACGCAAGGATATAGCCTGCAGGAGCGGACTTTTCAACGAAAGTGTATTCCTCATCAGGGGTCAGTCCCGAAACAACGTGCGCTTCTTCTGTGGAGGTCCATTCGTCAACAATTTCTTTATCTTTATTCAGAATCTGAAGCGATGCGCCGCTTACTGCCTTGTCTTTATCTGCAGCCCATGTGATCAGACGAATTTCTGTTTCAGGGGACGTAAGAGTGAGCGTTACCTCTGCAGGAGCGCTTGCATAGTCGGTCTTTTTATCGCCGTTATACTGTTCGCTGAAAACCCTGAGCGTATAGCTTTCTTTCATATCAAGGTCTGCAGGAAGAGTTACGGTGAGTTTGCCTGAAGAGGATTCTGGCTGAACAAGTCTGCCGTAATACAGTATTTCGCCTGAGGAATTGCAAAGAACGGCGGAAATATACTCGTTTGAAGTGCTTTTTGCATCGTTTGCCGTCGCACCTTTATAATTGAGCTCGATGCTTCCGCCGGGGAAAGCGGTTGCTGTTTTTTCTGTAAGAGTGAAAGATCTTTTGCTGTCAAGAAGTGTGAGCTTCCATTCGTTCCCGCTGTATTTCTCTGTTTTTTTCAATGCATCCTTGCCCGATCCGGTCTTTTTGGAGCCTGTCGCGGCAGACGTGAAAAGAACGGATTTAAGATTCAGATAAAAAGCGGGACGGACGCCAAGTTTATTTGTGTCGACGGCTTCAGCCTGATCTTCAACCGTGCCTTTGCCGCTGACGACCGCAGCGTCGGTATCCTGAGATCCCGGAGAGCGCAGCCACCAGCCCGCCTCTTTTGAATCGGTGTTTTCGGGATCAGCCTTGCGCAGATCGGCACTCACGCTGCCTGCCTCTTTTACCGAAAGGGGCCAGAAAACAGCGTCCTCAACTGCTTTTCCTGCGATTTTATCATTATTGTATTCTGCCGTGCCGCTGTTGCCGCTGCCGCCTTCGAGAGTTCGGGTTATCACGGCGGATTTTTCCTGTGCGGATAATCCAGCGGCTAATGCATCCACCGTTTTTTTCAGAATACTCGACGAATAGGCATTCGTCCAGTTTTCTGCGGAACCGAACGTTGTCTGTCCGAGATTTTCAGCTGCAAGGAGCGTCATTCTGCCGCTGCCGCAGTCAATTATACGCCACGTTTTTCCACCGAACATGACTGTCCGGGCATCCGCGGTGTTTGCTTTGGTTTTAAGTATATCCGATCCGGACATTATTTCCGAAACTCCGTCCGTTGCTGCGCCGAGAGCCGCAAGAGGCATCATGGTAAATATCAGACAGATCGAAATCAAAATTGAGATAAGAGTTTTTTTCTTCATAAATATTACGCCTTTCCCTGAAGATATCTATTATCACACTCGAAATTATTCCTTTTATACTATATCACAAGATCCAACGTATGTCAAGCGGAAATACAAAGACAGCCGTGGTATCTTGTCTGCCGGGCATGATTTTGAGCATTCTTAATTACTTAGACTTATTTAAGTCAAAAAAGTTCCGTATAAAAAAAGATATTGACTTTTATCAGAAATTATAGTATAATATAAAAAAATTATACATTCGGAAAGGGCAAAACAATGAAAAGAATAACGGCGATAATACTTTGCGCAGTGTTTTTTCTTTTGTGCGTTTCCTGCGATGCCGCAGAAGAAATAATACCTGAATACGATACCTCCGTATCCGACGACGCTGTCGATCTTGCGGGGCAAAAGCTTATCATGGGAATGGTTCAGGACTATTTCTTTGAAGGCGCGGACTCTACTCTCAGTTATACAAACAACACCGAATTCGGAGATCTTGCAAGACAAAGACTGAATGACGTTAAAAGCAAATACAACTGCGATATTGCATTCGAATACGTCAACAGATCCGGCGAAGTGGCTTACAATTCAGCCGTTGCAGGCATTTACAAATTCGATTTTATCACGGAAGAATCGTTTTTCCTTGTAAACTACGTCAGAGCAAATGCTTTTGTTAACCTTATAAATCTTGAAAGCCTTGACGTTTTCGATCAGTCCAAATGGGGCGACAAGTATATGCTCGTTTCAACGATGTTTAATGGCGGCATATACGGGGTTCTGCCCGCAGCGCACCCGATGCGCACGGCATGCTCGATAGGCAACATTCTGGTTGTTAATGAAGACTGCATAGCAGAAATACTGGCAGACGACCCGAGAGATCTTTTTGAAAATTCCGAATGGAACTGGACAACTTTTGACAACTGCATCAATACATACGCACACGTCAGCCCAACAACAAACGAGCAGGTATATTCTCTTACATCCGGTTTCGGCGGCTTTTCAAGAGAACTTGCAATGTCCAACGGCGTTGAGGTCTTCTATTTCAACGACAACGGATCATATACGCTCGGATATTTTTCTCAGCCTGCAATAGACGCATATAATCAGGCATACGAATGGTTCTTCGGAGCGACGACTTCAAACGTCAAAACCGATGTTTCAGGCGACGATATTCTGAATATGCTTGCAAACGGAGAAACCGTATTGGGCTCTCTGGCTGCATGGCAGGTATTCTCTACGACCGATTCACTTGCATACCGCATAGAGAATTTCGGTCTGATCCCCATGCCTGTAGGCCCGAACGCCAAAGGACAGAACGACTATAAAACGTCGTATTCATCAGCAGACTACACGATGTGTATTCCTCTTACGGCAAAAGACCCTGAAATTTCCGGTCTGATCCTTGACAAGATATACGAGCCGTTTGAAGGATATGAAACAGAAGAAAGCATAATCGATTATATGCATAAAAACTATTTCACAGATATCCGAGACGCGCAATTCTTCTCAGAGATAACAAAGAACAATCACGTATACTATCACGACCATATGCACAGTTTCAGCACGATGTTCGACCAGTTCCCCGGAAACGGTATAGCAAAGGGTATGCAGTCATATGAAAGTGCGCATTATGAAAATGCAACTAAATACGTTCTTCCCGCATATCAGACACTTTATGACTATGAGGAAATGTTCCACGATTGATCACTGACGCAAATGACAGACCGTCTCCGTAAACGGAGGCGGTCTTTTATTACTGTTGACAATGATGACAATATGCTGTATACTGTATAAAACTGCAATATTCAAATCTTTTTTCTAAAATCGGAGATTATCGGGATGACAGAGAATATAAGACAGACACTTTTTCAGATGCGCGATGAAGAATACCGTGATTTTCAGATAAAACTTATTCCCGGAATAGCCCCAGAAACGGTAATAGGAGTAAGAACCCCCGATCTGAGAAGATATGCCGCAGAGTTGTATAAAAGCAGCGGTTACGGGCAATTTCTTAAAGAGCTTCCGCACAGGTATTTTGACGAAAACCAGCTTCATGCTTTTATTATTTCCGAGATAAAAAATCCCGATATCTGTCTGAATGAAGTAAACGAATTTCTGCCTTATATCGACAACTGGGCAACGTGCGACCAGCTCTCTCCGAAGTGTTTCACCAAAATCCGTGAGAATCTTTTGATAAATATCGAAGAATGGATCAGGTCGGACAGGACGTATACCGTCAGATTCGCAACGGGAATGCTGATGAAGCATTTTCTGGATGAGAATTTCGAGCTGAAATATGCGGAAAAAGCTGCGGAGATACGGAGTGACGAGTATTACGTAAAAATGATGGTCGCATGGTATTTTGCCACAGCGCTTGCAAAACAATATGAGAGTATCGTTCCGTTTATCGAAAGCCGTCGTCTTGATGAATGGACACATAATAAAGCCATTCAAAAAGCCGTTGAAAGCTACCGGATAACCGCTGACAGGAAAGAGTATCTGAAAACTCTGAAGATAAAGGTGAAAAACAAATGATATTGACTACCGAAAGGCTGATACTGCGCTCATGGGAAGAAACGGACGCGGAAGAGCTTTATAAATACGCAAAAGACCCTCGTGTAGGACCTGCCGCCGGCTGGCCGCCTCATTCGAGTGTTGAGGACAGCCGTCAGATCATAAAAAACGTGTTGAAAACCGATGAAACATATGCAATCGTTCTGAAAGAAACAGGGTTGCCCGTAGGCAGCATAGGGCTGCATTTTCACAGTTATCTTGCAGAAAACGACGATGAGTGCGAGCTTGGCTACTGGCTTGGTGTGCCTTACTGGGGAAAAGGGTTAGTTCCCGAAGCTGCCCGCGAGCTCCTTCGCCACGCGTTTGAGGATTTAAAGCTTGAACGCGTATGGTGCGGATATTATGACGGCAACGAAAAATCAAAACGTGTTCAGGAAAAACTGGGCTTTAAGTACCAACGGTCAAGTGATGAAGTGCCCGTGCCGCAGATGCATGAAGCAAGGAGAGGGCACGTAAATCTCATGACAAAAGAAGACTGGGCACAGCTCAAAAGCCGCTGAGTATAATGCCGCAGCGTCCGTAAAGACAGCATCCGCGCGTCATTTACGGTGCGTATAAATAAATATCAGGCAAGGAAATACCGTTTTTGTCGAAGTTATCGAAACAGTTGACAAATCGATGAAATTACATTAAAGATCCGCCCGTTTCAGGAAGGGCGGATCTTTTGCGGTTACTGTATATAAGATAATAACAACAATTCTTACTGTTTTGACGCGGACTTCAGAAAGAAACAAAGTTTATTTCCCCTGCCCTCTTTTCAGGTCCTCCTGCGACACATACGGCATATCTGTAACCGTCGTACGGGCCGAACTCACAAAAAGAATACTGTCGGGAGTCAATTTCCTGACGGACGGAAACAGATTCGCCGTCCTGCCTGATGCAGAAAGAATTCAGCGGTAAGGAAAGGCCGCGTCCCAGAGTTTTGATAAAGCTTTCCTTAAGAGTCCAGTATCTGAAAAAAAGGTCGTTTACGGCTTTATCGTCAGCACATCGCATTAAATCATGATATTCTTCGGGCGAAAAGAAGCGTTTTGCGATGTTTGCATCGATATTTCGTATTTTCTCAACATCGCAGCCAACGTCGCAGTCCGACAAAACGCACATGACCTTTGAGCCGGAATGGGAGATACTGAACCTGATATCATCTCTTTGCCAAAGCTTTGGTTTACCGTTTTTTTCCGTTATAACCGTATAGTCGTAGACTCCTTCAGCGGCGAGAGCGGCTTTCAGGAGCGCACCTGCGCCGAGAGACAGACGTTTTTTTCCATCGGACAGAAGACTGTCCACTTTGGACTTTCGATAATCGGAAACGAGTGAATAAAGCCGAAAAAAAAGATCCTCATTTTCAAGCGGAGAAACATCCGCAGCGTATATTTTTGTTTTCATTGTTTATTCTCATATTGAGCAGGCATTGTAAATTTTAAAGCGTTTTTTCGGAATAAAACGGGTGTTGCTTCAAACAGTCGTATTCAGCCGTCGTTTTCGGAGTTCAGGGAGGACTCTATTTTATTGAGTGTTTTGAAAAATCGGGAAGTGGCGATCATGGGTCCGAAGCAAAAGCAGCCGAGCATATTCCACCAGAACATATGTTTCCATGACGTGTGCGGACCTTCGATCCCCATTGTTTCCGCTTTTGTTTTCAGCTCGCCCGCGACGTTTGCCATCCAGACAAGAGTATAGATAAAAAGAGTGGGTATGCCGAGAAGATACGCCTGCCAATACGGCTGAATTTTATGGCCGAGAACGCTTTCAAGCTCATTTTGCAGACCGCTTGTCGGCATATAAATAAGGAAAAACAGCCCTGCCGTAAAAAAGTCGATAAAACCGAGCCAGAAGCCCGCGCGATCAGTATGCTTATATTTCATAAATCATGGTTTCCTTCGTATATAGTCGTTTTATCGCCTTTATTGTATACCATAATTCATCAAATGTCAATATTGAAGAGTAACTGCGCAATATTTTCAGAAAATGTTTTTCGGGATATTGACTTCAAGAGATCTTTATGATAAAATAAAAGGTAAGAATATAATAAATTGCGGTTTACTTTTTACGATTGGATTTTGTCAGAGACTCAAAATGAAATCAAGGCTGAAAATATATTATTGAAAGGATTGTTTTTCAATGAAGTCATTCAAACGCATTATTCTTCTGATGCTCGTATTAACGCTTGCCCTTTGCGCATGCGAACAAGCTGTTGAAGAGGTCGTTCCCGAATATGAGGGCGCAGCAGAGGGTGTAGATCTTGAAGGGTTTAACGCAACATGGGGCTGGAAAGGCGCCGAGGGAAGTTCTGTTTTCGGTTTTATCCCCGACACCGAAAATGCGGATTTTGCACTTCAACGTAAAAGTGACGTTGAAAAAGCGCTTAACTGCAAAATAAAACTGGCCTATTCTTCATCTCTGCTTGACAACTTCCGTGCAGGTATTCTTGCAGGTTATCAGGATTACGACATCATAGCCGCCGACGGCAACCTCATGCCCGACGTCCGTGCAGGTTACCTTACCGGACTTTCGCAGTATCTTGACGTAACCAATACAGACAAGTGGGGAACGCCGAACATGCTGCAGCAAATGCTTTGGGAAAAAGATCTTTTCGGCGTAGTTCCGTTTGCATGGCCTGACCTTATTTACAGACTTTCCGGTCATATCCTTGCAGTAAACGAAAACCTTATCACGATCCTTGCTCAGACAGACCCGAGAGAATACGTAGAAAACAATGAATGGACGTGGGACAAGTTTGAAGAAGTTCTTGCCGACTACACGTATACCGAAGGCGACAGAACCGTATACGGGGTAAGAGTGCATTTGCCGTACTATGCGATCAATATGTTCCTTTCGAGCGGCGTTGCCATCTCTTCTTATCAGGACGGACATGTAGTTGCCGGCGTATATACCGAAGTGGGCAGAGAAGCGCTTGAACGTGCGCAGAAGATATATTATGAAACATGCAGCGATTATTTCCATCCCCTTACAGACTCTGTAGGTGACGATGAATTTGTAAACGGCGAAGCAGTAATGTATCTTACATGGATGAACGAGCTTACCGGAAACACAAGATGGATAATGTATAACATGGACAACGTAGGCGTTCTTCCGTTCCCGCAGGGTCCTCACGCAACACCGGGCAAATATCTTTCATACCATGAAAACCTTCTTCTTGTTTTCGGAATACCTTTCAACGCAAAGGATCCCGCAGTGTCCGCACAGATCATGGACGCGATGTGCGAGCCTTTTGAAAAATATAAAACAAAAGAAGATATAATCGACTATATGGCAAGCCAGATATTCTTTGACAGAAGAGACGCCGAAGTTGTTGTAAACGAAGTTATGAATACCGAATACGGTTTTTACAGCGAAGGCGCAAGAATTGTTCTTGAGGGCGTAGGACAGACAAACACTCCCGTTTCAAGAATACTGGAATCCAACCAGTCGAGATACGATACGATAGTTGAAGAGTATATGATCCCCTGTTATGAGGCAAGAATAGCCGTTTACGGCGAATGATAATACCGAAAAACTTGACATTTTAGCAGAACGGGTGTATAATATAAGCAATCATGTGCGGAGAGATCCGCGCAAATAAAAAAAGTTAGGGAGAATTACCATGGAAAAACTGAAAAAAGCAATCGCCGAATGTATCGGCACGTTTGTTCTTGTTTTTATCGGTTGCGGAACGGCAATGACGGTTGGCTGCGGTTTTGAAAACGGCTGCGGATATATCCTTACCGCTCTTGCGTTCGGTCTTGTAATTGTTGCGATGGCATACTCGATCGGCAACGTTTCGGGATGTCATATCAACCCCGCAGTATCTATCGCAATGCTGGTATCAGGTAAAATGTCGGTATCAGACTTCTTTATCTATATTATCGCTCAGTTTGCCGGCGCGACCGCAGGCGCAGCTGTTTTGAAGGGCATATTTGCTCTTGCAGGACTTGAAGACAAAACCGGAGCGCTCGGCTCGAACGGACTTGCCGGGGGCAACGTAATAGCTACTCTTATTATAGAATGTCTGCTTACGTTCATATTTGTTCTTGCAATTATCGGTGTTACAAGCAAAGTTGAAAACAGCAGCGTTGCAGGCATAGTGATCGGTCTTACGCTTGCTCTGGTCCACATCCTCGGTATAGGACTTACCGGAACATCCGTTAACCCCGCTCGCTCTTTCGGCCCCGCTATCTTTGCAGGCGGAGAAGCACTTTCAAATCTCTGGATATTCATAGTTGCTCCTCTCGTCGGCGGAATTCTTGCGGCGCTTGTTTACAAGCTGATAAAGCCTGCCAAATAAGTATTGCCCTGTATGAATTTATCAAGCACACGACTTACAGCCGTGTGCTTGTTTGTTAGAAAGATAAGATTTCAACAAACAGACTAAACTATATCCCCTACCCGACTAAAAAACGGAGCGTGAAGCATAATGGATCGTAATGAAAAGAAAAACGCGGTATTTTTCGGTGATAAATCGCAGATAAAATATGTGTATTCCGCAGACACGGTAAAAAAGCTCAGTGAAATAGTAAATTTTGATACTGATGAAGTGATTTCCCCTGCAGAGGCAGAGGCAAACAAAGAGATACTTTCAAAAACGGACTATATTTTCACTACATGGGGAATGCCGCATTTTGAAAGAAAAGAAATACGGGAATATCTTCCGCGGTTGAAAGCCGTTTTTTATGCAGCAGGCTCGGTCCAGCATTTTGCGCGTGAATTTCTCGATGAAAACGTTGCCGTTTTTTCGGCATGGGCTGCTAACGCGGTGCCTGTTGCAGAATACACGTTTGCACAGATCATCCTTGCGGCAAAAGGTTTTTTTCAGCGTTTTCACCGTCAGGAAGACGGACCGGAATGGAAAAACAGGAACGTTGGGGTTAGTTTTCCGGGAAGTTACGAAATAAAGATCGGTATTATCGGCGCAGGAATGGTAGGAAAAGAAGTTATCAAAAGACTGCACACACTTGAAAAAACCGAAATACTTGTTTTTGACCCTTTCCTTTCGGATGAAGCGGCAAAAGAGCTGCGTGTTGAAAAAACCGATCTTGAAACGCTGTTTTCGTCATGCGACGTTATATCCAATCACCTTGCAAACAACAAAAAGACAGTTGGAATGCTGAACGGAACGCTTTTTTCAAAAATGAAGAAAAATGCGGCGTTTATCAACACGGGCAGAGGCGCGCAGGTTATTGAAAAAGATCTTGAAGAGGCGTTGCGCTCAGTTCCGACAAGAGTGGCGCTGCTTGACGTGACGTTCCCCGAGCCTCCGGAGCCTGACAGCTGTTTATATTCTCTTCCGAATGTGATTTTAACGCCTCATATAGCAGGATCGCTAGGCAACGAGGTGCACAGAATGGCGGAATATATGCTTGAAGAATGTAAGGCATTCGATAAGGGGCTGCCGACAAGATACTCGGTCAGTCATGCGATGCTTGAAACGATGGCATAAATGAATAGGTAACTCAATAAGTGATAAAGGGAGCCTCTGAGGAGGTTCCCTTTTTTCGTTTAAGAACGGTCAGAGCATAGAATTCAGTAATGATAATATAATATTTGTTTCGTTTCAGTTTAGTTACCGGATGTATAATTCCGTATGTTTGGGATAGTAAAGACTACCGGAAGATTTCGTGAAAGGGCATGACATGAAAGGAAAAACGAAAAACATTATAGTCGGCACAGGGTTTCTCGCTGTTGCCGCCGCGGTGACTGCGGGGATATCATACGTGATCACAACGACTCTTGTTCAGGAAGCGCTTGACCGCAATGAGCCTGAAGTAATGAAAAAGGCAAAAACTCGCATAACAGGGACATTCAAGGAAACGCCGGAATATGCGAAAGCGCTTGAGGCGGCGCAACTTCTGGAGTCGAAAGAGCATGAGCGTGTTGAGATTGAAGGGAGAGACGGTACAAAGCTTGTCGGTCACTGGTTTGAACGATGTGACAGTGAGCGGACAATAATAGCGATGCACGGCTGGCGTTCGACGTGGTCGTGGGATTTCGGCGCAGTGGCGGATTTTCTTTTTGACAACAAGTGCAATGTTCTGTTTGCAGAACAGCGTGGTCAGGGTGAAAGCGGCGGAGGTTATATGGGCTTTGGCATGACGGAGCGATATGACTGCGCAGAATGGGCAGAATGGGCAAACAGAAAAAGCGGTTCTTCACTGCCGATCTATCTTATAGGTGTTTCTATGGGAGCGACGACAGTGCTGATGGCTTCGGGGCTTGAGCTTCCCGAAAATGTCCACGGCATAATTGCAGACTGCGGATTCACTTCCGCAAAGGCGATATGGAAGCACGTATGTGAGGACAACATGCACATTTCATATGCGGTCAGACAGAAAGTAATAGACGATCTTTGCAGTCAGAAGATTCAATATCGTGCAGATGAATATTCAACATTGACTGCTCTGCAGAGCAATACGCGCCCCGTGCTGTTCATTCACGGGTCTGACGATACTTTTGTGCCGGTAACGATGACATATGACAACTATAAGGCGTGCCTCGCGCCCAAAGAGCTGCTGATAGTTCCGGGAGCTGAACACGGGCTCAGTTATTTTATCGAGCAGGAAAAATACGAGTCAACAGTTAAAGAATTCTGGCGTAAATATGACGGATATAAGCCCGACGTTCAGACGAAATCGGAATCGGATAATGAATCAGATAACGTCTGAGAATGAAAGCTGCATTTCAGATATACAAAGGGATAAAAATGAGAAAAGTTAAGATAATTACAGATTCATGTTCTGATCTGACACCAGAACTGATGCAAAAATACGATATTGATTATGCACGGATGACAACCGTTTATGAAGGGAAGTCCGCCGTGGCAGATCTTGCATGGACATCGGAAGACGTACATAAATTTTACGATATCATGCGCAACGGAGGAAGGATTACAACAACTCAGGTACCCGTTGAAGAGTTTAACAGAGTATTCATAAAATATCTTGATCAGGACTGCGATATAGTGTATATCGGATGTTCGATAAAACAGTCTGGCTCGGTGAACACCGCGACCGTGCTTGCGAAAAAACTGATGCAGGAATACGAGGGGGCAAATATCCGCTGCGTAAATTCACTACACGCATCCGTCGGGGAAGGATTGCTCGCAATAAAAGCTGCGGAATTTGCGAAAAACGGAACGACTGCGGACGAGGTTGCGGAATACATAAACAATATGCGTAATTATGCGCATCAGTTTTGCACGGCGCACACACTTGACTACCTGAAGCGCGCAGGACGAGTAAAGGCGTCTGCTGCGTTTTTCGGAAATCTGCTCGGTGTAAAACCGATAATTGTTGCCGATGCGGACGGTGAACAGGCAGCGATAAAAAAAGTAAAAGGACGTTTGGCATCCCTGAATGAAATTGTTTCTCTTCTTAAAGAGCATATCAAAGATGCCGAAAATCAGACAGTTTATCTTGCGCATGCAGACTGTTCACCGGAAGAAATTGATGATCTGAAGAATAATATCCGTAAAGAGATCCCATGCAAGGATGTATATATTTGCACGATAGGTCCTATTATAGGCGCATCTATAGGACCTGAGGCTGTTGCGGTATTTGCATTCGGAGACGAACAGACTTACAGGATCGGAGAAAGATAAAATGGAAAGCGAGCATATTGACGGTTCACTTTTTATAAAAATGATTCGCGGAGGGATAGAAAATCTCTCAATGCATGCAGATGAGGTAAACGACCTGAATGTTTTTCCCATACCGGACGGAGACACGGGCAGCAATATGCTGCTGACTTTGCAGGGAGGGGAAACAGATTGTGAAAACGAGGAGATCGGAGCTGTATCCAGACAGACAGCAAACGGTATGCTGCTCTCGGCAAGAGGAAACTCCGGAGTGATACTTTCACAGTTTTATGACGGAATTGCCGACGGACTGGCGGGTAAAGCCAACGCGGATGCGGAAGATGTGGCAGATGCTTTTTTGTGCGGTGTAAAAAGTGCATACAGCGCTGTAGCAGAACCGACCGAAGGAACGATTCTTACCGTGATGCGTGAAGCGTCAAAATACGCAAAGGAAAAACGGCATGAGAATGTAAGTGATTATCTTTCCGATTTTCTTTTCAAAGCAAAAGAAACGCTTGAAGCCACGCCGGATATGCTTGCCGTCCTTAAAAAAGCCGGCGTTGTTGATTCGGGCGGCGCGGGGCTTGTATATATACTTGAAGGCGCCGCCAATGCGCTGGACGGCAATATTTCTGCCGGCTATACAAAACATAATAATGAGGTTCAAGGCAACAAGATCAACTTTGACAGGTTTGACGAAAACAGCGAACTCAAATTCGGTTACTGCACAGAGGTTTTGCTGAGGCTGCAAAACGCCAAAACAGATGTTGAAAGTTTTGACCCTGATATAATAAAAAGATATTTGGCTTCCGTAGGTGATTCTATAGTATGTTTTCGAACCGGAAGCATAGTAAAAATACATGTTCACACAAAAACACCCTATAAGGTCCTTGAATTTTGCCAGAAATACGGAGAATATCTGACCGTTAAAATAGAAAACATGTCTTTGCAGCATAACAGCCTGCCGTCTGAAAGCAAGCTTGCCGAAAAGACGGAACGAAAACAATTCGCCGTTGTGGCTGCAGCATCCGGAGAAGGAATAAAGCAGACGTTCCGCGAAATGGGCGCAGATTATATCGTGGAAGGCGGACAAAGCATGAATCCGTCCGCGGATGAATTTATTGAGGCGTTCAGGCAGGTGAACGCGGATGTTATTTTTGTTTTGCCTAACAACGGGAATGTGATACTCGCGGCAAAGCAGGCGGCAAAAATGTATTCCGGTTCGGACGTTCGAGTAATTGAAAGTCGTTCCGTCGGCGACTGCTATGCGGTTTTGACCATGCTTGATACAGATTCAGGGAATGCTGATGAAATAGAGAACGAAATGCGCGAAGCTATGAAAGACGTAACGACTGCCTTCGTTTCCAAATGTATCCGAAATACCGAAATAGATGGCTTCATGCTTCATGACGGGCAGTATATAGGTTTTGAGGGGAAAGAAATCGTTTCCGCAGATAATGACAGGCGTGATACAGCATGCATGCTTGCAGACCGCCTTGATTTTAACGGTCATGAAATATGCATTATTGTTCGCGGGGAAGATTCGGACGAAAACGAAGCTGAAGAAATTGCGGAGCATATCCGTAAATCGCATTGCGACTGCGAGGTTTTCGTGATCAACGGCGGACAGGAAATATACAGCTATATCATTATTATTGAATAGGGAGAAAATCGTATGAATATAGCAGTATGGTTTATTGCCGCGGTATGCGGTTTTGTTATCGGAGGATTCAACCCTGCAATCACGCTTTCAAAGGCGATATATCATGAAGACATACGGAATGTGGGAAGCGGGAATCCCGGATTTACGAATTTCAAGCGTGTATACGGCAACAGATATGCATGGTTTGTATTAGCGTTTGATTTGCTGAAAGGCGCAATAATGAGCCTGCTTTTCGGTTTATGGATATCGTCTTTCAATTACGATTTTCAGCTTGGGGCGGCATTCACGGGTATGTTTGTTATGCTCGGTCATTCGTTTCCCATACAGTATAAATTCAGAGGCGGAAAAGGGTTTCTTGTTTTGCTGTCAGTGCTTTTTGTTATTGATCTGCCTGCCGGACTGATCGCGGCAGCAATAATGGTAATACTGCTGCTGACGGTAAAATACATGTCTCTTGCCACGATGTGCGCGCTGAGCGTGGGAGCTGTAATGATTTTTCTTTTTGGATGCAATACCGTTGCCGCCATAATATATTCTGTATGCGTTTTATTTATGATCATACGGCATAAAGAAAATATTAAAAGACTTATTGCCGGTACTGAAAGCAAATTCAGCCTCGGAAAAAGTAAATAAAAGAAGGAGACCGTCTGAAATGACGATCTCCTTTATTTTTGATTCAATAATATTTTCTGTATGTCCTGATCAAACAGATTTCCAAGGTATATATTCCTTGCCTTCAAGAATATCTGCAATTCGTTCGCATGCGTGTCCGTCACCGTACGGATTTACCGCATGAGATATCTTTGCATACTCATCCGGATTATCAAGAAGTTCCGAAAACGCCTTGTAAATCGTTTCTTCATCTGTTCCTACAAGGCGAAGTGTTCCTGCATTCACGCCCTCAGGTCTTTCTGTTGTATCGCGCATTACAAGAACGGGAACGCCGTAACTGGGACATTCTTCCTGAATTCCTCCCGAATCTGTGAGGCACAAATAGCTTCGAGCTTCAAAATTATGGCAGTCAAATACTTCTATCGGTTCAATAATATGGATCCGGTCGCAATCTCCAAGCTCTTCATCGGCAATACGCCGAACAGTAGGATTCATATGAATGGGATAAACTGCCTTACAGTCAGGATGTTCGTTTAAAACGCGGCGGATAGCCCTGAACATATTATGCATTGGTTCGCCGAGGTTTTCTCTTCTGTGAGCGGTTATGAAAATCAGCTTTCCGTCCCCTACCCAGTCAAGTTCGGGATGCGTATAATCATCTTTGACTGTATGCTGCATAGCGTCAATTACCGTGTTGCCCGTGATGTAGATCTTATCCGGATTTTTACCCTCTTTAATAAGATGTTCTGCGGCAAGGTGAGTAGGCGCAAAGTTATATTGAGATACAATGCCTACCGCCTGACGATTGAACTCTTCAGGATACGGAGAATAGATGTTATATGTTCTCAGACCGGCCTCAACATGTCCGACCGGTATCTGAAGGTAAAAACACGCAAGCGATGTGACAAAAGTTGTAGAAGTATCGCCGTGAACAAGAACGACATCGGGTTTTTCTTTCTCCAGAACGTCTTTTATTCCCGAAAGGATATTTACGGTTATATCAAACAGCGTTTGACGATCTTTCATTATGTTAAGATCATAGTCGGGAACGACGTTGAATGTTGCAAGCACCTGATCGAGCATCTGTCGGTGCTGGGCGGTTACGCAAACAACAGTTTGCAAATTTTTTCTTTTTTTCAGTTCATTGACCAGCGGACACATTTTGATAGCTTCAGGACGTGTGCCGAAAACAGCCATTATTTTTTTTGCCATTTTTATCTCCTGTGTATCGGTATTCTGACATTTTTATTTTAACATAAAACAGCATCCGGAATTTTGAATACTGTTTTCAGGTACTGAATCAAAAATCCTCGGGAGAAAAATCAGATATTTATATGCAGGATTTTAAGTATACGTTTTAATATCTGATAACCGAAAGTATCTTTATGTCTGATAAAATAAACAAGACACAAAGAGCAATAAACAGCGGCGCCGCATGCTATCTGAATCAACAGGCTGATTATAGTGTATGAAGGCATCAACCAGTCAATCAATCTGACTGCGCCAAACATAATTATGCCCATAACCAGGAACGGCAGTGCGTCAATAATATATGATTTTATATCCACACTTTTACGCATTGGTATGATCTGGCATATCGCAACAGTCAGTTCTGCAGTCATTGTGCCTATCATTGCTCCTATAGCGCCAAGTAAAGGTATTAAAACAGAATTCATTATCAGATTTATAGCGGCACCAGTGATGATAGCCCGAACGTAGTATTTATCCTGTTCCATAGGTATAAGAACCTGATTTCTGAAGGTGTTTGACCATCCGATAAAAATCAGAGTAAACGCCAGACCGGATAACAGTACGCCGCTGCCCGCGAAATCATTTCCGTAAAAAATAATGACGAATCTGTCTGCGACGGCGCAGATTCCCATACCCATCGCTATAGTGATACAGTTGATAAACTGGAACGATTTTTTCAGGTAAACCCTGCACTGTTCAAGATTGTTATTTGCTACAAGATTACTGATCCGCGGAAGCATAACATTGCCCCATGCGGTAACGACTCCAAGACAGACCATGACGATCTTGTCTGCATTTTCATATAACGCAACTTCTGAATACGATCCGAAGGAGCCTATCATTACCTTATCCATAACCCTGTAAATGCTTGTTGCGAGGATAGGAATGAACAAAATCAGCAATGGTTTGATATGTTTTTTGAAGTTTTCGACAATATTTGTTTTACAAAAAGAGATGTATTTGCGAAGCCCGATCCAAAGGTAGCACTGCCCTACAAAATAACCGATATTCATGATCCATGAATAAAGGAGCAGATCATCCCGAGTTTTTACAAACAAAAACACTCCGGCTGTAGTAAACAGTTTAATAACTACTTTTCTTGTAACCGTGATCTTAAATTCTTCAAGGCCGAAAAAGAGCCAGTTTATATCAAAGCATGCGCTTAATACATAAGGCAACTGTGCAACATACAGAAGTTTGTCTGTATTATTAAAAACTATGAAAATAAGGATATAGGCGGAAAGGAAAAATGCGGAAACAAAAAACTGGACAGAATATAACTCGGAAAATGTTCTGTTGGCTTTTTCTTTTGTGTCTCTTACCTGAGAAATGCTTCTGTTGCCGTAATTGTTTATGCCGAGCATGCCCAACAAAAGAAAATAATATGCAATTGAACGCGTATAAGAAAAAGCCCCTACCCCGTCGGTACCAAGGACTCTTGATATATACGGAGCGGTAACCAGGGGCAGGATCATCTGCAAAACCTGGTATACCATATTGTATGCATAATTTTTCTTTAAACTTTTCATGCTTTAATGTTCTCGCGGATTTTTTTCAGACTGTCTGTAAGAATAGTCAGATTTGACAATGACTTAGCATAAACTGACTCATCTAAGATAATTTTTTTGTTATGTTTTTCTTCAAGAAGCGTATCCATGATCTGAGGGGTAAGGCTGTGATAAGAATATGAGTGATCGGAACAGCCGATTTCATGATAAAATCTTTCGGTTTTAAAGCGGTGAACAGGCGTTGATACCACTGCTCTTCCGTAAGCCGCGCCGATAATTCCGACATGGAGCTTTGTTGTGACGATAAAATCGACACGACTAAGCAGACTGCACATTTCCCAATATGATGAATACAAGTAGTGTCTGCAGGCTATGGATTCGCTTTTGAACAATTCTTCTATAAATGTAAGGTCTGTATTTTTCTCTTCGTTATCCATTCCGTAAATGACACTGTATTCCGTATGTTTTTTACAGAAATCAACGACAGGGATCAAAATGTTGTTTTTATATTTTTCATCATCTTTTGCTCCGAACGGAACATGAAGAAACAGAGTTTTTTTTGCATTTTCAAACAAACGGTCCAATTTCTCGGTCGTTTTCGGAATATCCATAGATGCAACGCTTATAGCGGTATCCTGTGTTTTGATCGCCTTACGTATATTCAGATTTTCAACGCAATAGTCATATGATTCTTTATTTCTGACAGTCAGAACAACAGATCTGTCAAGGATATCACGAATTCCATTACGAAGAAAACCGTAATAAATCGGCCCGACCTCAAGCCCGATTATCAATATCGGTATTTTTTTTCTGATATATTTTTTCCCGAGCTGAACATACCTTTTATAGCGGACAAGAGACTCTTTCAGAGCTTTTTTATCTTCTCCCAAATAACCGCCTGAAATATAAACCAAGGCATCAACTTTATTGTAATCGTCATCGGACATAATATAACGATAATCAAGACTTTCGCGCAGGTATTGACTTATTCCAAACGGCTGTCTGTCAAAAAACCAGATATTGTCATCCGGAAATGCCTGTCGTAAAGTATTGTAGAAGATATCGGCAAAGAGACAATCGCCGAAATTGGACCCGCTGACTGCGCCATGAAGCAATATATTCATTTTATTTCACTCATTTCATATCAACAGTCTGCTCTTTCGAGTTCTTAAGACAGACAAAATTACGAAAGGAATAAATGTACACCAAATCATCGGTCTGAAAACCTCGAAAAGGCTGCATCTGACCAGATTTATTAAAATATAGTAGTATGTATAGTATCTTACACAGTCATAATTGTTTTCAGCAGCTTTTTCTGCCCTGAAAAAATAACCGAGCATCAAACCTATCAGAAAAGCCGCAGGGATGCAGAACAGACCGAAATTCGAAAACAGATCGCCGAACATCGTCGCGCCGACGGCTCTGCCCAAATATGGGTTGACATAGGTTGAAGGAGATGCTTGCGAAAACAGATCACCGAACAAAGATCCTATAGGCAAAGCGGAAGGGATCGTTCGGAGTATAGTCATACCGTACTGGAACGGAAAGACCGACGGGAAGCATGAAACGATAGAAACAACAGAGAAAAAAGAAATGCCGAATTCTTCAAATACATCGTATATTAAACCGTCAAGTGCGAAAACATCCGCACCGTAATTGCCTAAAAATCCAAAGAAATCAGTGAGATTTCCGGTTCTGATCCTTCGGATGATTTCAAGGAAATTAAGGAAAAGGGCGACAAGAAGCACTATCAGAATAACTTTGCCGATATTAACTTTATTATTACTGTCTCCCGTCTTTTTTCTGAACATATATGCGCCGAATGTTACTATTGCCGATACGTAGTATCTCCTGTCACCGGTAACTGCCATTATTACGATAAAATAAGCGGCAAGTATTATAATAACAGGTTTTTTGATGGCAGGTCGGCTTTCCATCAGACAGATAAGTCCCGGAACATACAAAAAAGCAAGATCGTCGATCAATCCCGCGTTAGCGGTAATCGAAAGAAAGTTACCTGTTGCGGATGTTGAAATGACAGACTGGATATCGGTTATGATCCTGCAGGGAAGCCCTATTACAAGAAGTATCATTCCAAGATTGAAAAGCTGACTCTCATCGATATTTGCTGTTGTCTGCAAATAATCTCTTTTGCTTTTTTTTCTGTAAAGGCTGATCATACCTATAAAAAGAGCATGAACACAGCACACGACCATAATGCCTGTTCGCTGCATTTCAAGGGGCTCATATAATTTATGGAGCACCCAGTAGATTTTGCCGTCCTGTCCAAGATAATTGAGCCAGACACGCCCGAACATGAACAGATATGTAAGCAGCGTCATAACTGCAGGAAACTCGGTGATTTTTACCTTATATTTAACAAGGAAAGCAGCATTTATCAATAAAGACACCACAGAAAGATAGAAAACGGGCGCTGACCATCCTCCGCTGCTGATTTTATCAGAAGACCAGAAAAATGCAAGGACAACAAGGCAGATTATCATAAAAATAATTGTGATAATCCACAGTAATGCTTCTCCCTTTGAAACAGTTGTTTTCATTTCAGATCCTCAATATACAATAAAAAATTGAAAAGATTTAACATCAGATATGGTATACCCCTGGCAGATCGCAAATATTATGGCAATCCAAAACGATTTTTCCCATCAGTTTTTGCATATTATTCTTGATTTCGTTGTGTTTTACCATTATTACAACAAAATCAACATCATTCAAAAATGAATCAAGGCTGTAATACTGATTTTTTACTACTTCCTTTGTTATGTACGGGTCATAAACTTTCAGTCCCGTTCCAAGATGACGTTCCTGACTTTCAAGAAGCTGAAGAGTCGGCGATTCACGCATATCATCAACATTTTCCTTATAGGTAAGACCGTAAAGTCCGACACGGGAGATATCGCTCATACCGTTTTCTTTCATGATCTCATAGATCCTGTTCAGAACAAAATCAGGCATTCCGTCATTTGTTTTCATCGATTCGTCGATTACTTTTGCAAGGGAAGGATAGTCCCCTACAAGGAACCACGGATCTACGGAAATGCAGTGACCGCCGACACCGGGACCGGGTTGAAGGATATTGACACGGGGATGCATATTGCAGATTCTGATTATCTCGTAAACATCCATATTGTCGTGACGGCATATTTTAGCTATTTCATTGGCAAATGCAATGTTTACCGCGCGGAACGTATTTTCAACGACTTTCGTCATTTCAGCGGTTTTGATATCTGTGACAACGATCTCTCCTTTACAAAAAGAAGAGTAATACTTTGCTATTTTTTCACCGATTTGTCTGTTGTCGGCACCGATGGTCCTGTTGTTATGCAAAAGCTCATAAACCATATTGCCGGGAATAATACGTTCGGGAGCGTGAACAAGGTTGATATCTGTTCTGTTTTCTCCGTTCAGAACAGGTCTTATGCTTTTTTCGATAGTTCCCGGAGAAACTGTCGATTCGATTACAAGTACGGCGTTTGCAGGCGCTACTTTAAGGACATCCTTAACTGCGGCAACAACATAACACGGATCTACTTTTTTGCTGAATTTATCATAAGGAGTAGGAACAGAAACTATGTAGGTATCTGTTACCTGATATTCCGTTGTAAATCTGATACCCGCTTTTAAAGCATTCTGAAAAAGATCATCGAGTCCATCCTCTTTGAATGTGGTATGACCTGACTGAAGCGTGGCTACAAGTTCTTTATTGTAGTCAGTTCCTATTACCTCAACCCCGTGAGAGGCCATCATAAGAGCGGTAGGAAGTCCTATATATCCAAGTCCGATTACGTTAATCATTTCAGTTCTCCTCTATTTCTAACAGTTGATTTTTTACTTCATCCATGCGTGATCTGAGTTCGTCCTGCGAACGGATGGCGTCTTTCAGAAATTCATTGCATTTAAGCTTTATCTCGTCAAAATCACGGGTGGTATACCAGTCATAAAACTTATCGGCGAAACTTCCGTCAAGGCAGTCGTCAACAGCGAATGCAATGCCGCATTTTTCTGCAAGTTCGGCAACATATGTATTTTTGTATACAAGTATGGGTAAGCCGAGCGCTACAGCATAATATAGCTTATTGGACAGCGCATACTTTAAATTCAGATCCTCTGTTCCATATAAATTGAAAATCACATCAGCATCAGCAAGGAACTCGCCTGTCTGTTCCTTGGGGAATTTACCGTGTACAACGACGTTTGTGATGCCATTTTTTTCAATGTAAGATTTGATCGATTCTGAACCGGAACCGGCGACCGTAAGCTCGTATCGGGGATCGTTTTTTATTTGTTCAATAAATTTTATAAGGTGATCGTAAAATCTGATATATCCGATATATAAAATTCTGATCTTATCGTTATTTTCGGGTTTTTTCTCGCTATTCGCCATTGACTGAAGAGTTTCATCCATAACCTTCTGGTTATAGCTGTGGAAGAAAAGATAATTGTCAAAATTATGTGTCAGTTCGGGAATATATTTTTCGGAAGAAACCGTAGTGAAGAGAGAGGATTTTATCGCTGAATTCAATGGAATATTCAACACTTGCCTAAGACCCACATTCAGATCTCTGACGTTTACGCAGTATCTTTGCTTATACTCTTTTTTCAGCACCCGGCAGATAAAAGCAGCGGTATATTCGCTCCATACAATAACAAATCCGTATTTATTCTTTTTAAGGATGGAAGAGGCTTCTTTTCCGAATTTAAAAAAGCCGAACAGCTTCTGGAGCTTATTCTTTTTCTTGTATGAAACAGGATAGTTCACCTCTGCTCCCGTATTTTCATCTTCATCATATTTATTCATATAAATAACGTCATACGGAATACCGTTTTGTTTCAGATAATCGAAATAAATATTTGCCATTATCATATGACGGGGAGCGCTTGCAAAAACAATACATACTTTTTTCATTTCAGTTATTACCATCCATTATCGTTATAAAGCATTGACGCCACATTTCCTCTATTTTTTCAGGCTTGAAACGTTCGGTTACCTTAGTGGCGTTTTCGGCTACGGAATTACGCAATTCGGTATTGCCTATCAGTTCACAGACTGCATCAGCTGTTGCATCAACGTTTTCTACCGGCACGAGAAGTCCGTTTTTATCATTTTCCAACAGCATTCTCGGTCCGCCCGGCGGACAATCGGCTGCGACACAGGGAATTCCTGCCGCCATCGATTCAAGAAGCATATTCGGAATCCCTTCGCTTCTTGAAGGAAGGAGAAAAACCATGACATCGTGAATATCTTCAATTATATGAGACGAAAGTCCCATATATTCTATATACGGTCTTATTTTCAGATCATCGATCAGCTGTCCGTAAAGCTTTTCAAAATCGCCGTCTCCATATATCCGCAGTTTATAGTCCGGGTATTTTTCAATAATTTTTTTCATGGCTTTAATGCCTATATCGAAGCCTTTTTCCTGCTCAAGCCTCGCTGCGGCCATTGCTATGATCTTTTTTCTTTCCGGATTCCGATCAAAACTGCTCTCTGAAGACAGGAACGGATTTGGGATCACTGCAGTTTTATTATCCGGGATATTCGGATAAAAATCTCTTGCTCCCTGAAGCTGAAATACTACCTTGTCGCATTTTTTATATGCATATTTGCTCATCAGCTGGTTAAACGCAGAGATCATCTGGGGAGCACGGCGTTCAGAACCGATCACCTTACATTTTGTGCTTTTCACCGCCTTGACCGCAACGGTAGTGAAATAATACCCGAACGCACATAAAATATCGATATTTTCCCGAACGACAATTTCTCTTGTTTTTTTTGCGATATTGTTTAATTCATTTATCTTTCCGAAAAAACCTTTTCCCTTTTTTATAAGATCACCTATATATATTTGCTGAACATTGTCGGGAAAAGAGTATATATTACCCTGCTGTGTTGTAATCAAAAATATTTTATCAGCACAGGGAGCAAGAGAACGGACGACAAATGCCATCATTTTTTGTGCTCCCCCGGAGCTGAAGTTGTTTGTGACAAAACCGACATTCATACAA
>JAEEGI010008107.1_pt1 | contig 23286 bp, 23 predicted proteins | sample 8958751 | NCBI WGS metagenome assembly JAEEGI01 (sample SAMN16246545, study PRJNA631951) | gut metagenome | biome: gut microbiome; feature: rumen; material: KS-attached | host: Bos | place: Iran: Karaj | collected 2018-10 | reverse complement strand
GAGCAATTGGGTCTTTTTTGCAGCTGGCAAAGAGCATCAGTCCGATGCAGCAAACCAGGAAAAATGTGGATTTCTTCATGATGATATACGTTTTAGGTTATTGTTTTACGAGTTTTCCAGTCAGCGTTCCCGACACTTCTTCAAAGATCTGCTCTTGACCCATGAAGGTGGCCGATCCATTGCCCGTAAAGGAACCTGTGATGTTTAAGGTGTCGCTTGCGGCTTTGGTGCCCTCCAATTGCAGGTCGAGGTTGAATAGGTAAGGGTTGCTGAGTTGATGCGTTTCGTCAATGACAAGGTGGAGTGGGTTGAAGGTGGCCTTGTCGTTATTGGCGGTACCCATAGCTTGATGCGTTTGGTCGTCAACGGTCATGGAAGCGATAAGTGCATTGTTTTCAGAGCCTTTGGTGATGACCATGCCAATGCCGTCGATGGGGAAGGCCATTCCGGTTTGCTCCTGGTTGTTCATCGAGGTGATGGTGAGCGTAAACTGGCCGAGATAGTCGCCAATATAATCGGTGGTGTAGTCGACGGGTTCGGGCATGGGTTCAGGTTCGGGTTTTGTGCAGGCAGCAAAGAGGACTGCAAAGCTGCATAATGCAATAAGAAGTGTTTTTTTCATGATGCTATTTATTATGTTTGTTGATGTCCAAATAATAATAAAGTGCAAAAATAAGGCCAAAATGCTTTGGTTAAACGCTTTTTCTGTAAAAAATCGTATTTTTGAGCCTCATTTTGTGTCTATGAAGAAGAAATGGATACCCTGGGTAGTGGCGCTTGCCGTTTTGGCATTGGGTATGGCGCTGCTTTATGTACTTGGTCCCGTTGAGGGTCCGATGCCGTTGTGGATGTCGATCCTGCCACCTTTGGTGGCCATCGCGATGGCCTTATTATTAAAAGAGGTGATTTCGTCGCTCTTTGTCGGCATCCTGACGGGTACCTTCCTTATGGCCTTGTATGGCGGGGCGAGTCCTGCCTCGGCCTTGGGCGGCGGACTGCTGCGTGTGGTCGACACTTACGTCGTGGGCTCGTTGTTCGACGCCGACCATGTGACGATCATCGTTTTCACGCTGCTCATTGGCGGTACGGTGCGCATCATCACTGCCAACGGTGGCATGCAGGGTGTGGTCAATTGGCTGTCGCGAAAGGCAAAAGGGGCGCGTTCGGGTCAGCTGATGACTTTCTTCATGGATCTTTGCATTTTCTTTGACGACTATTCTAACACGCTTGTCGTAGGCAACACGATGCGTCCCATTGCGGACAAACTCAAGGTGTCGCGCGAGAAACTGGCTTATATCGTCGACTCCACTTCGGCGCCCGTGGTAGCAGTGGCCTTCGTGACAACCTGGATTGGGGCGGAACTGAGTTACATCCAAGATGGCATCAACGCCATTGGATTGGATGCCTCGGCCTACTCGGTGTTCTTCCATTCCCTGGCTTATAGCTTTTATCCTTTCTTGACCCTCGGTTTCGTGTTGATGCTCATCTTCAGTGGACGCGACTTCGGCCCAATGCTGAAGGCTGAACGTAAGGCACGCATTGCTTCTTCCATGGAAACGGACATGTCGAACAGCGTGGCGAAACCTGCCCATATCATCGATGCCTTGATTCCATTGACTGTGCTGATTTTTGGCACTATCATCGGACTGATAGCCACGGGTTACGACGCCTCGGTGTGGCAGGCGGAAACGGATTTCTTCTCCAAACTCTCCGAAACCATAGGTGCAGCCAATTCTTATAAGGCTTTACTTTGGGCTTCGGTGCTCTCACTACTCACCGCCATCTTGATGACTTTGTTGCGAGGCGACATGAAGTTTGGAAAGATCATGGAGGAGATGGTAGAAGGCTTCAAGAGCATGTTCAACGCGGTGTTGATTCTGACCATGGCTTGGTCCATCGCCTTGGTAACCAAGGATATGCACACGGCCGAGTTTGTCTCTCATTTGCTGGTGCAATGGTCGCTTTCGCCCGTGGTGGTTCCCGTGTTGACCTTCCTCTTGGCCGCTTTGATCGGCTTCTCGACGGGTACCTCATGGGGCACGATGGCCATCCTTTATCCCTTGATTCTGCCGGCTTTTTGGCTACTCTGCCAGGAACAGGGCATGAGCGTTGATGCGACGATGCCGTTGTTCTACAATGTGGTGGCGTCGGTGCTGGCGGGTTCCGTCATGGGCGACCACTGCAGCCCGATTTCCGACACGACGATTATGAGTTCCTTAGCATCCAGCTGCAACCATTTGCAGCATGTCAGAACACAAATGCCATACGCCCTCACCGTGGGTGGAGTGGCAGTGCTGTTGGGCGTGTTGCCCACGGCATTAGGCCTGCCTTCTTGGGCGGCGTTTTTGATGGGATTTGTGGTTTTGTGGCTGGTGGTGCGTTTTGTGGGGAAGAAAGTGTGATAATGATTGTTTTTTTACCTTTTTTTGAGCAAAAAAAGTTGTAATACTAATACATAACATTATAGGAATCAGTATATTAAAATGCAAAAAGTTTGTAATGACTCTAAAAGTTGAATTTACGACGTTATTTTGTTCTACTTTTGCAATATGAATAACAACAAAACAAAAATGAGAATTCCTAAAATGAAGTTTTCCAAAACAATAAGTTTTTCAATTGCGTTGGCAATTGTCGTCTTTACTGTACAGTCTTGTTATAAAGATGATGCTAATCATCATTATCGTATCCCATTTAAAAACGATACAAATCATTCCATCTATGTTTTCCCAGAAACTAAAGAGCAATTCCACATGTCACCTCATTTTCATGATACGATCTTACATTCTTTTTACTGTGATCCTAGTAGAGACACTATTAATTTCAAGGTAAGACCAAGAGAGGAAAATGAGTATGCTTTCTTTTTTATGTCATGTTATGAGGCTATGTTTGGTTATGATTTTGACACGCTTTTGGCCTTTGTAATAAACGCTGACACATTAGAAAGGTATGGATGGGATGATGTTTGTACATATTATAAAGTTGAACAACGCTACGACTTAAGTTTGGAGGATTTGCAATACTTAGGGTTCAAGCTTTGCTTCCCTCCATCCGAAGCGATGAAACATATTCACATGTGGCCGCCCTACGGCACATATGATGAAAACGGAAACATAAGAATCGAAAAACAATAGCAAAAACTAGTCGCAGCGTTGCCCCTCGTACTGCTGCACCTCGTCGTATTTGTATTCCAACGAGATTCCCACTTGCTTGAACATCTCCTCGGTCTCGGCACCGTCGTGGTAGCGGCGTTCGCATACCACGCGGACGATGCCACAGTTGATGATGAGCATGGCGCAGGTGCGGCAGGGGGTCATGCGGCAATAAAGGGTGCTGCCGTCCAAGGCGATACCTCTTCTGGCGGCCTGGCAGATGGCGTTCTGCTCGGCATGGACGGTGCGCACGCAGTGCTGGGTGACGCTACCGTCTTCGTGGATGACCTTGCGGAACAAGTGGCCCACATCATCGCAATGGGGAAGACCCTTGGGCGAACCCACATAGCCCGTCACCAGGATTTGTTTGTCCTTCACGATGACGCAGCCGCTGCGACCACGGTTGCAGGTGGCACGCTCGCTGACGGTGTCGGCCAGGTTGAGGAAATAATCATCCCAGGAAGGGCGCACATGCAGCTGTGTCAACACCTTTTCCACCTGTTGGTGCAACTCCGGGATGGTGCCGTCGTTCATGAAGACGAAGTCAGCCTCCTTGATGCAGGCGCCGAGGTTCTGCTTGTTGGGGTCAGAGGCGGTCATCTCGCGTTCCTCGTTGGACACGAAGGTCTCGAAGTCGATGTGGTCGGTCTCCGAACCACGCAGGTAGATGCGGTCGTAGCGGATCTTACGGTCGGCGTCGACGGCGAAGAGGTAGAACTCGCCCTTCTCGCGCAACGAGTGGATCTCGCCTGGGGTACGTACGCTCTCGATGACGGCGTTCTTGCCTTCGGCCTTGGCACGCTCGAAGAGCTGGTCGGTGATGTAGCTGGGGCAGTGTGCAGCGCGCAGGTCGTTGCCCACCATGGTGAGGGTGTCGCGGTTCACCTCAAGGCCGCGGCGTTGGCATTCTTCTGTGATATAGGCCCGCACCGAGTAGTGCACGAAGCCTTTTTCCTTGACGAGATAGTCGACGATGGTGCCTTTTCCGGCGCCTAGTGTTCCTGTTATTCCTATGATGATCATGGTCTTGTTGTTTTTAAGAGCAGGGGTTCCGCTGCGCTTCACCGCCTGCTTATTATCCAGTCGTCCCTACGGGACTGATATTAACTCTAAACTCTAAACACTCAACTCTAAACTACTTCACTTGTTCCTTAATCTCCACCACCCACTTCGTCACATCGGCGGGCTGGAATTGCTCCATCTTCTCCAGCAGGTCCTTCGCGTCGTCGCTGACGATGAGGTTCTCGGCGTGTTCACGACGCATGAAGCCCTCGTCGGCGATATGTTTGATGAACGCGACGATGCCATCGTAGTAGCCGTTCACGTTGTATAGCGCTACGGGCTTGTCGAAGACGCGAAGTTGGCTGAGCACGTAAGCCTCAAAGAACTCGTCCATGGTGCCGATGCCTCCAGGCAGGGCGATGAAGCCATCGGCCATGTCCTCGAGGATTTTCTTGCGTTCGGCCATTGAGTCTACCACAATGAGCTCATCGATGCCGTCGTGTCCGACGTGCATGTCGAGTAGGTGCTTTGTGATGGTGCCGGTCACCTTGCAACCGCGTTCCATCATCACATCGGCGATGACTTTCATCAGGCCCACGCTACCACCGCCGAAGAGCAGCTCGCAGCCATGGTCGGCCAGCACGTGACCCAATTCTGCGGCTTTTTCCTTGTAAATCGGGTCGAAACCCATGCTGCTGCCACAAAAGATACAAATCTTCTTCATTCGCTAAATTTTTGCAAATGTAGGTGTTTTTTTCGTAGTTTTGCAACACCTAAATCTAAAATCATGAAAAACACGAAGCTTATCTTTGCATTGGCCTTGGCTTTAGGCCTGGCCTCTTGTGGCAACCAGCCCAAGACGAACAATGCTATTGATGATGGAAACAATATTGATAGCGTGGCAGTGGTTTCGGAAGCGCCTTTTGAGTGGAGCTTTGATTTGATGTGGAATATTTATATGATGAAGGCATTTGGATATCAGTTGGACGAAGAGGACACTGTCCGATTGGTTCGCGAGAGAGCAAAACGGAGCTATGATGCTCAACCCTTGAAAAACACGCTTCATGTTCACACTATCGATTTGACATATTGCTATGGGGATACTGATGTTATAGGCTTCAAATATGATGAAGCGGATAAATTGTTTGTGTTCTTTCTTGTTGATGAAGAATGTGAGCCTCCTTGTCACTATAGTTGCCATACATTTTCTTATGATTTGAATGAAAAGACAATAACCGAGGTGGAGTGCCCAATCATGCCGCTGGAGGCCAAGGATTTCTTGGATGGATTGCTCTTGTTGGATTACACGGCGGATCAATTGTCGGAGATGAAACCGGTAGAAGATTGTGATGAATTTAGGTTTATGAGGGGGACTGAAAACGCTGATCTTTTGGTGCAAGCTGAGTGGTTGGATGAAAACTTAAAGCATCGTGCTAATGTTTTGGCCTTCGATTGGAATGGCCATGAGTTTGTTCGCAATCCCGAAGCGGATATTTTGGGAACTACGATTCTCAAAGACGGTTTCTGCAGTCTCCCGTTTGATTCGGAGATTCCATACGAGATACAGGGATATGATATTGAGAGGCAGACCTTTATGGCCGAAGGTGAGGAGCAGGAAAAATATGTTATTTCAAAAGATGGAGAATTGATTATGGAGATTGAACCTGAATGGGAGATTGCGAGTGGCGGCTTCATGCTCGATTTCGATCCTGATAATCTTGCTTTGAAACCTAACCATAAAGTTGACATCGTCAATATCTATTGCGACCGTTATCAGACTGCTGACAAGTACCATGTCGGGACCCTAATCCGGGAGATATTGGAAAAGTATGCCGACGAAGCCATCACGCTATATACTGTCGACGAGCAGTTGATGGTTGACGTGGATGGCATCCAGTTTGTCGTGGATAAGAACGACTATGATGGAACGCTTCCCGAGATTCAGAGTGATGAGGGCGCCATTGTAGAGAATCCTACTTTCAAACCGGAAGCCAAAGTGAAAATGATCCGTTTGTATAACACGAAATAAAACCCAAAATGGATAGGACGATAGGCATTTTGGGTGCCATGGCCCAGGAAATCGACGAGGTGAAGGCCCTATTAACGAACAAGACCGTAGTCAAAATCGCGAACCGTGAGTTCGTGGTAGGCAAGATCAATGGCATCGCCTGTGTGGTGGCTTTCTCCAAATGGGGCAAGGTGGCCGCTACGATCACTGCCACCTTATTAATACAAGAGTTCGGCGTCACCGACCTCTTCTTCATTGGCACGGCAGGTGCCTTGGCTGATGGCCTCAAGGTGGGCGACATTGTGATTTCAAAACGCCTTGTGCAGCACGACCTTGACGCACGCCCCATGATTTCGCGCTTCGAGTTGCCTTTGCTGAACCGTGTCTATGTTGACAGCAACCCGGAATTGACCGAGCTGGGTGGCAAGGCCGTGAGCAGTCTGTTGCAGAAAGGCGTGGAGCACATGGTGGGCGAGGAGGCCGTCAAGGAGTTTAACCTTGCACCGACCCTGTATTTCGGCGACATTGCCAGTGGCGACCAGTTCATCAACAGCGATGAGAAACGCGAGGAGATCTTGGGCTTGTTGCCCGATGTGCTCTGTGTCGAGATGGAAGGCGCCGCCGTAGCACAAGTCTGTCTGGAATTTGGCACGCCCTTCACGGTCATCCGTACCATAAGCGACACTGCTAATCACAATGCACGCGTCGACTTTGGCAAGTTCATCATTGAGGTGGCCAATGCCTATTCAAGGGCCATCGTCCAGGAAATCATGCGTCTGCTATGATGATTACATAATCATCGCACACACACTACCCACCAGCAGAAACACTATAAATCCGATGACCAAGCATCCGAGTTTGGACTTGAGGGCGAGTTTGGTGTGTGAGAGCAGCTCTTTCAGCGAAGGCCGTTTCTGGTCGACCGCCTTTCTTTGTCTTGTTTTCCCATTGGGGAGGATCTCGTAATACAATGGGGCGCCATACATCATCGCTTTGGCCAGTCCGCCAGCCGCCAGGATGGCGAAGAAGCCTGGGATGCAGTACCATGCCGCGCCGTAGCCGATGCGGATGTCTGAAAGTGGCTGCCATCTTAATATTTGAATAGGTATGGCGATAAGGATAGGCAGGAAAATCACGGCAAGGATAATCAACACGGTTTTGATGATGCGCCAAGGAGTGAAAAATTTCAGCTTGGCAGGCACGGGGCCTTGGCCAAAGTCGGCGACGAACTCCGTCTGGGTGTCGTTGTGGCTGGCTTTTTCTTTGGGCAAAGTGATGATTTCTTGAATGAGCTCCTTGTGGTGGCGGTTGTGGGCGATGGCGAAGAAGACGAGGCCGAATACGGCGGCGACAGCTAAACCAGCAAGCGCCTCTCCAATAATTAACGAAGCCAAAATGCTGACCACCAAAGTGGAAAGCAAGGGCCATAGCCACCATTTGCTGGTCAGGTTTTTCGTTTTCCCCGTGGCAATTGATACTTTGCCGTTTTGTCCGTTCACGGCTGCGGCTATGCCACCTTTGCATTTCACTAGATACACGGGCAAGAGGGCGGGGATGGACTCGTTTTCGTCATCGTCAAGGATGACGGTGAGCTCTTTGGTGCCCACTTTCTTTGTGAGGTTTTGGTATAGTTCTGCACGGGTTTCTTCTGAAACGCGGGCATTCAACGCTTCCCCAACCACATTCTGGATCTTGGCGTTTTGGTGGTTCAGGTAGCCGAAGTCGAATGCGCGAGCCTCATCAAAGTCGAAAGGCTCGATGCCATCGAGAAACAGGTTGTCCCAGTCTTTGGAGGCATTCACGGCAGTATGGTTCAGATAAGCGCGAAACGGATAATTCGCCCCTGTGCCGTCTTGGAGGGTGATGCTCATTCTTCCGTTATAGGCACCGCGAACGATGTGATAAGGCAGATAACATCCTGTGAAACGGTGACGGTTCTTCTCGATCAGTTTGGCCGCAGGGTTGCTTTTGTTTTGGTTCAGCCAGGCATTCAACTTGTTCAGGGCTTCTTCCTTGCTGAGTTTGAAGGGGATGATCACCTCTGGCACATCGTTGCCAGCAAACTCGGCGTCAATCATGGTGTTTTGGCAAAAGGGGCATTGTGCCGAGGCATCCTCACCCGTGGCCATCGTTTGGGCTCCGCAACTCGGGCAGGAAAAAGACTTGACTTTGGCGAGGTCCTGAAGGACGATGCCATGATGGAGGCTTTTCCAATGCCGGTATTCGGCTATCTTTTCCGAGGACTCGGCTTCGGAGCCGCAATGTGAACAGCAATATTTTTGCTTGGATATATTATAATATTGGTCGCCTCCGCAATTGTTGCAACGGACGACTAATGGGTTGCTGACTTGTTCTTCCATAGTGGATATGCTTAATTTGGTTCGACGATACTAGTTTTCCAATTCTAATCTAATTCTAATAATCTCCCAAAACATCCCCATTCCAATTTCAATAATGTCATCAGGAAAGTCGAACATAGGGTCGTGAAGCGCGGGCTGTTCCAAGCCAGAACCCAATCCAAAGAAACCAATAGGGCAGACGCTCCCAAACCTTCCAAAGTCCTCTGACCAACGGAAAGGCTCTTCCAAATGACCAAGGCTTAACTCGAGATTTTTTGCGGCTTGCTCTATGGTTTTCACGCAGTCGGCATTGCTATTGGTAGCGGCGAAGGCCTCGTGCATTGAGAAATTGAAGTCGAAGAGGTAGTCCTTGGCCTTGGCGCGGCAAAACTCAATGATCTCCGTTGACATCAGTTCCAGGTTGCGGTCGTTGAAGCTGCGTAGGGTGAGCCAAATCTCGGCATGGCCAGGGGCGACGCCGAAGGTTTCTTCGCCTAAGATGGCATGGGTGATGACAAAGGTGGTCAGAGGCTTTACGGCCTTCAGTTGCTCGCGTTTTTTCTCCAAATGGTGGATGAGTTGGGCAAGTAATTCCGATGGGCTATGCCCCGTCTCAGGTTGTGAGGCGTGTGCGGTACGACCGTCGAAAACGAGTTTCAATCCAAAAGAAGCCGCAGCAAAGCAACCTTCCTTCACCATGATTTTGCCTTTCTCAAAGCCGGGAAGGTTGTGTAGTCCGTATGCCACATCAGGCTTGATTTGCTCAAATTGAGGGTCGTTGAGGATGGCCTGCGCTCCTTGTCCAGTTTCCTCGGCGGGTTGGAAGAGTAGCACCACCTCGCCTTGGTCTGGACGCTGTTCGCCGAGCCATTGCGCCAATCCGCAGAGGATGGTGGCATGGCCGTCGTGGCCGCATTTGTGCGAAACGCCTTGGTTTTGTGAACGATAGGGGAGGTCGTTGGGCTCGGGGATATGCAAAGCGTCAATGTCGCCACGGATGAGGATACGCTTGCCGGGCTTTGCACCTTTATAGATAGCCGCCAAGCCATAACCGCCGATTTTCTCGATGATTTGGTCGGGCAGAGTCTGCTTCACCCATTCATTCAAGATTTTGTTGGTCATGGCCTCCTGTCCCGAAAGCTCGGGATGGGCATGGAGGATATGTCTAAGTTCTATGAGGTTTTGCATGATGAGATTCTTTGGTGCAAAAGTAGTGTTTTTTGCTAAAGGACTTCTCGAGTCAGAAATATTTCGTATTATTGCAGTCTGAAAAGGAGGCTTGATTATGACTACTATGACCATCAGTTACGATGAAAAAAATGCTCAGATTATGGAGCTTATCCGCAAGTTGATTGCGGCAGGAGTCATCACTTATCCTGAGTGGGAAGAATGGACCGAAGAAGAGGAAAAACAGGCGTTTCTTTGTACGTCAAAGGCTAATGCTGCAAAATTGTTCTCAAAGCACTTGGTATGAAGTATTCACAACGTGATATTGTTGAAATCAATTTTTTGTTTCCTGACGGTTCATTCAAGCCGCATCCCGCTGTCATTGATGTCAAGTGTCATATTCTGGTGGGTGATATTGAACGTGATGTTATTCGTAAAATCAGCAGAATGAAGCAACCTTTCTTTGATGAGATGGTAGATAAAGTCATACAATCCATATTTTAAGCTTATTATGCAAACCGTACTCTATCCCCTGAAATTCAAGCCCATCTTCAAAGACAAGATCTGGGGCGGACGAAAGATCAAGGAAGTCCTTGGGATGGACTATGGTCCGTTGCCGAACTGTGGCGAGGTGTGGCTACTCTCTGGCCTTTGGGACGAGCAGAGCGAAATCGCCAACGGTGACTTTGAGGGCGACGAGATCAACGACCTTGTGGAGACTTTCATGGGCGATTTAGTGGGGGAGAGCGTCTTCGACAAATACGGCGAACAATTTCCTTTGTTGCTGAAGATCATCGATGCCAACGACTGGCTCTCGGTGCAGGTGCACCCCGACGATGAGTTGGCCGAGAAGCGCGATTTGGGCAACGGAAAGACCGAGATGTGGTATGTGATGCAAGCCGACAAGGATGCTGAACTCGTTATGGGCTTCAACCGAGAAATGACCCGAATGGACTACGTCAAAGTGTTGAAAGACAATACACTGCAATCGGTGTTGAACCATGAGCAGGTGAAGAAGGACGATGTGTTTTTCATTCCTGCTGGACGCGTCCACGCTTTGGGACCTGGCATCATGGTAGCCGAGATACAACAGACCAGCGACACCACCTACCGCATCTACGACTGGGATCGCATTGATGTGGCGGGGATGCGTCGCGAGTTGCATATCCCGCAGTCGGTGGAAGCTATTGACGGAACGATGCCCGAAAACTACAAGACCGAGGTGCCTAATGTGATGAACAAGACGGTCTCTGTCGTTGATTGTCAATACTTTGTTACCAACCTTCTGCAGCTTCAAGGCGAGATGGAGAAGGACTATTCCAATCTTGACTCTTTCGTCATTTTGATGCCTTTGGAAGGATTTTTTTCATTGAATTGGGAAAATGGCGCGGTTTTTGTAAAAGCAGGTGAATGTGTCCTGATTCCGAACCTCATTAAAAAGGTGAACATTAGGGCAGAGCAGTTTTGTAAACTACTTGAAGTATATTGTCAACTTGAGGAAAACGAATTTTAAATATTTGAATATTAAATCTTTAAATCAATGAAAAAACTTATGACACTTTTGCTGATGGCTCTGATGGTGACAGGCCTTCATGCACAAACGAAATCGGACTTGCCAAATATCACCTTGAAGAATCTGAAGGGTAAGGATGTGAACATCGCCAAGCTCAACAACGATGGCAAGCCTATTGTCATCACATTTTGGGCCACTTGGTGTGGTCCTTGCATAAAGGAGCATAACGCCCTCAATGATGTATACGAAGATTGGAAAACTGAGACGGGCGTGAAAATTTATTCCGTCTCCATTGACGACTCACGCTCGACCGCCAAAGTGAAGCCCGTCGTGGAAGGCAAGGGTTGGGGCTTCGACGTATTGCTCGATGTTAATGGTGACCTTAAGCGCGCTATGAACGTGAGCAATCCGCCTCACACTTTCCTAATTGATGGTAATGGCAAGATTGTCTATCAGCATACAGGTTATTTTGAAGGCGCTGAAGACGATCTCTATGAAGAAATACTAAAAATCGCTAAGAAAAAGTAAATCAATATTTTATGCGAAAACACATACTAGTTTTACTCGCACTCGCCCTGGGTTTTAGTTTCAGAGCGAGTGCACAGTCATTTGTTGAAGGCGGTCAGGTGAGCGGCAGCTTCCAGACCGATGCACAGTATTACATGCTCGACAAGGGCATCGGTATTAACGACTTAAACGGCAAGAAATTTGGTATCAATGGCTTCGGCAAGGTGAACTACACCAATGGCAACTTCTCGGCGGGCATCCGCTTTGAGGCTTTCATGCCTGAGTTGAACGGCTTCCGTAGTGAGCTGAATGGCGTAGGCTTGGCCAATTTCTTCGCCACATACGACAACGGCTTCATCGGCATGACCGTGGGCGACATCTACGACCAGTTCGGTAGCGGACTCGTGTTCCGCACTTACGAGGAATGGTCGTTAGGCATGGACAACGCTTTGCGCGGTGCACGCGTGGTGTTGCGTCCCACCCAAGGCGTCACATTGAAAGGCGTCTATGGTCGCCAGCGTTTCTTCTGGGCACCTTATCTTGAACGCGACATGGGTAACGATGACTATCGTGGCATTGTGCGTGGCGTGGATGCCGAATGGGACTTCAACCAGAGCATTCCTTCGCTTAACGACTCCGAGTTCAAGATGAGCCTCGGCGGTAGCTTTGTCAGCAAGAAGCAGAATGACCTCAGTTCGTTCTACAACATTCCCGAAAATGTAAGTGCCGCTGCAGCCCGCATCAACTTGGGCTATGGCAATTTCGCCTTCAGCACCGAGTATGCCTACAAGATCAACGACCCATCTGCCATCAACAATTTCATCTACAAGGAAGGCCGTGCCTTGATGTCGTCGCTAAGTTACTCGCAGAAGGGCTTCGGTGCCGTGTTGCAAGTAAAGCGCACCGACAACATGAGCTTCAAGTCGATGTACACTGGAAAGCAGAATGACCTGGACATCAACTTTATCCCACCTATTAATTATACCCACACCCATAGCCTGCCGTCGATGTACACCTATTCGACCCAGCCTAATGGTGAGATGGCTGCCCAATTGCAGGTCAACTATACTATCCCGAGAGGTACCGCTCTTGGTGGTAAGTATGGCACCAAACTCGCCTTTAACATGAGTCAGGTAAACGACATTGTCCGCGATTCTGTAGCTTTCGGCAACCAGATGGCTTTGAACCAAGCTGGCACTTTGGGCTACGCTTCCAAGTTCTTTGCCATCAGTGATCACCGCTTCTTCCGCGACATCAACTTTGAGGTCGACAAGAAAATCAGCAAAGATTGGCACCTCACCGCACAATACATCAACTTGTATTACGACATTGAGACCATCGAAGGCCACGCTGGTTCGCCTGTTGTGAAGGCCAATATTGGTTTCATGGATGTGACTTATAAGATTAACAAACGCCAGAGTTTGCGCCTCGAGTTGCAAGGCTTGTGGGAAAACGAAGTCCACAAAGGCTTCGAGGTTGAGGAAAGCGAGAAGAAGGACTACCAGAAGCGCGGCGACTGGGCCTTTGCGCTGCTGGAATACTCTGTCAACCCGCATTGGTCGTTCTCCATCGCCGACAAGTGGAACTATGGTAACCCTGTAGAGGAATATCGCGACCATTATTTCACGGGTACGGTCACCTATATCCACGATGCCACCCGTGTCATGCTGAGTGCAGGCCGCCAAAGTGAAGGCGTGGTCTGCGTGGGCGGTGTGTGCCGCACGGTGCCCGCCTCAAGCGGCGTTTCGCTGACCGTTTCAACGAGTTTTTAATCGATGTTTAAAATTCTAAAAATCAGAGCAATGAAAAAGATTTTAAGAATATTTGCCTTGGCCTTGACTGTCATGTTGGGTTTGAATGCCTGCGATGTCGAGAAGGAGCCTTACATTCAAGGTGCTGAAGACGAGAGATATATTTTGGAATTTAGAGTGGATAGTGTTTATGGCACTGTTGACGAGGATACCAAGATGGTGAGGTTGGATTTCCCTGCCGGAACGGATGTGACCCATATGACGCCGACCATCATCATTTCAAACTACGCCACCATTGAACCAGCTTCGGGTGTGGCTCAAGATTTCACCAACCCCGTCTATTACACAGTCACCGCCATGAGTGGTGCCACGGCGCAATATATGGTGGAGGTAGTAGTTCACGATGCCGACAATGAAAAAAACATCCTGTCGTTCCGTTTCGATGCTTTGGATGATAGCGGTGTGATCGATCAAATCGCTCGTACGATTTCCTTTGTGCTTCCTGCCGAAACGGATGTCACGCAATTGGTTCCCACCATTGAAGTGTCGGAAGGTGCTACAGTGGAACCCGCCTCGGGCGTGGCTCAAGATTTTACCAATCCCGTGACTTATACTGTGACCGCACTTAATGGCACGACAGCAGTTTATACTGTGACTGTCGTTTTGGAAGGCGGCGATGTGGAGCCTACAGGAAAGACGGTGCTGATCAAGGACTTCACTGGCGCCCGTTGTGTCAACTGCCCTGCTGCCGCCGAATATGCCCATAATCTCCAACATCAGCTGGATGAGGACCATATCTTTATCATGAGTGTTCATGCTGGCTATTTGGCTCAGCCCGTAGGCAGTTTCCCCAATTTCCTCACCGATGAGGGCACCGCATGGTATAACAACCACGACTCTAATCCGCTGTTCGCTGTCGACCATGTGGCCCTGACTGATGGTAACACATTCAACGAAGGGCAAATCGATGCTCCTGTGACTGCTGCTTTGGAAGAAGAACAGACATTTGAGATTGTGGTGGGTCGGCGGTTTGATGAAGCCTCTCGTCAGTTGCAGGTCAATGTTCAGGCAATCGCATTGGCTGACTTTGACGGAGAATTCTACATTACGGCCTGTCTGGTTGAGGACCATGTCATAGGCTGGCAAACCATTCCGGGTGGCGTTGACAAAGAATATGATTTCCGTAATGTATTCCGTGGCACGCTCAATGGCGCATACGGCGAGGCGTTCGAAGAATATCATGTGGATACCGACGATACTTTCTCTTTCAGCTATAGCTCTGAAATCAATGCCGACTATAATGCCGACGAGTGTTACCTCATGGTCTATGTCTACGACAAGAGCCAAGGCGACAAGATTTTGCAGACAACGGTGAAGAAGATTAAATAACTGTCACTTCCACGACTTTGATTTGACCTTCTTGCACTTGGAACTTGATTTCTAAATTATCGAAGGCCATTCCATAGACACGTTCGGGGTCGTCTTGATATTGGGGCCTGGGGTCGTGTGCGAGCACCGACTTCAGGCCCACTCTTTTTGAAGGTTCTACTTGTTGTAGAAGGGTTTCAGGGAAATCCACTTCCAGAAGATATTCTGCTGGTGTTGAAGCGAATCCGCTGACGGCATCGGGGTGACTGTCAGTGTATGCAATGTAAGGTTTGATGTCGTAGATGGGTGTACCATCCATCAAGTCTGCGCCAGAGACATGCAATACAGGACCGAGTTTGGGGTCAATGTCTACTTTTTCAAGGCGCACCGATGACAGTCCAATGGGGTTGGGACGAAACGGTGAGCGTGTGGCAAATACGCCTTTGCGCACGTTGCCGCCCAAACGGGGTGGACGCACAGTGGGCGACCATGAGTCTCGTACTGTCTCCGAAAACTGCCATAGTAGCCAGATGTGCGAGAAATCTTCTAAGCCGCGAACGGCCTCGGCGTTGCGGTATTCGGGTTCGAAGACGATGAGCCCTTGCAGTGAGGCGATGATGCCGCTTTGGCGAGGGATGCCGAACTTAGTCGGGAAGTCGGTGTGAATGTGTGCAATGACTTTCATGTTGCAAAAATAACGCAAATTGCCGTGCAAGCCAAAAAAAGCCTTACTTTTGCAGCCATAAAATTCCGTTTGTTATGCAAAGCAACGAGGAAATATCCATTTTGGTGCTCTACACTGGCGGCACCATTGGCATGATGCAAGACCCCAAGACGGGTGCCTTAGTGCCCTTCGATTTCGACAATATATACACACATTTGCCTGTGCTACGCAATTTCGGCTACCAAATCGACATCTATAGTTTCGACCCGCTCATCGACTCATCGAACATGTCGCCTGATTTCTGGATTCGACTGGCGACCAAGATAGGAGAGGAGTACGAGCATTACGATGGCTTTGTGGTGCTTCATGGTTCTGACACAATGGCCTACACCGCCTCGGCGTTGAGCTTCATGCTTGAAAACCTCAACAAGCCCGTTGTCTTGACAGGCTCGCAATTGCCCATGGGCATGGTACGTAGTGATGGCCGTGAGAATTTCTTGGCCGCTATTGAGATTGCCGCTGCCAAGGATGATGAGACACCTATTGTACCCGAGGTCAGCATTTTCTTTCAGAATCAGTTGTTACGTGGTAACCGTGCCACCAAGTTCAATGCGGAGAATTTCAATGCTTTCATTTCGTCAAACTATCCCAACCTCGCCGATGTGGGCATACACATAAAATATAATAAGGAGCGCATCCTGAAGCCTAACTTTAAGAAGCTGAAGGTGCACACCAGCATGGATCGCAATGTCGGTATCATGAAGCTTTTTCCGGGCATTTCCGAGGATTTTGTGCGTCACGTGTTTAAGACGCCTCATCTCAGTGCGTTGGTGTTGGAGACTTTTGGTTCGGGCAATGCTACCACTGCCGGTTGGTTCTTGGACGCACTCAAGGAAGCCATTGATGGAGGGCTCATCATCCTCAATATCACCCAATGCAAGGCGGGGTCGGTGGAGATGGGGCGTTATGAAACCAGTTTGGACATGGCCCGTATCGGTGTTATTAGTGGACACGACATGACCACAGAAGCCGCCGTCGCCAAGCTCATGTATCTCATTGGTGAAGGCTTGTCAAAAGACAGAATTCTTGAAATTATGCAGAATTCCATTCGTGGTGAGATGACGCTTTGAGACTATAATTCAGACAATTGAATTTTTTATACAATAAAAAAACAAATATTTTTGTTTGCCTAATGAAAAAATGTTGTACTTTTGGCAACGATTTCAGATAAGGTGGAGGGGATTGGAAAGTTTTGGAGAGATGTCCGAGTGGTTTAAGGAGCACGCCTGGAAAGTGTGTGTACTCCAAAAGGGTACCGCGGGTTCGAATCCCGCTCTCTCCGCGGAAAGATAGTGATAGATTAATCAGAACAAAGTAATTCATAACAGTAATAATTAAAACATTCAAGCTAAACTATGAAAAGATTAATTGCTTTCCTCATGGTTGCTGGCCTTATGACTTTTGGCATCAGCAATCTCGTTGTTGCTCAAGATGAGCAAGCGCAAACCGAGCAGACGGAACAAACCGTTGCTCCTGAACAAACCGAAGCTGCTCCTGCTGCAGTGGAAACCACTCAAGACATTACCCCAGCTACTCAAGAAGCGGCCCAGCCTACGACTTTCCGTGAGTCCATCAAGAAACAGTTCATCGACGGTGGTCCCGCTTTCATGGGTATCGTGTTGATCATTTTGCTCATCGGTATGGCTATCTCCATCGAGAGAATCATTTATCTGACCCTCGCTACTGCCAACTCCAAGAAACTTTTGGCTGGCATCGAAGCCAAGATGAAGAATGGCGACGTTGAAGGTGCCAAGCAGCTCTGCAAGGACACTCGTGGTCCTGTGGCCAGTATCTTCACCCAAGGCCTCATCCGTTATCAGGATGGTCAGTCATTAGAAGAAGTCGAAAAAGCTATCGTTTCTTACGGTTCCGTCGCTGGCGGTAAACTCGAAAGCGGCTTGAGTTGGGTTGGCCTCTGCATTAGCTTGGCTCCTATGTTCGGTTTCATGGGTACTGTTATCGGTATGATCCAGGCCTTCGACGACATCGCTGCTGCTGGTGACATGAGCCCGCAGATTGTGGCCTCCGGTATGAAGGTCGCTTTGTTGACCACCGTGTTCGGTCTTATCGCCGCTATCATCCTTCAGATTTTCTTCAACTTCATCGCTGCTAAAATCGAAAGCATCGTGAACGACATGGAAGACGCTTCCATCTCCTTCATGGACATCCTCGCTAAGTACAACAACAAATAATAAGTATTAATCATGAACGGTAAGCTTTCAAACATCGGTAAATGGGTACTTGGCTTGTTGGCTTTGATCACTGTGGGCTTGGCTGCTTATTTCTACCTTGACCTCGCAAGTGACAGCCGCACCAACTTACTCTTGAATTGGGGCTACATCTTGATTATACTTGGTATCGTCATTGCATTGATTTCAGTCATTTTCACAGCTGGCGTGAAAGGTGTCAACGGAAAAACACTATTGATTGCCGTCATTGCATTCGCTATTATTGCAGTTGTAGCTTATCTTATGTCGAAAGGTTCTTTCGCCAAGCCGTACGAAGCTGGAGAACTCGTTTACTCAGGCAAGACGCACGGATGGGTTGAATTGGGCCTCAATTTCTTCTATGTCACTCTTGGCGTTGCCCTTCTTTCAATCCTGTTTTCAGTCATTTACAAGGCAGTTAAAAAGTAAAACAATTCATCATGGCAAGAAAAGTTCCAGAAATCAATTCGAGTTCGCAGGCTGACATAGCATTCTTGCTGTTGTGTTTCTTCCTGATGACGACCTCAATGGATGTGGACTACGGTATTACCCGTCGTCTGCCCCCTCCCGTCGAGCAAAACGACGAAGAGGTCAAGGTGAAGGAAAGAAACGTGATGAATGTAATGGTTAACAAGAGCGACAGGTTGTTAGTCAATGGTCGTCCGATGGATATTTCCCAATTGAAGGACGAAGCCAAGCACTTTATGACCCCGCGTCGTGGCGACGATACCGCTCCTGAAGTGGAAGACAAGACCTTTGGCGAAGGTATTGGTACAATTCCGATGTCAAAAGGTGTCATCTCACTCCAGAATGACCGCGCTACCTCGTATGCTATGTATATCAGTGTACAGAATGAGTTGGCACGTGCCTTCAACGAAATGAAGGCAGAACTGGCCAAGAAGACTTGGAATAAAACGCTCGACCAACTCACAGAAGATCAAACCAAGGCTCTCAACGAGGCTGTGCCTGTGCGTGTCAGTGAGGCAGAACCTGTTGACTACAAAAAGTAAAGGAGGATAGAGATATGGCAAAATTCAGAAAAGAAGGAAAAAAAGAAGTGCCGCAAGTGAGCACCTCTTCGTTGCCTGATATCGTTTACATGTTGATATTCTTCTTCATGATCACGACTACGATGCGTGACGTTGAATTGAAGGTGAAAGCATCGCCCCTGCCAAAAGCTTCTGAAATCCAGAAACTCGAGCATAAGGCTTTGGTGAGCTCCATCTATATCGGTGCGCCTCGTGACAACAAACTCGGTACCGAATCGCGTATCCAATTGGATGATTCCTTTGCCACTCCAGCCGACATCGCTGACTGGATCCAGAAAGAACGTGACTCGCGTAACCCTGCCGACATCCCCTTGCTGACCACCGCTCTGAAGGTGCATAAGGATACGCGTATGGGTGTTGTCACCGACGTGAAGCAAGAACTCCGTAAGGTGGGTGCTTTCCGTATCAACTACACGACACTGAAAGGCAGTGCCTTGGAGAACTAAAGTTTTCACATTTTCAATCCTAAGGGCGGCAGCAAAAGTTGTCGCCCTTTTTTGTTTACTCCGATTTTGAGGGTGATGAATCTAAAAAAAACATATCTTTGCGGTAGATTTGAATAACACGTTTTATCATGAAGAAAGTTTTGTCAACCCTTATCTTGCTCGCTTTGACAAGTGTGAGTTTAGTGGCTCAGATTCCCAATGGTTATTACAATAACGCCAACGGAAAAACAGGTGACGACTTGAAAATGGCTTTGCACAACATCATCAAAGGCCACCATGTGGTTAGTTATGCGGGTCTGATCAATGCCTTCGCCTACACTGACTGTAAGCCCAATGGGAAGATTTGGGATATCTATTCTAACATCGAATACAGTCCAAGCACAGGATTGTGTGGTGAATACGAACATGAAGGCGACTGCTGGAACCGTGAGCATACTTGGCCTCAGAGCTGGTTCAACGAGAGCACTACGCCCCGCAGCGACCTTTTCCATGTGTATCCCACTGACGGCTATGTGAATGGGCAGCGCAGTAACTATCCTTATGGTGAGGTCAACAATCCTATCTATACTTCGGGCAATGGTTCAAAGTTGGGGCCTTGTGTCACATCTGGCTATTCGGGTAGAGTTTTTGAACCTATAGATGAGTACAAAGGTGACATTGCACGCGGCTATTTCTACATGAGCGTGCGCTATTACAGCGAGGACAGTGACTGGGGAACTAGCGGCATGACCAATAAGTCGGAGATTCTTCCTTGGGCAATGACCATGCTGCTGCGTTGGAGTGATGAGGACCCTGTGAGCGATAAGGAAATTGCTCGTAACAATGCTGTTTATGGCTACCAGAACAACCGCAATCCTTTCATTGACCATCCGGAATACGCCCACATGATTTGGGACGAAAACTGGCAAGGTGGGGTGTACTACAATATCACTTGCGCTACAGGTTTGTCGCATGGTAGCGTGTCGGCTCCCGAAAGTGCCATGGAGGGGACTACGGTCTCCATCACAGCCACACCTGAACCTGGTTATATGGTTGGCACTTATACGGTGTATAAAACGGGTAGTCCGAGCACCACTGTCACGGTGAGCAGCAACGGTACCTTCACCATGCCTGGCTATGCCGTCACGGTCAGTGCCACATTTGTGCAGAATAACAACTATTATGACATCGCTTTGGGCAATGTCAGCCATGGAACCATCAATGCTTCTGAAACAAGTGCCAAGTCGGGTACAACCATCACTTTGACAGCCACGCCCAATAATGGTTACACTCTCTATTCATGGTATGTTTTCAAGACGGGTGATATGAGCACCACGGTCAATGTTAGTGGCAACAGTTTCGTGATGCCCGCCTTCAATGTGACTGTGATGGCTACCTTTGTGCAAGGCAGTGCCAATGGCGATTTTGTGAAAGTGACTTCTGAGCCAACGGATTGGAGTGGGGAATATGTTTTGGTCTATGAACAAAGTACTACTACGGGCTATGTTTGGACTGGAGTGGATGCAACAAATTGTTATGTCTCAAAGTCAATTTCAAGTAACACTATTGTTGATGATGGCTTCGTTACGATTACTATTGCACCGATGACAGGCGGCTATTCCATTAAAGTTAACGGAGGTACTAATAACGGAAAATACATTTATGGCACTTCGGGTAGTAACAAAATCAATTTTGGCGGCAGCCCTTCATTGAACACGCTATCTTATGAATCTAATAGTGTGAAAATTGTCTCAAATACCTCCGTGATGAGATTTAATACTAGTGAGAATCGTTTCCGCTACTATAAATCAACAACTTATACACAACAGCAGCCCGTTCAACTTTATAAACGGATTCATGCCACACAAACCCACAACATCTATTTCAACTCCAACGGCGGCTCTGGAACCATGAACGACCAAACCGTAAACGAATTCGAGCCGACGGCATTGCAGAACAATGCCTTCACTCGAGAAGGTTTTGTTTTTGAAGGTTGGAACACAGCTGTTGATGGCACTGGCGACTATTATGCTGATGGCGCCACCGTCACCTTACTCGACGACTTGACGCTTTATGCCCAATGGAATCAGCTGTTCACCATTACATTGGTTCAAGCAAATCATGGCAGCATCAATGCCAGTGCCTCACAGGCTTTTGAAGAAACTGAAATCTACGTGACGGCCTCGCCTGACCCTTGTTACACTTTGGCGCAATGGTTGGTGACTGATGCTCAAGGCAATGCTGTCACGGTTACGGAAAACCATTTTGAGATGCCCGCCAGCGATGTCACCGTGAGTGCAGCTTTCAGCTATTCGTCTCAGAGTTTCGTGCAGGAATATCAACTTGTTACATCTGTTGACCAACTTGTTGCTGGCCACACCTATCTGATTGTTAACCTGGCTAACTGCAAGGCCTTGGGAACGACGCAAAACAGCAACAACCGTTCTGCCTCTTCTGTTACGATAGAAGATGGCGTCATCCCTAGTATCGACAACACCGTTTGCGAGCTGACTTTAGGCGGAAACGCAGGTGCATGGACTTTCAAAGACGGAAACAATGGCTATCTTTATGCTGCTGGTGGAGGTAACTATCTCAGAACCCAGACAAATATAAGTGATAAAGGGAGATGGCAAATTACAATAAATAATGGAACTGCCTCAATAGTATCGAATGGAAATGTTACCCAAAAAACGATTAAGTTTAACCTCAATAGCGGTAACCCGATTTTCAGTTGTTACGCTTCTGGTCAATTGGAGGTCTGCCTTTTCCGTCGCACTGAAATTTACGATTATCCTGCCGAACAGACCGTTGAACTTGACGCTGGTTGGAACTGGTGGTCGACCAACCTCAATATTGACTTGAATCAGCTGAAGACTGCTCTTGGGGCAGCTTTGGAAGGCACCACGGCGATGATTAAGGCGCAAGACGGCAAGTACCTCACCTATGTTAATGGAACGTGGAGAGGAACATTGTCCGCAATCAATGTCACAAAGATGTACAAGATTCAGACCAGTGCGGCATGCGAGATTACGCTTAGCGGCACGCCCGTGAACCCGTCCGAGTATCCTGTCACCATCAATAGCGGCAACAACTGGATTGGATTCCCGGTGACTGAAAGTGTGAGTTTGAGTACAGCCTTCGGCACATTCCCTATGCAAGGCGACATGGTCAAATACAAGGTAGGTTATGCCACTTATGTCGGTAATACATGGAGGGGAGGCCTCCAAAATCTTGTACCTGGGCAGGGCTATATCTATAAGTCGAATGTTGCTGGTGCCAGAACTTTCTATTATCTGTCTAGATAAAAGTGAAAACAGTAAAGATATTTACAGTCCATATTTTTACTTTTTGTATTTTTGCGCGTAATTTGCAAAATACAGAAAGATGATATTTGTTCCTACGAAATACCAGCTGCAAACTGTGGCTACGGGTCGTGTTTTCAACGACGAAGGCTGGACCTTGGACGACAAGCAGTGCGACAAGCCCAGCATGGTGCGTCCTATTTATGAGAAAAAACAACTAGAGGTAAAAAAAGGTGCTTGCTTAGGCTTGTATCGTTACGCTGATTGGTTACCCATCAAGACCATGCTTAAAAACCCTTCAGAACCCATTACTTATAAAAGCGAAGGCTTGTCCAAACGTTTAGGCATGAATAATCTTTATATCACTTTTAATGGTTGGTGGCCTGAGCGCAATGCCCGCATGACGACTTGCTCTTTCAAGGAGATGGAAGCCTATTCGGTGTGCGCTCGTTTAGGCGATGACCTGAAGAACAAGGTGTTGGTTGTGGCTTCGGCAGGTAATACTGCCCGTGCTTTTGCCAAAGTGTGTTCCGACAATGGCATCAAGTTGTTGCTTTGTGTGCCACAGGATAATATCAATGCCTTATGGTTTGACAAGCCGCTGAATCCTTGTGTGAACCTTATCACTACTGAGTCAGGTAGTGACTATTTCGATGCCATCAACCTATCGAATGAGGTCTGTGAGATGGATGGATACCTTGCTGAAGGTGGTGCAAAAAACATTGCTCGCCGCGATGGCATGAGTACTACGATGATGTCCGCCACGACCTTCATT
>JAEEGI010008105.1_pt1 | contig 23287 bp, 18 predicted proteins | sample 8958751 | NCBI WGS metagenome assembly JAEEGI01 (sample SAMN16246545, study PRJNA631951) | gut metagenome | biome: gut microbiome; feature: rumen; material: KS-attached | host: Bos | place: Iran: Karaj | collected 2018-10 | reverse complement strand
GAAGAAGCATAAATAGAATAAAAATCTTCCTGCTTCAGAACGATTTAAAGATCTTTCATAATATCTTTCCCTGGAATAATGTTCATTACCTTTTTTCTGATAGTATTAGCAGGATATCTTGTTGGTTCAATACCAACTGGATATCTTGTTGGCAAAGCCAAAGGAATAGATCTAAGAAAAGAAGGTAGTGGCAATATTGGAGCAACAAACGCCCTGCGTGTATTGGGTAAAAAAGCAGGCATACTTGTGCTGCTAATTGATTTACTTAAAGGGGTTGCTGGCTGTTATCTAGGTATTTTTACTCCACAATTATTAGGAATGCCAGCAGAAGAAATCCAAACGAAACATTATGCCTTAATGCTCGCGGGTGGTATTTCGGCAGTTATTGGACACACATTTACTTGTTGGTTGAAATTCAAAGGCGGCAAAGGTGTCGCAACAACAGCTGGTGTTTTCCTTGCTATTGTACCTGAAGCTTTAATCGTTTGTTTGATTATTTTCCTTATTACCGTTTTTATTTCTCATTATGTTTCACTTGCATCAATTCTTGCAGCCATAGCTTTAGTTCCTCTCGTTTACTTTTTTCATCATGACATAGGGTTTACTCTATTTACTGCCCTTATTGCGATATTAGTAATCTATCGCCATCGGGCTAATATAAAACGTCTGATAAATGGAACTGAAAATAAAATTTGGGGGAATAAAAAATGAAAATTACGGTTTTAGGAACTGGCGCTTGGGGAACTGCACTGGCTATTTTATTATCACAAAATAAGCATCAAGTAACTCTTTGGAGTGCCCTTAAGTGGCAATTGGAAGAAATACGCAATACTGGACGTAATTCTTCGTGTCTTAAAGGTATTCTTTTACCAAAAGGATTTATTTTAGAAGATGATATATCGGAGGCGACAAAAACAGCAGAAATCATTGTTGTTGCTGTAGCTTCTCAATATTTCAGGCAAACTGCACAAAAGATTTCTTCTTTCAAAGGGCTTGTTATCTCTGTAACCAAAGGGATTGAATTTGATACAGGTTTGACAATGTCAGGTATTTTGAAAGAAACGATCCCCTCTTGTATCCCTTTGGCACTATCTGGTCCATCACTAGCAGATGAAGTTGCCAGAGGAGTACCCACAGCAGTCGTTGCTGCATGCCCAAATATAAGTTATTCAGAGTTAGCTCAGGATCTCTTTCATACAACAACATTTAGAGTTTATACAAGCCAAGATATCCTAGGAGTTGAATTAGGTGGTGCTCTCAAAAATATAATAGCTATTGGCGCAGGTATTTGTGATGGCATGAACTTTGGTGCAAATTCAAAAGCTGCATTAGTAACAAGGGCCATTGTAGAAATCCGCCGTTTGGGTACAGCCATGGGGGCTGATCCTGGTACGTTTGTAGGTCTGAGTGGACTTGGAGATTTAATGGTAACCTGCTTTTCCTCTCTCAGTCGCAATCATTTTGTGGGAGAGTGCCTTGGCAAAGGTGAAAAACTTTCAGATATACTTTCTCGTATGAACGCTGTCGCAGAAGGTGTTCCAACCGCAAGTGCAGCAAAAAAACTTTCTCAGAAATACAACGTTGAAACTCCCATCATGTCAGAAATATATTCGATTCTTCATGGTGAAAAAACTGTAAAAGAAGCACTTAGTAAGCTTGTTGGACGTAGTCAAAAATCAGAACAATCATAAAATTATGCGCTTATTTTTATTTATCACAGGAATTTTTTCTCTACTTATTGGAAACGGATATTTTTCGTCATCCTTTGCTGCAGAATTATTGCTTGAGACTGAAAGTTTTCAAAATAAAGGTGGCTGGGTTCTTGATACACAATTTTCAGACCAAATGGGCTCTTTTTATCTCATGGCTCATGGTTTAGGAATCCCGGTAGAAGATGCTGTCACTCCACTATATTTTAAAAAATCAGGGAATTACACAATTTATGTAAGAACATATAATTGGACATCTCCTTGGTTTGACGGGAAAGGCCCGGGAAAATTCCAAATAGGAATCAATGGTATATTCTTTGATACTATTTTAGGGGATACTGGCAAACAATGGGAATGGCAAGTTGTCGGGAATTGTTCAATTAAATCGGGAGAAAACCGAATTTCCCTGCACGATTTGACCGGCTTCAATGCTCGATGTGATGCTATTTATTTTTCTACAGAGGCACCCCTTCCACCAGCAAACATAGATCAATTATCTCTATTCAGAAAAAAACTTTTACCTCACACCAGACATTCTGCTTCGGCAGGGAATTATGATCTTGTGGTTGTTGGTGGCGGGATTGCCGGAATGAGTACGGCTGTTGCAGCTGCTCGCCTTGGCTTAAAAGTAGCTCTTATTCAAAACAGACCTCGCTTAGGTGGAAATAACAGTTCAGATGTTCGAGTTCATCTTGGAGGGCGGATTGAGGCAAAACCTTATACACATCTAGGAGATTTACAAAAAGAATTTGGTCCCACAAAAGAAGGCAATGCCATGCCTGCTGATAACTATGAAGATCAGAAAAAAATGGACTTTATTTTGGCAGAGAAAAACATCAAACTTTTTCTCAACTGGCACGTTTTTTCTATAGAAAAAAGGAAAGGAAGAATTAAAAGTGTCATTGCTCGTAATACAGAAACTGGTGAAGAAATGCACTGGAAAGCTCCTATTTTTGCGGATTGCACAGGTGATGGAACTGTGGGCTTTCTGGCAGGAGCAGATTTTCGTATGGGGCGTGAAGCTAAATCCGAATTCAATGAATCCCTTGCCCCTGAAAAAGCAGATGAAATGACACTGGGTGCATCAGTCCAATGGTATTCAAAAAAGGATTCAGAAGAATCTGCCTTTCCAGTATTTGAATATGGTATAATTTTTAATCAAGAGAATTCTGAAAAAGTACTTAAAGGTGAATGGACATGGGAGACTGGCATGAACCGCAATCAAATTGCTGATGCAGAACGCATTCGTGACTACGGGATGCTCGTTATATTCTCAAATTGGTCATATCTGAAAAATAAGTTTCCCTCAGGTGATTATAAAAAGCATTCCTTAAGCTGGGTTGCATACATAGCCGGGAAAAGAGAATCAAGGCGTTTGTTGGGGGATCACATTCTTACAGAAAATGATATAATACAGCACCGCATTTACGAAGATGCTGCTGGAACAACTACATGGAGTATTGATCTTCACTATCCTGATCCTAAGAACAGTCAATTTTTCCCCAATGAGGAATTTAAAGCAATCGCTCGACAAAATAATATACATCCCTATCCCGTTCCTTACAGATGTCTCTATTCCAGAAATATACCCAATCTATTTATGGCAGGTCGAGATATCAGTGTCACACATGTTGCATTGGGTACCACACGGGTAATGCGCACATGTGGAATCTTAGGTGAGGTCGTAGGAATGGCTAGTAGTCTTTGCAAAAAATACCATTGCGAGCCTCGTGATATTTATCTTTTTCATTTAGAAGAATTAAAAGAAATTATGAAACAGGGGGTCAGTCCCGCCCCTCTCCCTAATAACCAAACTTATAATTTAGGAGGAACATTGGGTGAGTGGAAATGAGCTTGATATTTTCGTGTTATTTTTACAGTCTGTTTTAGGCCTGGTGTATTAGCGTGCCAGAAGAAAAAGATAAATATTCACAAGAAACTACCGCTGTAACTCCTGAAAAAACAAGGGGTACTGAGACAAGTGATAGTAAATGGAATTCCAATTCCTCTCTTCGTCTTTACATGAGAGATCTTGGAAAGATTCCTTTGCTCACTCCAGGAGAAGAAGTATCACTAGCTAAACGAGTTCAAAATGGAGATTTAGAAGCTCGTGAATATATGATTAAGGCTAATCTCCGGTTAGTTGTTAAAATAGCTAAAGAATATGAAGGTCTTGGGTTACCTTTACTTGATCTAATCAATGAGGGAAATTTAGGATTGATGAAAGGTATTGCTAAATACGATCCTTCAAAAGGAGTCCGATTTTCAACTTATGGTGCGTTTTGGATTAAACAAAATATCCGTCGAGCACTGAGCAATCATTCAAAAACGATTCGCCTACCAATCCACTTGGAAGAAAAAATCTCCAAGATGAAGGAGTTTATCGAACAATATAAGCAAACGAATGGAGTTGAACCTGATGATGATGTTTTAGCTCAGGAGTTGCAAATGCCTGTAAACAAAGTCGTTCTTCTCAGAGAATCAAGTATGTCAACAGTTTCTTTAGATGTACCTTTTGGAGATGACGGCTCAACATCTTTAGGAGACGTGCTTGGAGACGAATCCATACAGCAGCCAGACCAAAAAATGGAACAAAAAACAATGCGCCATATCCTTCTTGAAGTTTTAAGTACACTTGAACCAAGGGAACAAGGAATACTTCGATATCGTTTTGGTTTGGAAACAGGTGAAGAGAAATCTTTAGCGGAAGTGGGTAAAAAATTTAATGTGACACGAGAACGTGTACGACAAATCCAAAATCAGGCTCTTTCAAAAATGAGGATGCAAATCCAAATGATGGAAAATTCAAAATAAAATCAAAATTGTGTTCGATATGGATAAAAAATTAATTTATAAGGAAATTAAAGAAATAATCAGGAACATTCCGGATTTCCCCAAAGCTGGGATTATTTTTAGAGATGTGACTCCACTATTAGGAAATGCTCGGCTTTTTTCTGTGTCTCTGGATCTTATGACTGAAAAATTCAACACAGAAAAAATAGATGCTATTGCCGGTATTGATTCGCGTGGGTTTATATTTGGCGCGGCTGTTGCAGCAAGAATGGGCCTTCCATTCATTCCTATCCGCAAAAAAAATAAGCTTCCTTGGCGCACCTATGAAGAAACCTACGCACTGGAATATGGAACCGATACACTGGCAATTCACCAAGATGCATTTCAGCCGGGACAAAAAGTTCTGCTGGTAGATGATTTATTGGCTACAGGTGGAACTGCTCTTGCTTCCTCTAAATTGATCCGACGCTGCCAGGCAGAACTCATTGGCTGCTCTTTTTTAATAGAACTCGTTGAACTTGGTGGACGCAATAAATTAGGCAACATTCCGATTTCAACATTGATCGAGTATTAAGTTGTGAATTTTACAGATCTATCATGATCGAATATTTACATCACATTGATTTATGGCTGTTTAACTGGATAAATCATTCATGGTCTAATCCATTTTTCGATGAAATATTTGAATTTTTATCAGGCAATGTCATTTTTTACCCCCTTCTCGCCTGCGTTATTATTTTTCTATGGATAAAAGGTGGCACAAAAGGACGCTTCTTTATCTGTCTGACATTGCTTGGTGTTGTTTTATCAGAATTACTGGTTTCAAATCTTAAAGATTGGATTGGGAGACCTCGACCTTTTCTAACATTGGATGATGTCATTCTTCGGTTAGGCAAAGGCGGAAGCGGCAGTATGCCTTCTTCCCATGCATCCTCATGGTTTGTTGGAGCAACAATATGCTGGATTTTCTTTAAGAACACCCGATATTGGATGCCGCTCTTGGCATGTCTTGTCTCCATTTCACGTGTTTATAATGGAGTACATTACCCATCTGATATTTTTGCGGGAGCCTGTATTGGAATAGTATTTGGTCTGATTGCCGTTTATGCTGGTCAATGGTTTTGGCAAAACGTTATAGCTCGTTTTCTTCCTATGTTTACCCAAAACTGCCCAACATTACTTGAAAATTATAATGTTCCCAAAACATCATCCGGGATTCATACATATAAAACGGTAGATTCCCAATATCTTCTGCTTGGCTATCTTCTTATTATTGTAATGCTGATTTTTCGATGGATTTATCTCTGGGCAGGGAAAATAGAACTCTCTGAAGATGAAGCATATCAATGGGTTTGGTCAAAATATATTGCGCTCTCATACTTCAGCAAACCGCCAATGATTGCCTATACCCAGTGGCTGGGAACACATTTATGGGGAGACACAATGTTTGGGGTTAGATTCTTTTCACCTCTGTGCTCAGCTATTACTTCTCTGCTTTTGTTACGTTTTATATCTCGTGAAGCTAATTCAAGAATTGCCTTCTTTGTCGTATTTGCAGGAATGCTTACTCCTTTATTAGCTGTTGGCTCCATCCTAATGACTGTAGATCCCTTAGCTGTGATGTTCTGGACAGCAGCTATGGTATGCGGATGGAAAGCTGTTAAGGAAGATTCATTGAAGTCATGGGGGTGGATGGGCATATGGGCTGGCTTTGGTTTTCTGAGTAAATATTCTACCCCTCTGCTTCTATTTTCTTGGGTGTTTTTCTTTTTACTTTATAAACCAGCGCGTGCTTATCTATATAAGCCCGGTATATATGTAGCTTTTGGAATTTCTTTGATTTTCACCATCCCGGTCATTATTTGGAATATACAACATGAATGGATTTCATTTCACCATGTAGTTGGACATGCTGAAGCATCTAAAGCATGGCATCCAACACTTAAGTATCTCGGAGATTTTACTGGTGCTGAATTAGGGTTGCTTAATCCAATCTTCTTCTGCATGACTTTATGGGCATGTATTAAATTCTGGAAAAGCAAAAATGCTTTAACTCTGTATTTGTTTTCAATGGGTGGTCCTCTTTTTGCTGTTTACTGGCTTTATACATTTCATTCGAGAGTACAGCCAAACTGGATCGCACCCGCAGTCATCAGTTTATTTACCTTAGCCGGAATTTATTGGGGACAACAAGAATTTCAACATCACAAATTGACTAAAAGACTTTTTACCGTTGGAGTATTGATTGGTCTTATTATGGTTGTTCCTCTGCATGAATCAAATTGGATCGGTAAATCTGCCGGAAGAAGTCTCCCGGCAAAATTAGATCCGCTCCGTCGGGTACGTGCTTGGTCTACTCTAGGCGAAGTGGTTGAAGAAGCCCGCATCGCAATGGAAACAAAAACGGGGAAACCATGTTTTATTATCGCTTCTCATTATGGATTGACAGGACAACTCTCCTTTGAAATACCAAAAGCAAAAGCTAGTTTGAATCCCCCCATCAAACCACTTGTTTATTATCAGTACTTGGACTACCCAGAAAATCAATTCTTCTTTTGGCCAACATATAGAAACATACGTATTGGAGAAAATGCGGTTTTTGTTAGAGGAGAAACTCATCCGCGGAATGATATTCCTAAAAATATTTTGGATGATTTTGAATATGTTGAAAATCTAGGATTTTATGATATCCGGTATCGTGGAAGAGTTTTTCACAGTGTCCAGCTATATGCCTGTTATAATGCTCTTCCCTTATAAATATGAAAGCCTGTAATTTTAACAATACAGGCTTTAATTCATTGAATCTTATTATACAACTATGCTTTGAACTCCATTGCTGTTTTTATTCTTTTGAGCGTTCGATCTTTTCCCAAAACTTCCATTAAATGATAAAGGCTTGGTCCAGACTTGGCTGCAGTAACTGCTAAACGCAAAGGATGAACTAATGGTCCTACTTTCAAACCAAGCTCCTTAGCCAATCCTTTCAGGATCACTTCAAGATTTGCTGCAGAAAAATCACTGGTTGCACTGTATCGATCCACAAGTATCTTTAATCTACTGTACGCCTCTTCATTGAACTCAGATAATATCTCTGGGGAATAAACCAAATTTTCTGTGAAATAAAAACCTGCATATTCAGGTAATTCTGCAAACGTTTTTACCTTGTCTTTGCAGGTTTCCAATGCCTTATTAACAAAAGACAAATCAAAGGCATCAGTGATTTTCCCACTTTTTTCAAGCGCCTCACGGCCTTTTGCTACAAACTCATCCATCGTAAGTTTTCGCATATATTCATAATTGATGGATTTGAGTTTATTCATGTCAAAACGGGCATTGCTGCGATGCACCTGAGGTAAATCAAATGATTTTATAATATCTTCAACAGAAATAATTTCTTGATTTCCTTTCGGAGTCCAGCCCAAAAGCACTAATTGATTGATCACCGCCTCTGGTAAATAGCCCATATCCGGATATGTCATCAAAGAAGCACCCTCGTCTCGTTTACTCATTTTGCTACCATCGGAATTGAGGATCAATGGAATGTGCGCATACTTGGGCGGTTCTGCACCAAACGCCTTAAAAAGAGCAATATGTTTAGCTGTGTTTGTTAAATGGTCTTCTCCGCGAATGACATGAGTCATTCCCATCATCATATCATCAATGACATTGACTAAATGAAAAACAGGTTGTCCATCGGAACGGACGATAACAAAATCCGGATCTTGAGCTTCTCGATCAGTGAGTTCCCTTTTTACTTTTCCCACAACCATATCATCAATGATTGTTGCCTCACGCCCCATTCTGAAATAAACAGCCCCATCTCTATCATAAGCAAATCCTTTAGATTTAAGTTCTTCTACTTTCACCTTATAGATGTCGGCTCTACGGCTTTGAAAATATGGGCCGCAATCTCCTTTACAAGGACCATCTGCATTTCCTGTCAGAGGCCCTTCATCCCAATCAATTCCTAGCCAACGAAGCCCATCAAGAATCACATCAACCGCTTCTTGAGAATTTCTGGCATTATCCGTATCTTCAATGCGCAGAATGAATTTCCCTCCAGTATGTCTCGCGTAGAGCCAATTAAAAAGTGCTGTACGAGCTCCACCGATATGAAGGTAACCTGTAGGACTAGGAGCAAAACGAACTCGTGTATTCATATTTTTTTAAATATCAGCGTGCGAACTAGAAAAGCCCACACGCTCTAGGGCTTTATTCTAATTGATGAACAACAAGCATCAAGCTTATCCCATAAATTTCCACAATTTTAGTATCATTAGTCTAACTCTTTTCTTGGCAATAAGGAGTTTATGTGGTTGAATAAGTGCCGTATGAAACGACACAATCGCGTATCGTCTTCGTTTTTCTCTGCAAGTATTCTTGTTGCGACACTACTTGTCGGTGGAATCAATACCCATGCTGCGGAACAAGATACCAATGTTGATGACCTTTATATTCAAGTTTATAATACCATATTGGGTGCGGACGAAGCTTGGCAGATGGGGAAAAAACGCGAAGCATGGCAACTCTATCAGCAGGCTCAAAACTTCCTTAAAGATATCAAAACGCAATATCCTAATTGGAATCAAAAATTGATTGATTTTCGTCTTTCATATATCGATGCAAAACTGGAGCAATTTGCTGATAATGAGAAAGAAATACTAGAAAATCCTGTTCATATAGATAAAGTTACGACTAATGATGCTACAAGTAAAGATCTGTCAGCCCAAGAGGAGATTGAAAAACTACGCACACAGGTTGCTCAATTACAATCTATACGTACCGAATTAGAGAAACGTCTTAAAGAGGCAACAAGCGCACAGCCAGCAACCAGTGATCCAGAACAACTGGCAAACGCGGAAAAAACTATCGCCGAACTTACACAAATCAACACACAACTCCAAACGCAGTTGTCCCAATTTAAGGAATCGGCAAGTGCAAAAAAGGTTGATACTACACAAAAGGAAATAGATCCCCAAACCACAAAGCAACTTGAAAACGCTCAAGAACAAATCAATCAGCTGAAACAACAGGTAGATAGCCTTAAAAAAGAAAACCAATCTCTCCAAAATACTATTAGCTCGTCATCTTCTCAAAAAGCATCCTCCCCTGTGGCTGAAAAAACAATAGAGTTGGAAAAGCAATTGAATGCTTTAAAAAAAGAAAATTCAAATTTGCATGAAAAGATTGAAACTCAAGATAAAGTAATTAAAGAAAATGAAAAACTTCAAGAATCTACAAATGAAGAACTTAATAAATTACGTCTTTCTACTGCACAACTAGAAGATGATTTAAAAAATACTCGTCAGATGATAAAGGCAGAACCAACTGTAGAACAATCAGATTTAGAAAGACTTAAATCAAGAATTTCTACACTGGAAAATTCACTTTCTGCATTAGAAGCTGAAAATAAAATTCTGCGAAATGCATCATCCAGTAGAGGTGCAGACAGAGTTGTAAAAGATATAGATCGTCTGAGATCAAAAATCGCTATATATGAGAGAAATAAAGAACCATACTCTCCAGAAGAATTAGCATTGATGCAACCTGGCAAACCTATTCGCATCGGTGCCACTCTTGACAATGCAACTTCTTCCAATGAAAGTGAAAACTCACAAATTCGCCAAGATACTCTTCGTTATGCTGCACCTAAAGAAGGAAAAGAAATCGCAGCTGAAGGTGTAAAAGAGTTTGCGGCTGGTCACATGAACGAAGCGGAACGCCTTTTCCAAAGACTTCTTTCCATGGATGAGAATAATGTCTATACCCTTGGAAATTTAGGAGCCGCTCAATTGGAATTAAATAAACTCCAGGAAGCTGAAATCAATCTCAAAAAAGCATATTCCATTGATCCAACAGATACTTATGTTCTTAATCTTTTGGCTATTTTAAATCTAAAAAATGAAAAAATTGATGATGCCTTTGAACTTCTATGTTCCTCAGCCAAAATAGATCCCAATAACGCAGAGACACAAAACTACTTAGGCATGGTCTTAGGAGAGAGAGGATTGCGAGCTGATGCGGAAAAAGCTTTTCGCAGTGCTGTAAAAATAGATCCCAACTATCTTGTGGCTCATTATAATTTGGCGGTACTCTATGCTACAACAAAACCTGCTTATCCCCGCTTAGCCAATTATCATTATCAAAAAGCTATTTCATTGGGAGCTTCACCAAATCCAGAATTTGAAAAGACACTTCAAGAATCTTTAAATACAGTTGAAGAAAACAACACACAAACTAAATAGATCATGTACCATGCCCTGCTTATTGATATAGGCAACACTCATACGCATGTCGGTCTTGCATTCGATGGAGAATTAATAGATACCATTAATCTTCCAACTCAGGCATGGACAAATGGATCTATGACTTTCTTGTTAAAGGGGTTTTGTAAAGATAATAGAATCGAGTCTGTTGCCTTTTGTAGTGTAGTTCCCAATGCAAGTGAATTGGCGCGTTTTTTACTAGAAAAAGAATACAAAAAAACTCCTTTTGAATTAAATCATCATAATATTTGTGAGATTGGTATAGATTATCCTTCCCCAAATACGATTGGCGCAGATCGGCTGGCCAATACAATCGCTCTTTTCCATTATTATGGATCCCCCGCTGTCGCTATTGATTTTGGCACAGCGGTCACTTTTGATATCATCCATAATAATAATTACATAGGTGGAATTATTGCTCCTGGGCTTGCGACGATGACAACATACTTGCATGAAAAAACAGCACAACTGCCTTGTATTGAAATCAGTGAGATAGAAACTGTAATTGGCAAAACAACCGCAGATGCAATGAGAATCGGTGCAGTTCATGGTTATAGAGGACTTATCAAAGAACTGATCTCAGAAATAAAAAACGAACTAAAAGTGACTCACCTGCCCGTAATTGCCACAGGTGGATATGCACAACTGATTTCTGAAAAAATTACAGATATCCAAAACGTTGATTCTGATTTAACCCTTAAAGGACTTCTTTTAGCACTGAATCATCAAAACACCAGCAAAAAAGATTGAACTAAACCGATTACATTTGTAACATAGCCGGAGTTGTACTCCCCAAACTTTGGGTTTGGAATTGCGAAAATTTACAACTTTTCGCGTTATTGTGCATCAATAACGTAAAGTTATTTACTTTAATTATGAGTTACGAAATCATTAATTCTGTTGAACGTCGGCAAGAATGTGCAACTGACCTCAGGTTAAGCATATCTGCTGCTGCTAATATGAGTGCATTCATTGGAATGGACGGCTTTATTGATCAAATCATTCATATCGTTGATAAGCGCACCACTCCAACTGAATATACACGATTAGCGACTATAGAAAAATTTGCAGAAAGAGTGGCTGCTGCCGCTGGTAAGAGCACCAATTTTGAAATGGTTGCTCAACTTGTCAAACTGGGCGGCAATGGACCAATCATGGCCAATGCTATTGCTAATTTTGGCATCAAACTCTCCTACCTAGGTTCGCTGGATTATCCGGACATCCATTCCGTATTTAAAGATTTTGCTACAAAAGGTGATGTACAATCTATTGCCAATGCCGGACGTACTGACGCTTTGGAGTTTGACGATGGCAAATTGATTATGGGCAGAATGACACAGCTCAATGAAGTAAATTGGGAGAATATTGTAGCTCGCTATGGAAAAGAGAAATTCATAGAAAAATTCACCCAATCCGATTTTATTGGTTTTGTTAATTGGACAATGCTTCCTCACATGAGCGATATCTGGGAAGTCGTTTTAAAAGAAATCTGCCCGAAGATGAATCCATCAGGAAAACGCCGTAAAATTTTCTTTGATTTGGCAGATCCGGAAAAACGCTCCAAAGAAGATATCAAGAGAGCATTAGATTTAGTTTGCCAATTTGAAAAATATTTTGATGTAATCCTTGGGTTAAATGAAAAAGAAGGTTATGAGATTGCAGAAGTTCTTTCATTTGACACATCAAATCGGACACCTGACGGTCTCGCCAATATCGCGATAAAAATACAAAAGCAGCTAAACATTAATACATTAGTGATACATCCTGTAGCTTATGCCCTTGCTGTGAGCAATGGTGAAGTCTCTATTGTCAAAGGGCCTTTCTGCGAAAAGCCTCTTATCAGTACTGGTGCAGGCGATCATTTCAACTCAGGCTTCTGCTTAGGCAAAATACTTGGCTTTGATAATGTTAAATCGCTGCTTGCTGCAGTAAGCACAAGTGGGTTTTATGTTAGAACTGCTATAAGCCCTTCCATGAATGACTTGGCGGTCTTCCTGGAAAATTGGGCATAGTCTTTATATGATGAGATAGTGCTCATGAATAGGGAGTTATACACTGGAGTTCTTGCAAACAATACGTTTGTGGACAGTACTTCTGCATTGCTCCCTATTTCAGACATCATCACACATTTTGATTGGAGCAAGATATTTGAAAACGATAATCCTGTTGAGATTGATCTTGGCTGTGGCGATGGTGGTTTTTTAGTAACGTATGCACAAACTCATCCCGAAATAAATTTGTTCGGCACAGAACGTTTAATGGGAAGACTCAATAAAATCATCCGAAAGTGTTCTCAACTTCAAATAAATAACATTAAAGTAGCCAGAATCGAATCTTCCTATTTCATTAAATATCTTGTTCCTCCAAATTCACTTTCTGCCATACATCTTTACTTTCCTGATCCCTGGCCTAAAAAACGTCATGAAAAACATCGCTTAGTCCAGGCAGGATTTGCACATGAATGCTTTAACGCAATTAATTCCACAGGTTCTATATATATTCGTACGGATAATGTTGATTACTATGAACAAATGTGTGAAGTTTTTAGGAATGAAAAGGGATTAACAGAAGTTGAAACTCCACCCCACTTAAAAACATACCAAACCGATTTTGAAAAACAATGGATAGCCCTAGGGCTGCCTACAAATTACGCAACTTATAAAAAAAGATAAATTAGAATATGAAATATATTTTGACACTAATGTTAATGGGAACCTCCTTGATAACAAATATCAATGCGGCAGAAGGATCATTCCAATATCCTTCCGCTCCCACAACCAACCAAGTTGATACCTTTTTCGGGATTCAGGTTCAAGATCCATACCGCTGGATGGAAGATAATAATTCTCCCCTCCTAAAAAAATGGATCGCAGAAGAAAATCAGATCACTTCTGCTTATCTTGATAAAATCCCAGAGCGCAATGCCATTAAAGAACGTCTGACAAAACTTTGGAATTATGAACGTTATGGGATTCCCTCAAAACATGGTAATCAATATTTTATTTACAAAAATGATGGTTTGCAAAATCAGAGTGTCCTTTATGTGATGGATAACCTTGATGGAGAAATGCGAGAGTTGTTGAACCCTAACACTCTTTCTGATGATGGCACCATTGCCCTTTCTGGAATATCTATTAGTGAAGATGCACAATGGCTGGCTTATGGGTTAAGCGCATCCGGATCTGATTGGCAAGAATGGCATGTCCGAAATATAAAAACAGGAAAGAACACAGATGACATCATTCAATGGGTCAAGTTTTCCAGTGCAGAATGGCGCAAAGATGGCAGTGGTTTTTTCTATTGCCGTTATGACAAACCTGATCCTTCCAGACAATATCAGAGCAGCAATGAATTTCAAAAGGTTTATTTTCATAAATTAGGAACTACACAGGATGAGGATATTCTAATATATAGTCGCCCAGACATTGCCAAACTTAATTTTGATATAGCTGTCACTGATGATGACCACTATCTTATTATTTCTGCGCACACTGGTACTGCTCCACTAGAAGAAATCTACTATATTGACCTACAATCCCCTGGTTTTAAACCAACACTTCTTCTTCCTGGATTCGATGCTGATTATCGCTATGTTGGAAATGAAGGCACCCGTTTCTGGTTCTTCACTGATTTTCAAGCATCACGGGCAAAACTTATCTCTTTGGATTTGAATTCACCTGAAAAGGAAGCATGGACAACAGTCATACCAGAAGCAAAAGAAACTCTTCTGGGGGTAAATATGCTGAATCATCGACTTGTAGCCCGTTATATGAAAGATGCTTGTTCACAAATCAAAATTTTTGATCTGGATGGTCATCTTATCCGTATTGTCACTCTCCCTGGTATTGGAACTGCTGGAGGTTTTGGAGGTGATAAAGATTCCCGCGATACATTCTATTCTTTTACGAGCTATACAACTCCTGCAGAAATATATCACTATGATATGCAAACCGGAGAAAGTAAACTCTTCAAGAAACCGAATGTGGACTTTGCCTCAGAACGATATGAAACTAAGCAAGTTTTTTATCCAAGCAAAGATGGTACTATGATCCCCATGTTTATTGTTCATAAAAAAGGGATCAAGCTCGATGGGCAAAACCCAACTCTTCTGTATGGTTATGGTGGATTTAATATAAGCCGAACTCCGGGATTCTCACCAATGCGTGCTGTCTGGATGGAAATGGGTGGAGTATTTGTTGAAGCCAATTTACGCGGCGGTGGTGAATATGGCGAAGAATGGCATCAACAAGGAATTAAATTAAAGAAACAAAATGTATTCGACGATTTTATTTCTGCGGCAGAATGGCTCATTGCTCATAAATATACATCTTCGGAAAAATTGGCAATACAAGGCGGAAGTAATGGTGGATTACTTGTTGGTGCTTGTATGACTCAGCGTCCAGACCTTTTTGGTGTGGCATTACCACAGGTTGGAGTTTTGGATATGCTTAGATATCACCTTTTTACAATCGGTTGGGCTTGGCATTCAGATTATGGTCTTGTGGATAATGAAGATGAATTCCATGCACTTTATGCATATTCACCTCTGCACAATGTAAAGGCAGGAACCAAATATCCATCAACACTTGTAACAACAGGTGATCACGATGACCGCGTAGTTCCAGCGCATTCATTCAAATTTACCGCTGCGCTTCAGGCTGCACAGGCTGGTGATAAGCCAGTATTGATCCATATCGAAACAAGTGCTGGTCATGGCGCGGGGAAACCAACAAGCAAAAGAATACAAGAAAGCGCAGACAGTCTTGCCTTTATGGTTCATGAACTTCATTTTACACCTGAGTTATGAAAAACATACTCAACGGCACCTTAAAGTTTTATAACCGCTGTCAAAAGGAAACCATAAATCTTCTCAAGGAAGAGGAAAATCCTCTTGATTATTATTCAAAGAAACAGCCTTGGTGGAAACGATGCCTTTATTTTTGTTTAATCGTTTACAGAGGATTCACTAAAAACAGGTGTTTCGTCCGTTCAACAGCATTGTCTTACGCAACATTGCTTGCTCTGGTTCCAATGTTGGCTTTAGTAGCCTCTATCACTGCGGGATTATTAAAAACTCAAAGTGGTGAAGAACAAATAGCCAACTATACAGAAAAGGCCATATCTTATGTTGTTCCTCAATTAAATTTACTTGGGAATCAAGATGTAATGCAAGATTCATTTTCTGAGGATCAATTAGATCGTCAGAAAGTTATTGATTATGTCAATTCTCTTGTAAACAACATACGTGGTGGTGCTCTCGGTGTAACAGGTATGGTTTCTTTGATTGCAGTTGTAATTCTGCTTCTTACAAAAATTGAAGATGCCTTTAATGATATATGGGATGTAGCTACTCCCCGAGGATGGAGTGTTAGAGTTCTCTATTACTGGGGGATGATCACATTAGGACCATTGATGATTTTTGTCAGTTTAAGTCTTTTCAGCTTTGATAAAATAGCTGGTCTGCAAAGAATCTTTTCCTACATGCCTGAATATGGGACAACATTATTCAAATACCTTATGATAAAAGGGTTGCCTTATTTTCTAATCATATTGGCTTTCACTCTGCTTTATTACTTTATGCCAAGCACTAAAGTAAATTGGGATGCAGCATTAATGGGAGGGATTTTTACAGGATTACTATGGCAACTCAATTCAACATACAGTGTTGTATATGCTTCTAGTGTTGTCTCATATAGCAAAATGTATGGTATGCTTGCAGCAGTCCCTATTCTTCTTGCCGGTTTGTATCTTTCATGGCTTTTTGTACTAATGGGATGTCAGGTTGCCTATGTGTGGCAAAACCGACATTTATATGTCCAAAATAAATTAGCAAGTAAGATTGCTCAAAAGGATAAAGAATTAACAGGCATTCGAATTATGGTTGCTATTGGAAAATGTTTTGAAAATGGAGATAAACCACTGACAGGAGAAGAACTAAGTAAAGATCTGATTCGTCCCATTCCCTTGGTAGAAGAAATATTAGAATCTTTTGTGGAATCCGGTATTGTGATTAAAACAGATAAAGGCAGTTATGTTCCTAATCTTCCTCTAGAGAAATTAACCTGCTATCATATTTTATCTTCGCTTACTGAGTGCCACGACAATTTTCAGACCGAAGAAGGTACACATGCCCGTATAATTGAAGAGATTTATCATAGCATTCGCTCTCAAGCTCAAGCTGTTGCTGAAAAAATTACAATAAAAGATATTTTATTAAAAGAGAGTTAAATCTTTCCAATAGTTTGAACAGCCCTGTCTAAATAAGTTTTCATAAGCTGATTCCATCCTCCAGGAATAAGTCCTTTAATAAAAGTGGTAAAGAGGATTTTTCTCACCTCTCTTCGTGGAACTTTTACCCGTTCTTCTATATTCAACGGATTAGAATTCGCTAAAAGTTCCAATGTTCTTATTCCTATCAGAATGGGCCAGATACATCCCAGCCTCATCAACCATGTGTTAAATGCATGAGGTGTCTGTGAAATATAATGAGCTCCACATTCTAAAAAGCATAATGCTTTCTGTAATTTTCCTTTATAATATGATTTCAGGATAAAATAGTTTTCAGACTTTTGAAGATCTATAGGTCTTAGATTATATTGTATTAAAACTTCATTAGGTAAATAGGAACGGCCGTTTTTAATATCGGCAGCTAAATCTCTCAGGATATTCACTAATTGCAATCCTTTGCCAAATGCTATTCCGTTTTTTAATAACTCCCCTTCATCCAATCTATTAACGGGATAAAGATGCCTCCGACATATCCGTGTCCAAAACTCTCCAACACAACCGGCAACACGATAAGTATAATCATCCAAATCTTCTTCTGTCTCTAACGCCAGCACTTCTCCTGTTTTTTTATGAAAAACAAATCTTTCTAAATCAAGAAGTTGTCCCTGTGTAATGATGTCTAATACATTATAAATATCTTGACGATCTTCTTTTGAGAATTGAGAAAGAGCATTTAAAACTCTTTCTATTCTCATCAAAAGCTCCTGTTCAGAAACATCTTTTTGTGATTTTCTTAAAATTGAAAATTTTGGATTTTCTAATGGACAGCATCGCTCTTCTGGATCTTTTGATTCACCACATGTTTTTTCAAAGATAGATCTTTTTAATGCATTTAAAGCCTCGATTCGGATTTCCAAAGGAACAATATCTGTATCCGCTATTGTATCTGTAGCGCGTGCTAAAAGATAAGCGATACAAATTTGTGAACGAATAGAGCTAGGCAAAACCATCATCGTTAAATAAAAAGAACGTGAAGTTTTACGCAGTAACTCCTTTATCTCCGAATCGATCATAAATAATTACAAATTATAATTTTTCAAGCGAACATCCCATTTTTTCAACTGTTGTTGTTTTTGGCAGGTTCCCCCAGAACCTATACATGTTTTCTTGTCCATGGCATTTTCCAGAATAAATGCTTCTAGAATATCATTTTCAAAAAGAGTATTTACTCCCTTAAAATCTTCCAAGGTCAACTGATTCAATGGAATCCCTTTCTTTTCAGAAATGACAACCAATTCACCTACAGCATGATGTGCATTTCTAAACGGCACTCCTTTTTTCACAAGATAATCGACAATATCTGTAGCTAAAAGGGCTGGATCCGAAGCTGCTTTTCGACAGATTTCATTGTTCACAGTTACAGCTTTAAGCATTTGCGCCCAGATGTCTAGCGTCATACAAACAGTCTTCCAAGTATCAAAAAGCCTTTCTTTATCTTCCTGAAGGTCTCGGTTATATGTCATCGGTAAACCTTTCACCAGCGTTAACAAGGAAACCAAATTTCCTATAACCCTCCCCGTTTTACCACGGCTTAATTCTGCTACATCCATATTCTTTTTCTGTGGCATCAACGAAGAACCTGTAGTAAAAGCGTCAGAAACTTTAATAAATCCAAATTCAGCACTGCTCCATAGTATAAAATCCTCAGAAAGTCTGGAAATATGGATAGCAATCAATGAACAAAGCCCACAAAATTCTATCATGTAATCCCGATCACTTACAGCATCCATTGAATTTTGTGAAAGACATGGATTGCCTTGTTCATCAATAAATCCCAACAACTTAGCAACCATTTCTCTATTCAGAGGAAGTGTACTCCCGGCAATAGCACCAGCACCTAATGGACACACATTTAACCTTTTATATGCATCACGCAGGCGTGAATAATCACGATCAAACATTTCCATATACGCCATTAGATGATGTGCCATGAAAACAGGTTGAGCACGTTGTAAATGCGTATATCCTGGAATAATCACATCACTGTTGGCATTAGCCAAAGTTAATAGACTAATTTGCAATTGTTTGATGCAGTTTCCTAACTGGCGCATAGCATCCCTCTGCCACAACCGTGTACTTACCGCAACCTGGTCATTACGAGATCGCCCCGTATGTAATTTTGCTCCAGCTGGGGTTCTACGGGTCAATTCCGCCTCAATATTCATGTGAACATCTTCCAATTCAGGATGCCACACAAATTTACCAGCTTTTATTTCTTCGCCAATATTAGAAAGATTCGTTTGAATAGCCTCGTTTTCTTCAGGTGTGATGATTCCAATAGAACAAATCATCTCCGCGTGAGCTTTTGACCCCATAATATCTGCCTCTGCTAATAAAGAATCAAAAGAAATTGATTCTGTAAAGTCTGCCACAATTTGTGCAGGACCTTCCAGGAAACGTCCACTTCGAGAAACAACTGCTTGAATATTCTCACTCATATCTGTCTCAATTCTACACTTTATATTTTTATAGGTCAAAACTGTATAAATAAACAAAAACACGCGACACTAAAACTTGCCTGTTTTGTACCGCGCGCTGATTTTTCTTCAACATACTTTCTAATCAACCACTGATTGAAATAGAAAATAGATTTCTTTCTAAAAAAACGAACTTATTTACTTTTAGCTGCCTTAGCTAAGGCTTTCTTGCGTTTATTATAAGCTTCGCGTCTTCTACGTTTTTGAACTTTATTATGCTGTTTTCCCATACAAGTATCTTTACATTTCCGACTAAGTCGGCTTAGATAGGGGGAGTATGAATGGACAACGAAGAATGTTCAACTTTTTTTTCCGTCCTGCAGTGATTTCTATGCTCTGCTGTATGATATTTTTCACTCTTTGCGGCTGCGAAACTACCTCAACAAAAGAGAATAGCCAAAAATCACAAGAAGCTGCACAAAAGAAAAAAGAAAAGGAAAATAGAAAAAAGTATTCTTTAGTTAAATTTTTCCTCGAAACACCTGAAGGCAGTCAAAATAAAATTCAAGAAATTGAAGTTTATCGTGCATATCCTGAAAGGATCACCATTGGAACCATGGCATTCATTGATGAACGCGATTTTAAAGATGTTAATATAATAGAGACTCCTGATGAAGGATTTATGATTGAATTTACCCTCACCAGTGAAGGTTCTAGCATTTTGCAGAATATAACAGGACGCTATCGCGGTCGTAGAATAGTTATCTTTGCCAATTTTGGCGATCCACGCTACCTAGGCGCACCAAAAATCGAAAAAATAATCACGAACGGAATATTGCGTATTACACCTGACGCATCACGTGAAGAAGCTGAACGCTTTGTTCTAGGAATGAAAAACACAATACGTGAAATCAAGCGTAAGGAATTTGGCCTGTAGAAATTAAATAAGAATGACAAAAAAATTTTTCATTATTTGGGTTGGATTGTTAACAACTTTTGTGGCATACACCCAACCCTTCTATTTACCCACAAATAACAAGGACGTGTTGGATCCAAACACATTCACAAACTACTTTGTTCCCACTGTTGTAGGAACTTGGAAATCTGGAACTTTTGGTAGTGTACGCTCTAACCGATTACAAATACATGAAGGCTGGGATATTCGATGCAAAAATCGAGATAAAAAAGGTGAAGCAATAGACCCAATATTGTGTGTTGCGGATGGAACTGTTGTCTATATATCTTCACAGCCCGGTAACTCGAATTATGGAAGATATATTGTTGTGAAACATAATGTTAGTGGTATTGATGTCTATACACTCTATGCACATCTTTCAACTATTGGTACCGGGATCAAAGTGGGAAGTAAAATTGTTGCAGGCACACACTTAGGCATTATGGGACGCAGCAGCAATTCCCGATCTAGTATATCTAAAGAAAGAGCTCATCTTCATTTTGAAATTTGTCTATTGCTTAATACTTATTTTGAACAATGGTTTCGCTTAAATAACCCAAAAGATCCAATCTCTCATAAAATTTATAATGGGAGGAACCTGGCTGGAATTGACCCAATTACTGTATATAACACGCAATCAATTGAAGGAGAAAAATTTGATTTTGTCAGACTTGTAAAAAATCAAACAAAACTATGTGAAGTTCTTATAAAAGAAAAGAATTTTCCGTATGCTTCAAAATATCCACAATTTGTCACCAATATTAACAATCTAAAGGCAGAGCAGATTACAGGTTATAAAGTCGTCTTTAATTTTAACGGGCTACCTATTTCTCTGACGCCTTGTACCGCCAGTGAAACTGCGAAAATAAAAGAAAAATATACGCTCTTATCTGTAAATGAAAAAGAACAAGAACACAATCCGGCACGGGGATTTCTTACAAAGTCATCAGGGAAATGGAAAATAACAAATAAATTTAAAAGCTACCTAGATCAAATCACTTGGATTCCGAAGAAATAGCAGAAAAATGTGGGCAATGTTTTTGCACTTCACAATGTAAACAATCCGGTTTGCGTGCATTGCACCGTCTTCTTCCATGCCACACTAATAAATGACTAAATAACGACCAATCCGCTTGTGGCAATAACTTCATTAGATCTTCTTCTATCTTTTCAGGATCTGTGTTTTGAGTTAGTCCAAGCAATCTTGACAGACGTATGACATGTGTATCTACCACGATCCCTTCATTTTTCTCAAATGCTGTTCCTAAAACAACATTCGCTGTTTTACGTCCAACCCCAGGCAATTTTATAAGGTTTTCCATAGTGTCTGGAAATACACCTTTGAATTCATCCACAATCATCCTACAAGCTCCCTGGATATTTTTTGCTTTATTCCGAAAGAAGCCTGTCTCTCGAATATCTTCTTGTAGTTCTTCCTGAGTAACTTTTAAATAATCTTCGCTACAACGGTATTTCTCAAATAATTTTGCCGTCACTATATTGACCCGTTTATCAGTACACTGGGCAGAAAGTATAGTAGCCACCAATAATTCTAGTGCATTTGAATGATTTAGTTCACAATGAGCATCTGGATAAACAGACTTCAGTTTTTCAAAAATTCTCGTTAAACGTACTTTTTTTCTCTTTAATAATTCCATAAGCGCCACATTTTCAGGCAAGAGCAATATATACAAAATTCATTCATCTGCCAAACGAATTAAAGGCATCCCCTTATTCAATACATCCCTGTGTACTCCTATTCTTTCCACTTTTAAAAGTGTCTTATTTTTTGGGAGTTTTCTATTTGATTCTATTGACCTCTGCATTTTTCATGAGTAAAATTTGTGCAGTGCAATTGCTTGCATTGGAGACGATTTATTTTGATGTTTAAACATTTCATGAGATATAAATCATTTTTGTATAATTGTTTGGAAAGCAACATGTTTTCCGCAATTCTGAGGAAGTTTTCTGATATTAATGTGATCATTCTTCCTATCTTTTGTATTTTATTCTCATGCCTATCTCTTCAAGCTCAAACATCAGATACCTATTTTTCAAATGTTTATGTAAAAGATTCCAAAACAATTATAATGGAATCTGTAGCGGGCTTATCAAATGTCTCTGAACATCGAGAAAACTATTGTTCCAAAGACAATTATAGCATTAAATACACAAACAATAACACGCCTATTGTAATTTCCAATATTGAATCCAGTATAAAAACAATTACCATTAATCTTTTAACTGATTTAAATTTTCCTGCCAATATTACATTGACCTACGGAAATCTTGTTTTAAGACCATTAAGCACAAATCCAGGAAATTTGTTAGATGAAAGTGTGCGTTCTGGCTCCTTTAATATTCCAACTCTTCATATTTCTCAATACGCCCCTGGCTATGGACATAATACGTCAATTTTGGCTTGGGGGACTAATAGCTCAGGGCAAACCAATACTAATGGGCTTGAGAATGTCGTTGACATTGCTGCAGGAGAAACTTTCACTATCTATCTCCATAGTGATGGGACATTAACCAATGAGGGTGCAAGTGCATATGATTGTGTAGAAACATGGACCAACGTAGTTTCCATATCTGCTAAAGGCACTGTTGTTGCTGCATTAAAATCAGATGGAACAGTATATGCGCATGCACCTAACAATGCAGAAATTCAATCTGCTCTTAGCAATAACATTGTCATTGCATGGAATCATGTAGTACAAATCGCAACTGGTCCAAATCGTATTTGGGGCATATGTAATGATGGCACAATCAATGCTATAGGTAATGATATATCGTATTATACAGACACTATTCTTGCTCCATGGTATGATGTAATCAGGACTAGTGCGAACAAAATCG
>JAEEGI010008098.1_pt1 | contig 23294 bp, 14 predicted proteins | sample 8958751 | NCBI WGS metagenome assembly JAEEGI01 (sample SAMN16246545, study PRJNA631951) | gut metagenome | biome: gut microbiome; feature: rumen; material: KS-attached | host: Bos | place: Iran: Karaj | collected 2018-10 | reverse complement strand
TGCCGCCGAGGCCATCTACACTCCCGAAGGCAAGAAGCAGATACAGCAGACCATCGACTACTACATGGACAACGCCCACCGCATGCTCACCCGCCTCCGTGCCCTCGGCTACGAGGTCTATGGTGGCGAGAACGCCCCCTACATCTGGATGCGTACCCCCGATGGCTCCGGCTCGTGGCAGTTCTTCGAGAACCTGCTCTACGGTGCCAACGTCGTCTGCACCCCCGGCGTCGGCTTCGGCCCCAGTGGCGAGGGTTACGTCCGCTTCACCGCTTTCGGCAGTCATGAGAAGACGGAAGAAGCATTACAGCGAATAGAAAAATGGACTAAACCAACAATTTAATAAGCACAAAAACATTACGATTATGGAAGCATTAAGATTTCAGGTTGTCGGAGAGGCATTCAAGAAGAAGCCCCTCGACGTGAAAACACCCAGTGAGAGACCTTACGAGTATTTTGGAAAGAAGGTCTTCAACCGTGAGAAGATGTACAAGTACCTGCCGAAGGACGTGTACGAGAAGATGGTCGACGTCATCGACAACGGTGCACGTCTCGACCGCGACGTGGCCGACGCTGTGGCTGCCGGCATGAAGCAGTGGGCCGTAGAGAATGGCGTTACGCACTATACACACTGGTTCCAGCCGCTGACCGAGGGAACTGCCGAGAAGCACGACTCTTTCATCGAGCACGACGGCAAAGGCGGTATGGTAGAGGAGTTCACGGGCAAGCTGCTCGTCCAGCAGGAACCCGACGCTTCGTCGTTCCCCTCTGGCGGTATCCGCAGCACCTTCGAGGCCCGTGGCTACTCGGCTTGGGACCCCACCAGCCCCGTCTTCATCATCGACGACACGCTCTGCATCCCCACCGTGTTTATTTCCTACTCGGGTGAGGCCCTCGACTACAAGGCTCCGCTGCTGCGTGCCCTCCACGCTGTGAACGTTGCTGCCGTCGATGTATGCCACTATTTCGACCCGGCAGTGAAGAAGGTGACTTCTAACCTCGGCTGGGAGCAGGAGTACTTCCTCGTTGACGAGGGGCTCTATGCTGCCCGTCCCGACCTGCTGCTCACGGGCCGCACTCTGATGGGCCACGACTCGGCCAAGAACCAGCAGATGGACGACCACTACTTCGGATCCATCCCCGAGCGCGTCGCTGCCTTCATGCGCGACCTTGAGATACAGGCCCTCGAACTCGGCGTGCCCTGCAAGACCCGCCACAACGAGGTGGCCCCCAACCAGTTTGAGCTCGCACCCATCTTTGAGGAGACCAATCTGGCCGTCGACCACAACATGATGCTGATGTCGCTGATGAAGAAGGTGGCCCGCAAGCACGGCTTCCGTGTATTGCTCCACGAAAAGCCCTTCGCAGGCATCAACGGCAGCGGTAAGCACAACAACTGGTCGCTGAGCACCGACAACGGCATCCTGCTGCACGCCCCTGGCAAGACACCTGAGCAGAACCTGCGCTTCGCTACCTTCATCGTCGAGACGCTGATGGGTGTCTACCGTCACAACGGTCTGCTGAAGGCATCCATCATGAGCGCCACCAACGCCCACCGTCTGGGTGCCAACGAGGCTCCTCCCGCTATCGTGTCGTCGTTCCTCGGCAAGCAGGTTTCCGAACTGTTAGACCACATTGAGAAGGCCGACAAGGAAGATATCCTCGCCATGACTGGCAAGCAGGGACTGAAGATGGACATCCCCGAAATTCCCGAACTGCTCATCGACAATACCGACCGTAACCGCACGTCGCCCTTTGCCTTCACCGGCAACCGCTTCGAGTTCCGCGCCGTAGGTTCCGAGGCCAACTGCGCAAGTGCCATGATAGCCCTCAACAGTGCTGTGGCCGAAGCTTTAGTAGACTTCAAGAAGCGTGTCGACGCCCGCATCCCCGAACTGGAAACGAAGCTGGCCGGCACGGGTCACAGCGCTACGTTCCACGCCATCATCGACGTGCTGCGCGAGGACATCAAGACCTGCAAGCCCATCCGTTTCGATGGCAACGGCTACAGCGACGAGTGGGTTGTCGAAGCCGAAAAGCGCGGCCTTGACGTCGAGAAGTCGTGCCCGAAGATTTTCGAGCGCTACCTCGACCCCGAGAGCATTGCTATGTTCGAGAGCCTTGGCGTGATGACCAGGAAGGAACTCGAGGCCCGCAACGAGGTGAAGTGGGAGACCTACACGAAGAAGATTCAGATTGAGGCCCGCGTCCTCGGCGACCTGTCGATGAACCACATCATCCCCGTCGCCACCCGTTACCAGAGTGCCCTCTTGAAGAATGTCGACAGCGTTTCCACCGCCTTCCCCATCGACAAGGCCGAGAAGCTCAACGCCCGTAACCTCAAGATTATCGAGGAGATTGCCCAGCGCACCAGCGCCATCGAGAAGGGCGTCGAGGAACTTGTCAACGCCCGCAAGCTGGCCAACAAGATTGGCGACGAGCATACCAAGGCCATTGCCTATCACGACAAGGTGGAGCCCTATCTCGATGCCATCCGCTACGAGATTGACAAGCTCGAGCTCATCGTCGACGACTCCCTCTGGCCACTGCCAAAGTATCGCGAATTATTGTTTATCAGATAATCAAACAATTCCTTTTTGGTTGTTTGAAGTTTGCGAGGGATTCGATGCTGTGACAGCATCGGGTCCCCTTTTTTCTGTTCAGCCGTAAATTTTAAGTGTAAAGGTAATGATAATCACGGAAAAAACATTAACTTTGCACCAACATTCTGTTAGTGTAGTAAGATTGACCTATGAATAGAACCTTTAAGCTGACAATCATTGCCTTGATACTGGCGATGACAGGCGTGGCTACCGGCTACGCACAAGACAAATTGTATGCCGACGAGTTTCCTCTCGGCGATGTAACCCTGCTCGACGGCCCGCTCAAGAAGGCCCGCGACCTGAACATCCAGACGCTGCTGAAGTACGACTGCGACCGTCTGCTGGCTCCCTACCGCAAGGAGGCGGGCTTGGAGCCGAGGGCCAAGACCTATCCCAACTGGGACGGACTGGACGGCCATGTGGGCGGTCACTACCTGACGGCGATGGCCATCAATGCCGCCACGGGCAACGACGAGTGCCGCCGTCGCATGGAGTACATGATTGGCGAACTGCAGCTCTGTGCCGAAGCCAATGCCAAGAACCACCCCGAGTGGGGCAAGGGCTACGTGGGCGGCATGCCCAATAGCGACCACATCTGGAGCAACTTCAAGAAAGGCGACTTCGGCGTGTACTTCGGCTCGTGGGCACCGTTCTATAATCTGCATAAGATGTACGCGGGCCTGCGCGATGCATGGCTCTACTGCGGCAATGAGCAGGCCAGGACGCTCTTCCTCGGCTTCTGCGACTGGGCCTTCGACCTGACGATAGGTCTCAGCAACGAGCAGATGGAGCGGATGCTGGGCAACGAGCACGGCGGCATGAACGAGGTGCTGGCCGATGCCTACGCCATGACCAAGGAACTGAAATACCTCTATACGGCCATGCGTTTCTCCCACCGCAGGCTGCTCACCCCCATGTCGCAGCGCGTGGACTGCCTCGACAACATGCACGCCAACACGCAGGTGCCGAAGGTGGTGGGCTTCGAGCGCATCGCCGAGCTTACAAGCCTTTATCCCATCAAGGTTTGCTGGCTGACCGAACAAGGGGACACCCTGTGCAATACCAACAATTACGAACCCTATCATGAGGCTGCCAACTACTTCTGGGACATCGTCACGGGTGAGCGTTCGCTGGCCTTCGGTGGCAACTCGCGCCGCGAGCATTTCCCCAGCAAGGAAGCCTGCATCGACTTCATCAACGACATCGACGGCCCCGAGACCTGCAACACCAACAACATGCTGAAGCTGACCGAGGGCCTGCACCGTCGCAACCCTGAGGCGCGCTATGCCGACTACTACGAGCTGGCCACCTTCAACCACATCCTCTCGTCGCAGCATCCCGAGCATGGCGGCTATGTGTATTTCACGCCCGCCCGTCCGCGTCACTACCGCAACTACTCGGCTCCCAACGAGGCCATGTGGTGCTGCGTAGGCACAGGCATGGAGAATCACGGCAAGTACGGACAGTTCATCTATACCCACGTGGGCGACGCCCTCTACGTGAACCTCTTTGTCAGCTCCGAGCTGAATTGGCGTGAGAAAGGCATCACGCTGAAACAGGAGACAGGATTCCCCTATACTGAAACGAGTCGTATAACTATCTTAAAAGCTCCCTCTCCTTCGGGGAGGGCAGGTGGAGGGGCCTTCCCCCTGCTCGTCCGCTATCCCGGTTGGGTGAAGCCCGGCCTGTTCTCCGTGAAGGTCAACGGCCAGCCCGTCAGCATCATCAGCGGCCCGTCGTCATACGTCGCCATTGACCGCCAGTGGAAGAAGGGTGACGTGGTTGACGTGACCTTCCCCATGCACAACAGCATCAAGTACCTGCCCAACGAGCCGCAGTACGTCGCCCTGATGCACGGCCCCATCCTCTTGGGCATGAAGACGGGTACCGAAGACCTGGCTCACCTCGTGGCCGACGACAGCCGGTTCGGACAGTATGCCAGCGGTAAGAAGCTGCCTGTCAACGAGGCTCCCATCCTCATCAACGACAACATCGACGCGATAGTCACGCAGATGAAGGATATTGATGGAAAGCCGCTCCACTTCATGTTAGAGACGAAAATGGTCAATCGTCCGACGTCAATGGCCAATGAGCTACAGCCTTTCTTCGAAATCCACGACTCCCGCTACATGATGTACTGGCTCGCCCTCTCGGAGAGCAGCTACAAGGACTATATGGCCAAGTTAGCGAAGGAAGAGGAGGAGCGCCAGGCACTCGAGGCCCGCACCATCGACAAGGTGCAGCCCGGCGAACAGCAGCCCGAGACCGACCACAAGATGGAGACCGACCGCTCCAACGTGGGCAATACCAACGACGTCTTTTGGCGTGACGCCCGCGACGGCCACTACTTCAGCTACCTCATGCAGACCGCCGGCCGCACCGACCTGCAGCTGCGCCTGAAGTTCTGGGGCGTAGGCGAGTGGAAGACCCACGAGTTTGACGTCTTTATCGACGATCAGCTGCTGGTCAGTGTCAACAATACCGGCAAGTACCGCATCTCGCAGTTCAAGTACGAGACCTTCGACATTCCTGCGGCAATGCTTCAGGGCAAGACACAGGTACGTGTGAAGTTCGTCGCCAAGCCCGGCAAGCAGATTGGCGAAATCTATGGCGTGCGGCTCATCGAAAAATCTCCTAACCTCCTAACCTCATCGTCTGAATCCCCTTTGTAGAAAGGCATTCTGAGAGGTTAGGAGTTGTCGTGACTCCTAACCAACCCCTAACCAACTCCGAGTAGGTTAGGAGTGGGTTAGGAGTTCGTCAAACTCCTAACCTGCCTGAAACCACGATGTGCAAAGCATTTGAGGGCCGTTGGGTTAGGAGGTTAGGAGTTTTTTCAAATAGCAACCGCTCTGCCTATTTCGGTTGCATATTCATTCACATTCTGCATAAAAATACGCACCGTCACCCCCGCCCGAGTTTCCCTAGGGTAAACCCGAGGTTTGAGTAGGGTAAACTCTGGGTTTACCTAGGGGAAACTCCCACTCCGCTCCGACCAATCTGTAAGTGCATAAAAATACTTCTTACTGGAAAAAGGAAAGTTTTTCCTTGTAGAGTTTGGTAATTCAAAAATATTGCGTATATTTGTAGCCAAATTGCGAACAACAATATGGAACGAGCTCAAGTCATCGACAACATCCGGCAGGTGGCTGCCCGAGTGCTCCCAAAGGGTAGTGCCCTCTACCTCTATGGTTCCCGTGCCCGCGGTGACTACCATGAAGACTCGGACTGGGACTTTCTCCTTCTACTTGACAAACCCAAAAGAGAATCCGCTGATTTCGACAAGTATGCCTATCCTATTATGGAACAAGGCTTCGACCTGTGGCAGTATTTCAGCGTTCACACCTATACCAAGGACGAGTGGTATAACAGTCCCCATTCAATGTTCTATTTCAACGTCGAACAAGATAAACAGCTGATATATGAGTCTTAAAGAAGAGGAGCGGCGAATTATTGTCGAAATGGAATTAGAAAAGGCTGAGCGCACTTTTGCGGAACAGAAATTGTTGCGCGATGGTGCTTTGTGGAGCACATTGGCCAACCGACTCTACTACTCTTTGTTCCATGCTGTGAGTGCCCTGCTCATCAGCGAAGGACATGAAGTGGGAACTCATAAAGGGGCTGCTATTCGTTTCCAGCAATATTTCGTAAAAACGAAACGCTTTGCTGTAGAGGATGGCCGTTTCTATTCTCAGATGCAGACCATGCGTGAAAATGCTGATTACAATTGTTCATACGATGTTTCTGAAGAAGAAGTCGTTGAACGTATTGAACCTACACGACAGTTGATAGAAAAGATTAAGCAGTACATTGCTAATAAAGAAATAACAAATGTTGAACCCTAAAAACCGTAATGCCTATGGGCTGAGATAATGATAAGATAAAGGACATATAGGATGAATATCCACTTTTGGATTCTTGTTCTCGTAAATCGGCAAAATTGAGAGTTTATCAAGAACGAAAGTAGATAGTTCACGCAGTCGGCGATTTCTAAGATAAATCCAAGAGAATACCCGTTAATAAAGTTTAAAGGGCATTCTTTTTTCTTCTTTGTTGACAAAATCCACTAATTATGCTGTAACGGAAGACCTTGTTTTCGTTACAATCGGTGCGCGGTTCATCTATCACCTTTACTGGCTCTTTACTAGATTTCTACCTGGAGCAACCGCATATACTCACCTCCAGACTCTCGGGACAGGTCGGCACGCGCCTGCCGTAGTTCACTGGCGGCAGTATGTAAAAGCGTTATATCGTCGTAAACTGCCTGTAGGTATGCTTCTGCTTGACTACAGCAAACATCCTCAGCACAAGCTTAAACTTTACAGCGTTCATAGCCTTGCGGACGGTATCCGCATCATCTTTCCCGTTACATTTCCTTTCATAAAACCGCTTGAGTTCGACATCGTGTACGACAGCAATCTTGGCAGCCTGCGAGATGTCGGCTTTCGCCGTCAGGTCGCAGTGCTTGCGTGGCTTTGGCTTCCACCTCACAGTAGTGCCCGATGTCTTCGTGTGAGGGGCGACACCAATGTACGAAGCATAGTCCCTTGCTGTCTTAAACACGGTAAAGTTCTGAGTGATGACGATGGCGTTGACGGCATTGACGAAGCCGATACCCTTGATAGAGTCGAGGTAGAGGTAGTTCTCCATGAGCGACTTGTCATTCTGGATGATGTCGCGTATCTTCTCCTCAATTGCATCAATCTGCTTGTCGAGCATTTCAATCATCTTGTCCAGGCGTTTCGTCTCTTCCTTGCCTACGACCAGTTTGCGGTTCAGGTAGCACACCCTGTCCTCGACATAGAACTTACGCTCCTTATGCAGTTCGCGTAGTTTCTCCATCGTCTTGTCTGGCACACGGCTCAGTTTGACGGTGTCCTTGAAACGGTAGAGGTAGTCGGCAATCTTTGCAGCATCCAGACGATCGTTCTTCTCGCGGGGCTGAATGGGATAGTGCTTGATGACTGCGGGCTCCAGCATCGTGTACTTGTAGCCCTTCTTGTCAAGGAAGTGCTGCAGGCCGTCAGAATAGAAGCCCGTGTGCTCCATTCCGTAGGTGCATGTGGAAGCGTCCACATCGTGTTCCTTGAGCCATCTGAGCAGCTCGCGGTAACCGGGTTTATCATTACTCACCTGAGTATGGAAATACCCCTTCAGGTCGCTGTTTTCAACGAAAATGGCCACGTCGAGCCATTTTTTCGACACGTCAATGCCTACATACCAATTTTTCTTCATAACTTTGCAGCGCGTTTAAGCGAGGTACAGGCCGAAGATGGCTGGTTTTAAGGCAGCATCCTTTAAAAGGACTCCGACCGCTCGGGGCGACCTATATTTCTAAATTGCCATGCCAGCGTCTGAAGGAGGGGCAGACCTAATCACGGAAAGGGCTTTGTCTAAGCTTTATATGGTTCACCGTCCCCTCCCGGCTTCACCTCTTATCGTACTCGGGTGCAAAGGTACAGTAAATCTTTGAAAGAGATTAGAAAAATGGGGATAGGACTAAAACAAAGGATGGTTCATTGCCAAATAAAGGCATAGTTCACTCGCCCCAAAATCATCACAAGCAATTCTATCATATAATGTAATCATAGAAAAAGCCGCGCTAAAGCAAAGAGAGGACCTCTTCCACGCCAAAGGATAGTTCAAAAGCCATTGTCCTATCGCCTATAGCCTTTTGTGTTAACGTACGGTGTTCCACGTTTAACTACGGCAAACATCCTGAGCACAATCTTGAATTTAATTGCATTGAGAATCGTCCCAGCGTGTTTTCCTTCTGCTTTCTTTCGTAACCAATATTCCTTAAGTTCAGAATCATGTGACATGGCAGATAAGACGCTTATGGATAAATCTGCCTTAGCTTGCCTGAAGCCCTGTTTCGACACCCTCGTTGCCCCTCTGACGCTCGTTCCCGACTCATGGGGGAACGGTGCTATGGCTATATAGCTGGCGTACTTCCTCGGGCTGGCAAAGACCGTGAAATTCTCCGTCAGCACGATGGTGGTGACTGCAACGACGATACCGACACCCACGATGCTCGTCAGCAGGTCGTAGTTCCGTTTGATTGTCAGGTCGCTGTCAATGATTTCCTTCATCTCGGCATCAGTCTGTTTGATATTGGCATTAAGATTCTTTACTTCATCTTCCTTCCTTATGCGGGAGCCCACGGAGTCATATACGGATATGTCATGCAGTTGCTGCTTGTACAATACCGACTGCTTCACATATTGTCTGCGCTCTGCAAGAAGTCGCTTCAGCTTGAAATAGGCAGCTGACGGCAGTCTGGAAGGTTCCATGCTCTCATGGAACAACGAGCAGTATATGGCGATGCGGAAGGCATCCGCCTTGTCATTCTTTGTCTGCCTGATGCCCTTGATGCTCTGTGGCGGAGCAAAGTGACGCATGCGCTTAGGATCCACCACATAGTAGGTAATACCCTCCTGCTCCAGCCAGGAACGGAAATCATGGGTGTAGAGTCCCGTAGCTTCCATGCAAATGCGTAGTTGCTTCTTCTCCGCTTTTTTCAGACGCAGCCACTTCCTCAGTTCCTTGTAGCCAGAACTGTTGTTGTCTACCTTAATGTGCCCTTCGTTCCAGTCCACCTTACCACGAAACAAAGCAACGTCCAATGTCTTCTTCGAGACATCAACACCGATACATTCAAATTCATCTTTTCTCATATCTTCTTAGTTTTACAATCTCAAAGATGGAAACTAAGAAAATCTCTGTTATGAAAACTCAAACCTCGTGAAGATCTACTCTACATAAAATCATAGTTCGATTCATCTCATCTCTTGACAGGTATAACACGCCGTATGGTTCTTCTCTATGGGCATTTCTGTTTCACCAGCCTTAAGAGATATTAAGAGTTCTTGCTCTCTTAGTTTCCGACTGCAAAACTAAAGGTATAAAGGGGTTTCGGAAGTAAACGTGAGGATGGGACCTCTTACCGTTTGACGGCGATGACCTTGCCGTTGGTTATGTAGAGGCCGGGCTTGGTGGGGTGGGGAACTTTGAGGCCGAGAACGTTGAACATTGAACGTTCTTGCCTTGCAAGCGTCCTTCGGCCGAGCGGAACATTGAACGTTGGAGATTGAACATTCTTGCCTTGCAAGCGTCCTTCGGCCGAGCGGAACGTTGAATGGTGGGGGTGGATGCTGGTGGCGGTGAGGTATTGGTTGACGTCTTCCACGAAGTTGATGTCGAGTATGTCGCTTTGGCCGGTGGTGGAGGTGAGGCCGAAGATGGTCTGGCCCTGACAGATGTCGGGACGGTCGCCGGTGAAGTTGGTGTAGAGGTCGCTACGCGTCATGTCCCACGCGATGACCTGCTGGCGCTGGCCGTCGATGGTGATGGTCTTCTGGATGGTGGGTGCTACTTGCGATCCTTTGTTGGTGCCGTTGAGCCACCACAGGTAGCTGTCGCCGCTGCCTGTGCGCAGGTTGGTGCCGCGGACCAGAAGGTAGGTCTGGGCCTTGTCGATGGTGTATTCTACATGGCTATAATCAAGCATCAGGGCAATGTTGTTTTGCCCTGATGCTTTTACGTGGATAATGTTCTGCTGCGTGTCGTAGTTGATGTTGGAGGCCGAGACGCGCCCTTCGTCACCCGTCACCCAGTCGGCTGCGCTGAAGCGGTAGTGGCCTTGGTTGGGGTCGTGTCCGCTGACGAGCCGCATGTAGTAGAGGCCGGGAATGAGGGTGGTCGGCGATGCCGTGAGTCGGACGACGAATTTGTCCTTCGGGCGTCCGTTCTTGTCGACGGCCAGTTCGGCGGGTATGGCGTATTCAATGTTGAAGAATCCGTTCTGGGCACCCTTCACGTCGGCGGGTATGGTGATGTCGGCTATCTTCACGCCGTCCACCGTCAGCGTCCCCTTTCGTCCCTTGTCGGCCGTGGTGAAGCGCAGCATGATGGCGAGGCTGTCCTTTACACCTTGCTTGTTATAGAGCGAGTACTGTATATAGCCATTGGCCTGTGCGTCGCGGTAGGATTCGCCGTTGTAGTTGCCCTTCGAGGAGTTCGACGAGTAGTTGTACTCATGGCCAGCCTCGCTCTGCTGTTCGCCTGGTGCCACGAAGTCGAGCGTGCGCTGCTGCAGCTGCTCGGCGGCGCGCTCGTCGGCTGCCATCGAGCTGTTGCGGAAGTTCTGCTCTGTCTGCTGATACCAGTAGCACACGTAGCGGTCGTGGTGAATCTGGTAGAAGGGCTGTAGCGTCAGCGTTGTCCACTTATAGGTGTCCACACCCGGACGGCTGGCATCGATGGTGAAGGTGAGCGCTGCAAGGTTCTTCGGCTTGATGCGGCTCAGCACGTCGTCGCGGCTTCCGATGAGCAGCGGTGCCGACATGAGGCTCAGCTGGCGGCCCATAGCGCCGGGCGAGTGGTCCATGCGTCCCTCGCCGCCGTACTCGTTCTGCAGCTTCTCGCTGCCATTGGTGGAGTTGGCGGCCAGCAGGATGGGGCCATACTTGAAGGCGATGTAATCCTCGTAGTTGGGGCACACCTCGTAGCGCAGCTCCATAGGCAGGGCGATTTCCACCTTGTCGCCCTTCTTCCATTGGCGGGTGATGGCGACATAGGAGGCGGTGCCTTTCTTGACGGTAGAACCGTCAAACACACTGCCGTTGACCGTGATGGAGAAGGCTTCGCCTGCCCATGCGGGATGGCGGACGGCGATGGTGTACTGGCCTGCCTTGCCGACAGTCAGCGTGGTCGTCGGCTGATTGGGGAACTGGGTCTCTTGGGTGACGGCAAAGTCGTCAGTTTCGAGGGAAGAGGGGGTGAAAAGGTTCACGTAGAGGGTTTTGTTGCCATCGTGGGTGTAGATGAAGTGGCCGTACTTGGAGTGGTTCTCCATGCCGGTGCCCACGCAGCACCACATGCCCTTGTTGGGCTGGGAGTAGATGCGGTAGCCCTGAGGACGCAGGGTGGTGAAATAGACGTAGCCGCCCGTCTCAGGGTCCTGGGTGGAGAGGATGTGGTTCCACATAGCCTGCTCGTAGAAGTCGGCATACTTGGCAGCGGCTTGCACATCGGCTGCAGCCGTGCGGTCGAAGAGCATCTCCGAGAACTTCAGCATGTTGTTGGTGTTGCACGACTCGGGGCCGTCGGGCTGGTCGATGTAACGGTTGCCGTTGGCTCGTGCCAGGAAGTGCTCATTGACGGAGTTGCCGCCGATGCAGACGGTGCGGTTTTGTGTCACGTCACGCCAGAAGTTCTCGGCAGCGACTTTGTAGCTTGTGGCTGCGGCGTCCTGCTCGAAGATACGTTCGAACCCTATGTACTTAGGTACTTGGGTGTTGGCGTGCTTACCGTCGAGGAAGCTGGTGTTCAGTATCTGCATGCCGTTGAGCATGGCTTTGTGCGAGTATTTCTTGGCGGCTGTCAGGTATTTCTTGTCGCCAAACAGCTGGTAGGCATCGAGCAGCGACTCGTTCATGCCGCCGTGCTCGCAGTTGAGGAAGTCCTGGAAGTTGTCCTCCGACACCTTGGCGATGAGGTTGACGCTCCAGTCGCTGAGCTTGCGGAACATATCGCGGGCCTGGCTGCTGCCGCCGTAGATGTAGGCGTCGCGCAGTCCGGCCAGCACCTTATGCTGGCAGTAGAAGGGCACCCAGCCCCAGTTGTTGCGAATCTTGGAGAGGTCGCCGCTATAGAGGGCTCGCCACGAGTCGTTGATGGGCTGACCGCCGATGAAACCGTAGAGTCCCTCGGTGTTGTTGTCGTACTGGTCCTGGCAGTCCTTCATCACCTGCAACATGTATTCCATGCGCTCCTTGAGCCTGGCCCGTTGGGCTTTGTCGTGTGATGCAGCGTAGGCCAAAGCCAAGGCCGACAGGTAGTGGCCGCCTACATGACCGCTCAGGTCGAAGCCGGCATCGCCGCCCCAGTTCTTGAAGTTGGGGTGCTTCTGCTCCCAGCGGTAGTAGGCGCTCTTGGTATCGGTCGTGGTCGACAGACCGGCCTGCCGCACGAAAGGTGTCAGCAGGCGGTCGGTGTCGTACTGCATCAGCATCTCGATGTTCTTGTCCATCGCGGTCTTCATTGGGCCGTCGAGCAGCGTCACTTCCTGTAGGTCGAAGTGGTTCGGGTAGAGCAGGCTTTGCGCTACTGCGGGGCTGAAGAACGAACAACAAATAATGACAGAAAGCCTCCCCAAGCCCCTCCTAAGGAGGGGATGTCTGGTTACTTGATGGGGGGCATTGCTCCTTTTATCTTCCATTTCCATTTGAATTATCTATCTAAACATCCCTCCCTTGGGGAGGGCTTGGGTGGGCTTTTACTTCTTTATCTTATATATACGGAAGGTCATAGCGGGGAGCTGGTCGTTGAGCACGGCGCATTTCTTGCCGGCTTCGCACTTCATGCCACTCAGTACTGGAGTGATCTTCTCGGGGTCGTCGAGCGTGTTCTCATCATCCATCGAGCCTTTGTGGTTCAATGTGATGATGTCGACGGTGCGCTCACCCTTGATGCCCTGCAGCTGCAAGGTGATGGGCTGCGGCTGCTTCGAGGTGTTGACCACCTTAACGATAATCTCGCCTGTGTTCTTGTCGAATACGGAGGAGGCAAACAGACCGTCCTGACCTTCCTGTCCGGCTACGGGCTTACCGTCCATCGTGAGCGCGAGCACGTTCGTTCCTTTATTCATGGCAAAGAGCTGCTGCACGTAGTAACTGACCGACTTGAACGAGCGGAGGTTGTCGTACCAGATGGCATCGGGACGCCATTGCCAGCCCTCGACGTGGGCAAAGAGCGGGGCATAGGTGGCCATGTGGACGATGTCGGCATTGCGCTCGATACCCGTCATGTGGGCAGCCTCGTAGAGCGACGTCTCGAAGTGGTTCCACTTCTTACCGCGTCCGTGGCAGGCATATTCACCGGCAAACACACGCGGACCCTTGCGGTCGTAGCTGTCGTAGCGCAGGCCGTGGCTGAGGAACCACTGCTCGTTGCGGTAGTAGTGCTCGTCGTAGAGGTCAACCTTCAGTTCCTTCATGCGGGGCTGCAGCAGGTCAAAGTCCCAACCCTCGGAGTTCGGGCCAGTGGTACCGATAAGCTTCAGCGTCGGGTACTTGGCGCGCAGGGCTGCATTGAACTTCTTCAGACGCTCGGTGAAGACGGGGCCATAGCCGCCGTGCTTCTCGTCGTAGTCCCACTGCTCGTTGCCCACGCCGAGGTACTTCAGGTTGAAGGGCTCGGGGTGGCCCATGTCGGCGCGTACCTTACCCCACTTCGTCGTGACGTCGCCGTTGGCAAACTCCACGAGGTCGAGGGCATCCTGGATATAGTCATCCAGCTGGTCGACGGGCACGTGAACGCCGGGCTTTGTCGGGTCGGGGTTCTGGAACTGGCAGCTGAGGCCGCACGAGATGACGGGCAGAGCTTCGCAGCCGAAGTCCTCGCAGAGCTGGAAGAACTCGAAGAAGCCCAGACCGTAGCTCTGGTAGTAGTTGGGGAAGTAGCGGCTGGTGAAGGTGTAGTGCCAACGGTTCTCGTTCAGCGGTCGGTTCTCGACGGGACCTACGCTGTTCTTCCACTGGTAGCGGGTCGCCAGGTCAGTACCCTCGACGATGCAGCCACCGGGGAAGCGGAACACGCCGGGGTGCATGTCGGCCAGTGCCTGTGCCAAGTCCTGACGCATGCCGTTCTCGCGGCCCTTCCAGGTCTTGACGGGGAAGAGGCTGATGTGCTCCACGTCGGTCGTGGCCTTGCTGTCGCCCCAGATACGGAGGTGAGCCTTGGCAAAGGTGCGGTTGGGCTTGATGGTGGTCGTGTATTTCTTCCATTCCTTGCCGCTGACTTCCACGCTGGCGTTGCCCAGTTTCTGGTCGTCGCCCATGGTGGCGTTGTCAACGAGGTCAATCCACAGTTTGGCCTTGCCACCGTCGGCAACACGTGCCCATACGGAGAAGCGGTACTCCTCGCCGCCTTTCACGCCCATGCCGAAGAATCCCTGATTCTCAATCATGGTGTGCTTGTCGCTGTGGCCAGAAGGTGCCAACCGCACGTAGTGGGGATTACGCTCGAAGGGACCGTCGTTCTTTAGCGTCACCTTGCCCGAGATGTCCCATCCGGCAAAGGCGTTGGGGAACTCGAACGAGCGGTTCATCACCAGTTCGGCATACAGGCCACCGTCGGCGGCGTAGTTGATGTCTTCGAAGAAGATGCCGTACATTGTTGACTGTACAGGAGCCCCCGGCTTAGCGGTCTTAATGTCCATTACATGGCTTTGAGCCGAGGCGTTGAGCGCAGCCGAAAAGGCAAGTGCGCAGGTAATCATTTTGAGTGTCATTGTTAATTAGTTTTGGGTGTTATTAGTTTATTTGGTGCAAAATTAGTTAAAAAGTTGGGAAAAAGCAAAGATTTTCGGATAAAACTTGTATTTTTGCATCGATTATTAGTAAAAACGCATATAAACTCTACGGTATGATGAAGACAATCTTAGTAGCAGAAGACAACGACAGCAACTACATCCTGATGACTTACATCCTGAGACGGTCGTATCAGTACCTGCGGGCCAAGAATGGTCTGGAGGCTATTGAACTCGTCGAAAAGGGAGGCATCGACCTGGTGCTGATGGATGTGAAGATGCCTGAGATGGATGGCCTTGAGGCAACGACCAAAATCAAGGCAAAGTATCCTGACCTGCCCATTGTTGCCCTGACTGCCAATGCATTCGAGAGTGACCGCCAACTGGCTTTGGAGGCAGGTTGCAATGATTTCCTGTCGAAGCCCGTCAGCGGCGAAAAGTGCTTGGAAACTATCGAGAAGTTGATAGGGAAGTAAAAACTCAGAGGTTCCAGAGCCACTTGATGTTCTCCGTCGTGGTCGTCTCAACCTCTTCCTCAATGTCGTCCGGCAGGTTGCAGAAGAAGTCTATACCTGTGCGGCGTTCCAATTCACGGATATTGATGACGTAATTGCCGAGAGGGTCATTCGAATGATCCTCATTTAGGTGTTCTGCCCAGAAGGCAAGGGCTTTGTAGCCTGTCTTCGATTTACGAAGCAGGGCCATGAAGAAGTATTTGGGCACGATAAGGCCGTTTGACAAGATGGTGAGGATGGGGTCCTTGACGCCGCCTTCGCTGCTGACCTCGTCGATGGTGCCGCCCTTGCAAACGTAGAGCGTGTCTTCCTTCTTTGAGCCAGTGCTTATCCATGACCTTGTTTTCTCCTCCATCTTCTGCCACAGTCCGGAATTGAAGGCTTTGCGCTGTGGCTGCATGTTCGTCAGGTAGAACGTCTGGATGTTGGCTTCGGAAGAGTAGAGCCGGTCGGCCGACGGGCAGATGTGGCCGTGGTCGTAACTGCTGCCCCTGAAGGGGTCGTAGCCGAAATAGTAGCCTGCGGGCAGGTCAGGGTCGAATGGGTACTGTGTCTCGCCCTTGCTGGTATTGGGATAATAGCGCTTGACTTCCTGTTTGCGGTTCGATGCAAACATCTGATAGCACGACCACCGCTGCGACTTCTTCTGGCAGTCCCACTCTACGCTGTAGTTGATGCCGAACTGGTCACTGGTGGTATGGATGATGACGGTGCTGCTGCCTCCTTTCACCTTTGGGAACTCTAGCCGTGCTAAAGCCGGTTCGGTGCTGGTGTCGTTTCGGTTGACGTTCCGGTTGGCCTGCTGACCATTGTCGTCATCGTCGCTACAGGCCATGACGAGGGGCAGGATGAGTAGTAACGGGAGGAAAAGCTTGGATAGTTGTCTCATGCTGGATAGATATAAAGGCAGGCTGCAACGCTGATGGTGCAGCCTGCCTTTGTGTAGATGCTGAATTATTCTGCGTAGTTGATAATCACTCCAGTACAACGGAACTGGGTTCCGCCACCATCGGAGGAGAGGTCGTTGACGACTTTAAGCGTGGCATTGTTTACATTGCTGAAGGTGACAGTCTTGTCATCCTTTGTCGGGCTAATCTTGTTGCCGCCAGCCTCGCCGTACATCTCGTCGTTGCCCTTATAGGCCGTACCATTGTAGGTGTCGTAATTGAAGATGACGGAAGCCATCTTCTTGTTGGCCTTGATGGTGACGGAATTATGGGCATACATACGGATGATTTTTGAACTGGCGTGATAGATTGGTGCACTCTTTCCATCTTCTTGCGAGAAGGTCAGGGTAGTGCCGTCTGACAATGTTATCGGGCTGTTCAGGTCTGTAATTCCTAGATCGGCGTAAACAACGGTAATGGAATTGCCGCTAACCTCGCCGCCTTCCTGACCGCCTTCCTCGCCGCCTTCCTCGCCACCTTCCTCGCCACCTTCTTGGCCGCCTTCCTGGCCACCGCTAGCCTCTGTCTTGCCGTTGAGCGAGTAGAGGTAAGCCTTGGCCTGGACGGTCTCAGGCGTGTTGCCCTTATAGTTGTACACCTTGCCGCAGACGATGACCTCGTCGTACTTCTTCAGCAGGTCGCCGGTGGTGTATTTCTGGTTACCTAAGTAGAGGGCGCGGTGGACGTAGAACTCACCTACTGGCTCGCCATCGTCAGAGATGCTGAAGGAACCGTTGCCGTATTCCGTGCCGTACTGTTCTGCGATAGACGACACCTTACCTTTTATATATACTTCCTTGTCAGACTCCTTTTCGCCAACTTCTTTTGCGTATGCTATGGCTGCTGCGGCGTTGAACGGGTCTTCCAGCGTGCCGCTACCCTTGGCCTCGCCTACAGGCTCCTCGCTGTTGCCGCCAGCCGTCACGCCGTTGAGCGAGTAGAGGAAGGCAGCACCTTGCACGGTCTCGGGCGTGTTGCCCTTATAGTTGACAATCTTGCCGTAGATAATGACCTCGTCGCCCACTTTGATTTGGGTGTCGCCGTTGACGAACTTCTTGTTGCCTAAATAGGGGCAGCGCCAGAAGGTGAACTTGTTGGTGCCACTCTTGGTGTCGGACATGACAAAGGAGGCGGTGCCGTGCTGAACGGAGAACTCATCGGTGATGGATGTGATGAAGCCTTTGACATAGACCTCATTCTCTGACTCTGCCTGTCCTAACGACTTGACGTAATGGATGGCATCGGCACAGGTGTAGGGGGACTCCAGCGTACCATTGCCCTCATAGGTATATTCGGTGTTGCCGCCACTGTCGGGGGTGGGCATTGGATATGGTTCTGGAACGTCTTCACACGCGGTGAATGTCATGGCTGCGATGGCGAGTGCCATGATGCTGTACAGTATTTTCTTCATAGTTGTATGGTTTTTGCTTAATAATTCAATACTTCTTCAAATCTTCACTTCACTATCTCAATGTCGCTCTCCTTGCGAATGAGAATCTGCCAGGTGTCGCTGTTCTTGAGGTAGCGGGTGGCAATGCCTGTGATGTTCACGACCCGTGGGCGTTGGTTGACCTCGTCGTAAGGCAGCTTGTTGGCCGCAAACTTGGCGTATGTGCTGGTACGGACGACAACCTCCGACTCCATATATTGGTTCAGCGTACGGTTGACGCATCCGCCGAGAATGGTGACGCTGCTGTCGCCGGGTGCAAAGGTGCTCACTCCGTCGGCATCGGCAAAGCTGACGTTCTTCAGAGTCACCAGTTTGCCGCAGTGCTCGTCTTTGTCCATCGTCTCGTCAAAGAGGATGGGCTGGATGGGCTGGATGGGGCTTTTGGTCAACTTGAAGTGCTGATGGAATATACTTCTGCTCATGCGCCCGATACTGCTGCCTTGGTAAGGGTATCCTATTTCCGGCTGTTTGGCATTACCGCCGATGTACAGTCCCTTCAGGGCAAGTATGATCTCCTGGCCTTCAGCCAGATAGCCGCTCATGCCGTTCTCGTTGACGTCAACGACAATGGCTGCAGTCTCGTCTTGAATGACGAATTGCTTGTGGATATTGCCACGGATGTCATTGCCGGTGATGCGTCCCTTAATCTTGATGTCATCTTCAATCTTTGCGTTCTGGTCGGTAGCGTTAAAGATGTTAGGGTATTTCTCCTTCAATTGCTTGATGGTGATGATACCGTCTTCGGTGATGCTATTGTTGCCGTAGAGCTCATCGCCTTTGGGGGTAATCACGTCCCATTCCGTATCTTGACAAGCGGCAAACAGCAGGGAAATTACAGCGATTGCTAAATACTTGATTGCTTTCATACGATGGTTCTCCTTTCTTTAGAATTGATAGTTGATCATCAGCATGCCGTTGATGCCGTTGGCATAGAACTTGCGCGGACTCTGCTGGAAACGGTAGGCATTGTTGGTGCGCTCCTGCTCCTGCTTGGTGTCGAGTCGGTTCTGCTCCATACCGCCGGTACAGATCTTGATGTTGTTCAGAAGGTTAGTCACTGCCAGGTTCAAGCCGATGCGGCGGCCGTGCTTCAGGCGGAACGTCCTTCCGATAGAGGCATCGAGCATGAAGCCGCCGTCGCCCTTACACTGGTCAGGGCTGTCGTACGACTTCTTGCCATCGACGATGACCTTGGAAACCTCAGTCTCGCGGCGTGAGATAGGTGCAAAATACATATAGATGTTGTCGTAGTAATTGCCGATGAGGTCGATGTACCAGTTGTTGTAGTGACAGTTCAGGTCGATGCTTCCGGCGGTGAGCGGTGTGCTGCCTTCACGCATGCCGTCGGTGATACAGAGCTCGTCGACGTAGCTGCCGCTGTTGGAGAGCAGCATACGCATGTCGGCATTGTTGGTGTACTTGGCCTCGCTGATGGTTCCCAAGGTCTTGATGTTGAGCCAGTCGGTAGCCTTGATGTTCAGTCCTAACTCCAAGCCGTAGTATTTCTTCTTGATATTCGACAGCGACACGTATGCAAACGAGCTTTCGATGTCGCTATAGAAGAGGCTCTGCTCGGTGACGTCCTTCATTTCGGCGTAGTAGGCATTCAGGTTCAGGCTCAGCAGAGAGTTCTTCCACTGGTAACCGAACTCGGCCGAGGAAATCTTCTCCTGCTTCAGGTCTTTCACGAAGTCGTTGTTGATTTGTGCGGCGGCAAAGGCCGTTCGTGGAGCGGGTGTCTTCCATTCGTAACCGAGGCCGAGGGTGACGGCTTGGCCGTAGGGCAGGGTGACGGTTATTCCCGCTTTGAGTCCACCGTCCAGGAACTTCGCCGTACCGCTCTTGCCGTAGCTGTTGTCGGCGGCCATGCCGTTACGCATCTTGCCGTCGCGCTGCATGGTAGTACCTGCCAGGCGGCCTGCTGCGAAGATGTGTGTGTAGGTGAAATCCTTGGTATAGCTGGCCCATGCCTGAGCCTTGTTGACCAGTAGGCGGTAGTCGTAGGCAAACTTGTCGCCAACCTTCACCTCGGCGGGCTGGCCGTATTTGTCCATATCGGCCAGGTCGTAGTACACCATCGGCGAGAGTGAACCGTAGTCCTTCACCGCGTAGGTGTTGATGTTGTGGAACTTGGCATTACCCAGCAGGTCGTCCATCGTTTGGTAGTGCATGCCGATGTTGCGTATCAGTTGCAGACCGCCGTTCAGCGACGAGCTGTTCGTCAGTTGCTTCTCTATCTTGCTGGCCAACGAGAAGGTCAGCTGGTCGTCGTGGGCACGCTGGACGTAGTACATGGCGTCCTGTCCCTCGGCAGCCATCAGGCTGTTGGCATAATACAGACGGTCCCAGTTTACCTGACGGTTCTCCTCCGAGGCATTCAGGTAGTCGTAAGCTGCCTGCCAGCTTTCCAGTGCGGTGAGGTCGCGGAATAATTCTGCCTCAGGGTTCCATACGTTGTAATAGTAGCTCGGCATCAGCGAGTAGTAGTCAGGGTCGGGGTTGGTACCGCCGTTGTAGGCCAGTCGGCTGTTGCTGTACATGGTGTACTTGCCCAGCAGCGAGGTCACCAGCTTCGTCTTTTCGTCTATCTTCCAGTCCCATGTCAGCAGGGCCGACGGTGAGAAGTCATGGACGATGCGGGCGTTGCGCTTCTTGCCGTCCTGGTAACCCCAGTTGGGATTATAGTAGTGGGTTCCGGCTATCCAGTACATCTCGTCGGTGGCACCGCGCTGTGCGCCGCGCTGTGTCTGGTTGCCCCAGGTGACGAGGCTCACCGAGTGCTGGTCGTTGATAAGCTTCTCGGCACCGAGGAAATAGCTCAGCGAGTTGTACGACGTACCCTCGATGGTTCCGATGCCGTTGCCCCAGCGGTAGGTCAGGCTTCCGGTGAGTGCCCATCCGTTATCCATGACGCCCGAATTATAGGTGTACATGGCGCGGATATTGTAGCTGCGGTTGGCGAAAGCTAATGAGGCCCTTTGGCCGGTGGCGAAGTTCGACGGGCGGAAGTTGTAGTTCCCCGAGCCGCCGAGGGCACTCATGGAGTAGTTGTTGTCCTCGAAGGGTAACGACGATTCGCGGCCACGAGTCTGGTTGTTAAGACCTCCAACGAGAGAGTAGCTGAACAGTCCGCGCTCGATGTCGTTTACGGGATTGCCGTTGATGTACATCTCATTGTACTTCGCACCGTAGGCACGGTACTTGAAGCGGGAGGGACTGAACCTGTAGCCCGCCTCGTTCGCATACACGTTTCTGTTGGACGAGATGACAGTGATGTTCTGCGTTGCACTCTCATTATCCTCTAACTGCGCCTCCGTGAAGGTGAATGCCGTTTCGTCTTGCAATTCAATGGCAACGGAGTCGAGAGGCTCCTGTGCCATCGCCGCAGTCGAACAGCATAAAGCCATCACTGTTAGTTTAAGCGTTTTTCTCATAGATAATTGTATTTGCGGTTAATATTCAATGTTTGGGGCAAAGTTACGTAAAATGTGCGAGATGGCAAAAAAAAAATCAATAAATCTGCAATGCTTTCAAAAAAAAACACTATCTTTGCACAAATTATTACTGACCGCTTATGAAGAAATACATGGCTCTTGTGGTGTTCGCCCTCCTGTTAGGCACGAACGCAGCTCAGGCACAGAGAAGGTATTCTGTGTACGGCATAGGGTTCTACAATCTGGAGAACCTGTTTGATACCTGCCACGATGCAGGCAAGAATGACTACGAATATCTGCCCGACGGTACCAACAAGTGGACGGGGCTGAAGTATTCGCACAAGCTGAAGAACATGGCGAAGGTGCTCGCCGAAATGGGTACCGACTGGCTGCCTGGGGTAGGGTGTGCCGCCATCGGTGTGGCAGAGGTTGAGAATGCCAAGTGCCTGACCGACCTCTGTAACCAGGCTCCGCTGAAAGCCCGCAACTTCAAGTTCGTCCATATCGAGGGTCCCGACCAGCGTGGCGTCGACTGTGCTTTGGTCTACAATCCGTCGCTCTTCAAGGTTCGCAGCCAGCAGCTCGTACCTTATATATATAAATTGTCCAAGGACGCCCAGCGGGCAACCCGTGGCTTCTTGGTGGTGAAAGGCGTGCTGGGTGGCGAGGACGTGGCCATCATCGTCTGCCATCTGCCCTCGCGTGGTGCCGAGTCGTACTATCGTGAAGAAGGCGGCCGACAAGTCAAGGAGGTCAAGGAACAGTTGCAAAAAGAGGATCCCAACATCAAGATTCTGATTATGGGCGATATGAACGACGACCCTCAGGACAAGTCGATGGCTGTAGCCCTCGAAGCCAAGCGTAAGATCAAGGATGTACCAAAGAATGGCCTGTACAACCCTTGGTGGGATGTGCTGGCCTCGGGTACGGGTACGCTGCAGTACGATGGCAAGTGGAACCTCTTCGACCAGATTATCCTGAGCCAGAACCTGCTCCACCAGGAGGGTGCCGATGACTACGGTACGCTGAAGCTCAGAAGACACCAGATATTCCGTCGCGACTATCTGTTCCAGAAAGAGGGCCGCTATAAAGGCAACACCTTGCGAACCCATGCCGGCGGCGTCTGGCTCGACGGCTACAGCGACCACCTGCCTACAGTAGTATATTTGATGAAAGAACAACAATAACTATGAGTAAACGAATTCTAACTACTATTACAGCGGTAATCCTCTTGGCAGGGTTGCCGCTGAATGGCTTAGCTGCCAACAAGAAGACGAGTGTGACACAGGTGACGGCTCCCGTGACCGTCAGTGAAGACGAGGATTTCACCGTGACGTCGGCGACACCATTTGCCGAAGGCGGATCCATCGACATTGCCAATACCGACCATGCTGTGGTCATCCTGAGCAGCGTCAAGCCGTCAGCAGCCATCAGGTTGCTGTCCAACATCACCATCAACGGGCAGAAGGCCGTCAACAACACCAACTGCCAGGTAAAGATGTACAACCTCGGTGCCATCATCCTGCCATACGGCAACAGCACGAAACCGCTGACGGTCTATTCCGAACCCGACTTCGGAGGTACGGCAGTCAGCGATTTCGGTACCGAGAACAGCGGCGGCTACATGAACACGCTGACCGAGGCCAAGCTGAACAACAAGATACGCTCGTTCCGGCTGAAGCGCGGCTATATGGTGACGTTCTCAACCCTGCCCGGCGGTCGCGGCTATAGCCGCTGCTTCATAGCTGCCGACAAGGATGTGGAAATGGCTTCGCTGCCCGATGTGCTCGACCAGCGCATCTCGTCCTACCGCGTGTTCAAGTGGTACGACGCCGGTAAGAAACAGCTGGCCAACAACACGCAAACCGCCGCACTCTCTGCCCTCAACGTGCAGAGCTGCTACGACTGGGGACAGGGCAACGGCAGTCTGCTGCCCGACTATGAGTGGGTGCCCAACCACATCTATGAGGATTGGCCGTCTTCGCCCACCATCGGCCGTACCTCGCAGTCGCCTCACACCACGCACAACAAC
>JAEEGI010008097.1_pt1 | contig 23295 bp, 16 predicted proteins | sample 8958751 | NCBI WGS metagenome assembly JAEEGI01 (sample SAMN16246545, study PRJNA631951) | gut metagenome | biome: gut microbiome; feature: rumen; material: KS-attached | host: Bos | place: Iran: Karaj | collected 2018-10 | reverse complement strand
TAAACCGATTGTAATCTATGATTACCAGCGGACTAGAAAGTCCGATCATCCAAGAGAATTTCTCAAGGATTTCAAAGGCATCTGTGTTACAGATGGCTATCAGGTTTATCACTCCATTGAAAAGGAACGCGATGACCTGACCATAGCAGGATGCTGGGCGCATGCGAGACGCCGATTTGATGAAGCCCTAAAGGCTACACCAAAGGACAAGCAAAAATCCTGCACTGCGAATAAAGCTCTGAAGATGATTCAGGCTATCTATCGCGAGGAGAAAAAGCTAAGTGACCTTTCTCCAGCCGAAAGATACGAACATCGACAGCTTACTGTCAAGCCTCTAGTTGAGGCATACTTTGCGTGGGTTCATAAAGTTGAACCAAGTGTATTAGCTAATAGCAAAACTCATAAAGGATTACAGTATTCAATAAACCAGGAACAGTATCTAAAGGTCTTCCTTGAAGATGGCGAAGTTCCTATGGATAACAACTCGGCTGAGCAGTCAATCCGTGGCTTCTGTATCGGAAAGAAAAACTGGGTTATGATTGATACAATCTCAGGCGCTAAGGCTAGCGCCATTGCTTATAGTATTGCTGAAACAGCAAAAGCTAATAACCTAAAACCTTATGAGTATTTCAAATACCTTCTTACTGTAATCCCAGAGCATCTTGATGATACAGATAGAAGTTTTATGGATAAACTACTTCCTTGGTCAGATGAACTGCCAAGAGAATGTAGAAAACCAGTGAAGTAATCGTCGCGCCTGCGGGCGCGGCTAAATTTTAGAAAGGTACGGATGGTTTACCGTTTACGTTCATCCACAGTTTTATAAAAATATTCGTAAATTCCTAATGTATACTCTTTAAATAAACGGCCATACGCGTTAAGCCCATTGGGTAATGGAATTTCATACACTGAGCCAATTTTTATTCTCTTTTTTTTCATTGTTTATTCAACTCTCCAAAAGTATTGTTCAAAAGAGTGCCTGACACCAATATTTTATTCTTCTATGAAGAAGTATAAAAAAATAGTTCACCAAATTTCTTTGACTCAAAAACACTATTTTCTATTTCTGATACTAGTAAAAAACTGAATGATACTGCTTCTAAATCGTCAACATTTTCTTTAATAAATCTCAACTTACATTTTACAATAGGAATATTCGAATCATCCCATATAATGTAATAATAATTCTCTAAGCATACATAGTTTTCAAGCTCTTCATATGTAACAATTTCTCTACAACAATCAACTTTTTCTGAATCAATATGTCCCGCTATTGATAATGGAAAATCCGAATCTATTTGCTCGACTATTTCTTTAGCTTTTTCTTCAGGAACAAACTCTAATTCTGGAAGCTTTTCAATAAACTCACAAAACATTGTATTTCTTTTCCAACTATTTTTCTGAAGTTCCTCTTGCTTCTTTTTCTTTAATAACTCATATTTTCTTTTTAAATTTTCATCCATTAATAGCTACTCCACATCTAATTCCACAAAAGGAGCGCCTGCCCCCTTTACATCCATTGTTCCCCCTAGACTTCTCCATCTACAGAAAAGACCACATTGTAACGTTTGCACATTGAAGTCAGGCAACCCTATATTGTAACCTTCGTTCTATTAAGCCGTTTCGTCATCCAGTATTGTTTTTAATATTACCATTCTCGTTAATGAACACTTTAGCCCAAGTTATATCATTTACATCAAAATCCACATCATCCTCTGTTAGATATTCATCATCATACTCATAATTAACGTATGCTAGAATAGGATATTTTTGCACTTGTTCAAGACTATACTTTTTATCCAATTTTACTGCAGAAGGATAATATGATAAATCATATAATGTAATCATCTTGTGACATAAAGAGCATTTCGCATATACACTTGGATGCGCATCGCTATAAACTAGAAATCTAGTATTTCCACAATTACATCGTATTTTGTATACATACGAAAAAGCATCTTCTAATGAATGCTTTAATTCTTTAAAAACTTCATCGTGTTCATCAATAATGCAATAATCTGACACATGTTTTGGTGCTATCAAATTCATTTTACGTATTACCTCAATGTAACGGTTTCAGGCTCCTTATTTCTTACATTATTATTGCCAATTATAATAATTATTACTTTGCAAAAAATCCTCAGCAAATAAATCTTTATAACTATCATTTGTTAATATTTCAACCAAAAATTCCAAGAACGAAACATTAAATACTATTGGTGAAAGTTCTCTGGTTTCATATACTTCTATACTTACATCATCTCCTTGGAAATCCATAAAAATTTCATCACCATTATCTGATACACCTATAGGAAATAACCCACTTTTACCATCATAGTAATTTATTTTTTCTGTGCTATCTGCCTTCTTATTATCAGTAATATTGTCATAATAAACTAATTCTGAAAGTCTATCTAACGAGTTAATGTTTTTATTATCTTCAAATGGTGAAAAAATCCATAAAAAATCGTTAATTGCTCCAGCCCCATAATTATCAATAAAATATTTATAATCGGATGGAAATATAACATTTAGCTCCTTCTCTATTTTTTCCCAATTATTATTAGTAATTCTTTCTTTTAGACTTAGTAATCCTTTTAATTTTTCAATCATCAGCATTTCTTATTTAGAATTGTTTGATATACATTAAAGCCTCTGTAATGGTGTCAGGCACTTACATCATTTAATACGTTTCAGGAATAATCAGGTTCCATTGGTCTACAATTTTGCTGCTATCCACTAGACCAAGAAAATATGCAGTTACCTCCCCAACTTCATTGTTAATTGAATCATAAAGATAATCACCTGTAGTTGCATCTGAACAGGTTAGCATCAAATCATTTGACATGTTTTCATTTACATAATTAAGGAAATCACTCGTAATGTTGTACAGAGAATCTTCAACATATAAATCAGGCGCTCCAAAAGTATGCAAAATCTCGTGTGCATATACAGCTGGACCATTTAAACATTGGCTGTCAATATTGAACAAATACACTATTTCATCATCCGATTCCATACCTTCATACCAGCTTCTTGTACATGTAATAGCTGTATTACTTTCATCAGAATCAACAAATACCATATATACAATATTATCCGCATTATACTTTTGTTTTAGCGCATCTTCATCGATATTCTTGTCGATAAAATTCCAAACAACCGTATCGCATTCTCCATTATCGATATATTCCTGATCTGTAATTTTTTTATCAAATGCCATGGAGTATTTTAGATCAGTGTTTGTAGTAAAATCAGTTATGAAATCAGCAGATTTATTGTAGCTTGCAACAACATTTTCTAAATAATCTCCAGCTATACCTAGATAATTGTTGATATTAGATATCTTTTCTGCATCTTCTGTGCTGTCCCACTTTGACTCAGTATCATCGGCAAACAAACTAACAACGATAGTCGTACCAGCAATATTTCCAGCTGATCCTTCTGCGTGATACGCTATTTTAGCATTACTATTGCGATTGTATACAAAACCGCATACTGTAATTATAAGAATTGCCAAAATAACTAGTATTGAAAAAAATCTTTTCTTTGTCATTCTAAAAATCCTCCTAAAAAATTTATCCAAAAACAGCGACATATTATCATATAAAAAAAATAATATGTTTAATCTTTAGACTTCTTTAGGATTCTTTACATTTACAACTATAGAAAAAGTGGAATCATAGAGATTCCACTTTAATTTTTAATTTACAAATACTTTTTATTCTCCCTTCGATATTAAAGACATATTACTGCTGTAACTCAAATTCAAGGCTAACTACAGTACCATCGCTTTCTGAATTAACTGTGATAGAACCATCTTCGTTGAGAGTCCCCTTGTCTAAGAGTAATTCATCTTCACCATTAACAACAAAGACAACTGAATCTTTCTTAACTTTATAATCGCCTGAAACCGAATATTCCTGTAGTTCCTCATCAATTCCAGAATATATATCATCTAAAGAACCTTTAATCTCGTTCTCCAGATCTGCAAACAAAGCATCGGCACTTTCATAACCAGCATACTGTGCAACTTCATCAGTAATATCTGATCTTGAATAACCTTCAGACTCTAAAGACTTATCAATAATTGTATCCATGTTATCATCTACAAGTGTAGAAAACTGATCCTTGAAACTTGTAGTATCAAAAGCCATTGTGAATGTGTTATCATCTGATAACTCTAATGTCACATCCATAGTGATATCTCCGGCATTAATTCCTACATCAGCTAATGCCTGCATATCCTCTTGACTTGAAAACTGAGCAAGTTTGATTTCCGAAACATAATTTCCAGAAATGTCCTTTCCACCGCATCCAGTAAAAATTGTTGCAACTGCTGTTACTGTTGCTAGCATTAATGCTAATTTCTTTTTCATATTACATCTCTCCTTAAAAATTATATTTAATGATGTGAATTGCCACACCATATAAAATTTTAACAAATTCAATTTTTTTAGTAAAGCATCTTTGTAAAAGATATTTATTGCCTACTCCATTACACAATTATAGCAAAGTATATTTATGTAATGGAGGTAGGCGTTAACTCATAATGACGATAAGGACCTATATTTCTAACTACATCATCTCTACAGAAAAAACTAATGTATCAAAATCGTCGATACTCGAGGTAGTACATCTATACTCTCTGCATTTACCATTTTGTTTTACAATCATTCCACTGTAATCACCTAATGAACGAAGATTTCCATCAGCCCTCTCATACACATTGTAAACACTAAGTTTTCCATTTTCTGAACTTACCTTTACTATCGCATCTTTCGGACAAGTATCTTCCATCAGGTAAAACTCTTTACAAGTAAATCCATTAATGTCGATTACGCCATCCCCAGAATCAACAGCAACCCTGACACCCTGCTTATATTTCGAATTGGTAGATAATATATTAACCTTTAGAGTTATATTATCTTGGAATTCAATTACATCCCACAATAACACATCATTACGATCATATATTTTATTATATACTTTGCTTTCACCTATATTACTCATTTCTTTCCTTTCTTTTCATGTAATGGTGTCAGGAACCTACATTCCAAATATCTCAAGACTAGTTTTAGATAAACCATACATCTTTAGCCAGATAAATGGAAAAATGGTCCGGTGATAATTCTCCGGACCACACACCTACAATTTATATTGTTTGGACGCTGTTAAACCTAAATCCTGATAATTGTTCTTTTTCTATCAGATTTTTCAATTCTTCATTTACAAATATTGGTATATTATCTTCTTTTATTCTGAATATACTATAACTTGTTAAAACACTTTCTTTCAATGAATACTTGCTAAAACATATTTTTTTAATATCACCATACTCAAGAATAGTGTATTTTGAAGAATCTAAATCTACTGCACCATCTACCATATCAAGAACGTTTATAGCATAAGCATAAAAAGAATCACCTGACCAACTTTCATCTATTCGAATAGGTAAGAATTCAACCTTTTTATCAAGCTTATCAGCAAGAACATTTTTACAGTGTTCAGAAATTATCAACCAATTATATAAATTCGCTATGTAATCCGTTATAACATCACCTTCTTTTGAATCATATATTAATGACACATCATCTAAACTCATAACTTCTTTCGCTTGCATAAGTTTATATTGATTATATGATTTCACCGATGTCTCTTTACACATAATGCTTCTTTCCGAATGCTCAACATCATATAACAATGTATAATAATTCATTTTACGCTCCTTTAACGATTCTCCCGGTTCAGAGTGCCTGACCCCTTTACAACTTAAAGCACTAAAAAACTGTCATGTTCATCATAATATTTCAGAGCATCAAACACTTCTTCGATTGAACAATCTTTTTTTTGATTATAACATGCTACAACTACGTCCTGAATCATTTCATCTCTATAAACTAGCTCATAATCTTTTTGACTAACTAATTCCGGTAGAATCTCATTATCATCATCATCGTAATCCGGATATGTATCTATAAAACATTTATCACTTAATTCTAAATCAATTCCTTCGCCATAAATACACCACCCATAATCACTAAGAAGTTCTTTTTCACCTTCATTTTTTATTGTTTCAAGCAAAAATTCAATAATATCTTTTAATGTTTTTTCTTTTTTTATTTCCATAATTATGTCCTCACAACTACTTAATTTTTCCTAATCTTCCAAGTCGGCCTCCGCCCCAAATTTCACGACCACCTTTTCCAGTAGGATGATATATGCTGAAATTATGACTATGATCAGCTCTATCTACTAGTTTTAATACACCTTCTTCTTCAAAATGATGCCAAGTAAATCCGCCAGGACTGCTCGACATATTTGGATTATCCAACCATTTTGAAAATTCTTCTGGATGAGCAGATAATAATTGTTTCTTCAAATCAGGATTGTTTTCCATTTCAATTATCAATGCCTTGTTCGCTTTTCTGAATTGAACTCCATCGCTCTTTAAATAATCTGCCTCGTTTAATTTGTGTTCAAAGAAAGAATTATAATCGCCCTCCTTGCGATGAGTCAATTTTTCTTTAGTCTCATTAATCTGATTAGAAAGCTTATTCTTACATTTATTGTGCACCAGTACCCCATGCTCACCTACGAAGTAAGTATGGTCTTCCATAACGCAGAAGTTGTATACCATTACTGGTTCATCGTGATGGATACATTCTACGGAATCAACTGTGGCTGTATCACCGTCTTCGGTTGTGAGCTCATCGCCTTCTTCAAGGTCCTTGGCCTCAACCTGTTCACCATTTTCATCATAAAATGGATGGTTTGCAGTAGTCTCAATATCCTCACCATCGATAGTAACGACATAAGTCTCATCTACTTCATGTGAGAATACTTCCAGTACTGGAGCCGTCTCTGAATCCTGGCTTACATCAACTGACTGCTCTACTCCAACTGCTTCCTTGGCGTATACCATATCACCAGGTTGGATATTTTCAATTGCAACAAGGCCGATTGTGGTAAGTACAAGGGTTCCTGCTACAAAACAATAGCCACTAGGATTCTTTGCGTACTTAGCTGCACCAGCCATTGCACCACTAGCTGCACCAGAGGCTGCGCCCTTAGCAAATCCTTCCGCAGCGCCACTCAGTATCTGACTACCAGAGCCATCCAAAGTGTCATGTTCTTCCATGTAGTCCATGGCACTCTTCAAACCGCCGCCTACAGCTCCTGTTGCTGCTCCAATTAAAGCACCCTTCAGGGCTCCTGATGCCATTGCAAAGGCAAGTCCACAAGTTCCTGCAGTCGCTACTGTTGCCACAGCACATAGAGCTATTACTGCCACACCAATAATAATGTTTATAGCTGTTTTATGCTTCTCGTAGAAGGTTGAAACTGAGTTTGCAACCTTGCTGCAGAACTGACCTACAGAACTGTTTTCAAACTTCTCTTTTAAAGCTGTGCCAGCCTTATCAATTGCCTGACCAATAGCAGTTACAGTCTTACCAATAGCACTGTTATGCCATGCTGCGGAAACAGATTCTGCTGCCTTTGTAAGGTTCTTAGAGAATGAAGTTTCTGACCACCACTGACCAACTTCCTGTACTGTCTGCGCAACTGACTGTTTTGCCTCAATTGCAAATCTAAGTCCTTCTTCCGCTAAGTCTTTCGCATTTTCCCATGTGTTGCTTGCAAATGTTGCTACCGCTGTCTTTGCCTTGTCCACATAGTTAACTACAGTTTCCTTAGCTTCCTGGTAAACTTCCTTGGCTGTGTTATAAACATGTACAGCACCATTATACACTGCCTGTCCAACATTTTTAACTGTATTTACAACAGCTTTTGCTACACCGGCCACTTTGTTTACCACAGCAGTTGTCGCTCGTGCTACCGCCGTTTTAGCCGTGTTGTAAACCGTTCGTGCTGTATTCACCACAGTCTTCGCCGCCGTCTTGGCTACTGACACGGCCTTATGGGCCACAGCTGACGCAGTTCTTGCTACTGTTTTTACAGCCGTTGAAGCCGCCTTCGCCACAGATTTAGCTGCATGACTTACAGCTTTTGCTGCCGCCACAACTGGCTTCGAAACTGTCTTTGCTACAGACTTAGCTGCTGATTTAACAGCCGATGTAATCTTCGAAAAGATTCCCTTGTGACCAGATGGATCCTGGTATGCAACAGGGTTATTGTTACCATATGTATATCTGTTTCTAGTTACAGGGTCTGTCTTATCACCCATGTAGGTATCTTTACTTGTGAAAGTACCTGTTGATGGGTCGTAATTTCGAGCACGTAAATATATCAGTCCTGTCTGTGGTGTGTACTGCTCTCCATTGTATGCATATACCTGATCCTGAATAGGAGCACCTGCAGTGATGTTTCCATAAGGATCATATCGTAATGTATTAGTTACCTTGCTTCCTGTAACAGTCTCCGAAACGGAGCCACGACCATCGTATACATATACACCAGCCTGGTCTGATGATGTTCTGCCTTCTGCACCATAGTCATAAGCGTTCTTTGATGTTGCAGAATTAGGGCTAGCATATTCTGCTAGAACCTGTGCATTCTCTACTGTCTGGTCATACAGGTAGCTGATTGGCTCATAGTAAGCCTTTCTTACAGTTCCTTCGCTGTGGTCTTTATCAGCGGATTGCTGAACCTGTACCTCAGTTTCATTTTCAATCAAATAGCTGAAAGCTTTATCTGTCTTTGATCTGTATGACTTAGAATCAGAAGCCGAGTCATAATCAGGATTAACATCCTCTCCCTTAATCCATGAGCCAGCAGTGATGAACATATCATACACATCGTCATAGAATGTAGCTGCAAAATCGCACCACTCATCCCAAAGTGTAGGTGCCATGGTACCTACAACAGAAGCTGTAAAGAATGCCTTTTCTTCAAAATCTCTTCCCGTTACTTCTTTTGTTACTGTACCTGGTTTGTACTCATCCTTTGATTCAGATTGTTCTGTAGTCTCAGAATCTGTAGTCTTGCTTCGTTTTGTTACTTCTGTTTGATAGAATGTAGCCCACTCGTCAAGCTCTTCTTCGTTCTGTTTAGCTGCCTTCAAATAAATCTTATCTGAAGAAAAGCTCTCATCATATTCTTTTCTTAATAACTCAAATGACTTCAGACCGTTTCCATCATACTTGATAGCATCCTTTAGAACACCATCTACAGTAACAGAAGCAATTCTGTTATCTACGGTGTAAGTGTAATCAGTCTTTACACCATCCTCAGTCTTTGAAACAAGATTTCCATCGGCGTCATATTCATAAGAACCAGTCTGCTTGCCGTCAGTTGTCTTTGACTGAAGTCTATCAGACAAATCATACTTATATTTTACTGTAGATTTAACGCCGTTCTCTTCTGTTGTCTCAGCGTTTCTGTTTCCATATAAATCATAGCTGTACTCAATGCTCTTTAATGGAGTAGTCGCGTCTTTACCCTTATACTCCTGATATTTAATAAGCTTTCCAGCATCATTATAGGTATAGTTTTTAGTAACAGTTCCAAGCGAATCTGATGAAACCTCAGTAGTCATTCTACCTGCTTCATCATAGCCATACTTAAATGCACTAAGAGTGTCATCACCCTTTTTAGTAATGGTTGCTGTTACTCTATCAAGCTCATCATACTTATTAGTTTTTACAATTCCATCACTTCGACTTTCAGTCAAAAGATTTGAGTTGGCATCATAGGTATAATCGACCTTCACACCACTTCGTTCTGTCATGGAAGTGATTCTGTCTAAAGAATCGTATTTATAAACTGCTTTTGTATGATCAGGGTATTCTAATGATTCCAGATTACCCCAGCTATCATATTTGTAAGCTAAAGTAATATTTCCCTTAGCTACATTTGTGATTCGACCGGCCAAATCATAAGAGTAATTTGTAACACCCTCGCCGTCTGTCATGGAAATGAGTTGTCCGTATGCATCATATTTTCTGATTGCATTTACATCATTTCCGAATTTTGTCTGAATCAGATTTCCCGCTACATCGTACTCATAAGAAATCTGTTTCTTGGATGGAGATATTGTTTTCTTTAAACTTCCATCCTTGTAATATTCATACTTTTCAGTATCTCCTGTTGGAGAACCTACCTCTGTCAATTGACCATATTTGTTATAGGTGTAATTGACAATCTTTCTAGTGTTCTTGCCTGTATAAATAGATAAATCATCGTTCTTATCAGTGGTGATTTCCTCTACCATGTTTCCAGATTTATCATATTTGTAATATACAGTTGTGCCCAGAGCATCCTCGACTCTGTTTACACGGCCCATGATATCATAGCCGTATTTTGTAACCACTTCATTTACATCTGTTACAGCAGTTACATTTCCGTTTCCATCATAAGCATAGCAAGATCTATGTCCTAATCTATCTGTAATAGCTACAACATTTCCGACCTTGTCATACTCATACTTTGTTTCCTTACCCTTAGCATCAACCTCAGTAATCTTTCTACCGTCTTTATCATAGGTTAATGATACGGCATCCCCATTAGGGTATTTTGTAGTAAGTAAATTGCCATTTGCATCATACGTAAATACGGTAGTTCTCGAACCGCTCTTATCTGCAGCTGTTACAGTTTGCTTTACTACATTTCCATCAACATCATACTCATAAGCAGTGACATTACCCATCGGATCTGTCTGGGTAGTTGTTCTATCCAATAAATCGTATGTCTGTGATGTAACTCGCTTACCTTGGGTAGTCTTTACAACACGGCTCTTATCGTCGTACTCGTAAGTGATAGGATGATAGCCTGTGGCCTCCTCCTTAATCATTCTGCCGTATTTATCGTATGAATATGTGGTTACTCTATCTCCAGTCTCGCGACCTGATTCAGTAATACTTGAAACCAGATTCATATCGTTATAAGCATAAGTGGTCTTGATGCCGTTTATATTTTCTTCACTGGTCTTTCTACCGCAAGCATCATATTCATATTTAACAGTTGTGCCATTGTCATAGGTAATCTTTGTCATATTACCCTGCTGGTCATACTCATACTTAGTAACCGCACCATCTGCTGATGTTTCTTTTTCGATGTAGTTATCCAAATTGTATTTGTAAGTTGTCTTGGCACCTGTAGGTGTGGTCTGGGAAATCATATTTCCCATTGCATCGTATTCGTAGCTTGCTACATTGCCAACGCCATCTGTAAGTGATGTCTGATGTCCAGCTTTATCATATGTATATGTAAATGTGGCACCTTCAGCTGTTTCTTCCTTAATCAGGTTGCCCATTCCATCATATGTAAATTTCTTTGTATTACCTAATCTGTCAGTCTGTGTCTTAAGCTGACCATTGTAATCATATGTTGCACCAGAAACACTGCCATCTGGGCTAGTTGTTTTAATAAGATTTCCATTGCCATCGTATTCCATCACAGTGGTGTTACCATAGCAATCTACTGTCTTTGTTAGTGCACCATTTCCGTTGTATTCGTATGTTGTAACACCACCATCACTTGCTGTTACCTTTACAGTATTTCCAGCGGCATCATACTCATACAATGTCTTTGCACCAGTAGCTGTTGTCTGAGAAAGGATATTTCCATTCTTGTCGTATGTATAAGAAATGCTTTCACCATCAGATGATGTTGTACTAATCAAATTAGAGAAATCATCGTAGACATAGGTCTTTACGATACCTTCTTTGGTAGTCTCTTTGATTACATTTCCTCTACCATCGTACTCATACTTTTCTACAGCGCCACTGCTATACTTCACCTCTATGATGTTGCCCATCACATCAAAAGTATAGATTTTGCTGTTTCCATTGTTCTCTACAACCTTTGTGCACCATCCATTTTTGTTGTAATAGTATTTTTCAGTTGCTCCATTTGCTGCAAGAACGCAAGTATTATTACCGTCAGAATCATATGTATATGTTGTTACATTTCCATTCTTATCGGTACACTTTGTAATATTACCCTTATCATCATATTCATAGGCTACCGTATTTCCGTATATATCGATCTGCTTAGCCAGATATCCTTCATTGTTATATACAGCACCCATTACAGAGCCATCAGGCTTATGCTCTTTAACAACACGGCCTTCTGAATCGTACTCATATGAATATTTGAATCCATTAGCATCCACCATTGTAAGCATGTTGCCAACTTCATCATAGGTATAAGTTTTTCTTCCGCCGTTTCTGTCTACTTCAGTTAAAACATTACCAGAACCATCATAGGTATATGATGTAGCAAAGCCTCTGGCATCGATTACTTTGCTAAGGCGGTTCTCGCTATCATACTCAAAGGTTGTGACATTACCGTTGTAATCCACTTCCTTTATCGTATTTCCGTTAGCATCATATGTGTATGACTTTTCACGAGTAGATTTACCAGCTTCCTGGACCTCTTTTGTGATATTGCCCTCGCCATCATATGTATAGGTTGTCTTTACATCTTTATCATCAACCTTAGTAAGCATACGATTATTGCTATCGTATGTGTACACTAGTTCCTTACCATCTGGACGAGTCTCTTTTAAAAGATTTCCAACCTTGTCATACTCATATTTAGTTACTCTATCGAGCTTATCCTTCTGTTCTACAACCACATCTAAAGTATCATGATACTTGTATGTGATTGTTGCTCCATCCTTATCTGTTTCCTTTGTAACACGTCCCTTTGAATCGCGCTCATAGGATGTAGATGTTCCGCTTGAGCTAGTTTCCGACTTTACATTATCGTTTGCATCATAGGTATAGGTTTTAACCTCACCATTTACAGTTGTTTCCTTGGCAATATTACCATTGCCATCATAAGAGTATTGCTCTTTAGTACCGTCCGCATTTGCCACCTGAGTAACACGTCCCATGGAATCATATGTCATGGAAACAGTATTGCTTTTTGCGTCAGTAATACTTGTGTTATTGTCAGCCTTATCATAGCTGTACGAAGTAGTATTTCCCTTTGAATCGGTTGTCTGAGAAATCTGACCTGTGGCTGTATAAGAGTATGTAGTTGTGGCATCTCCACTTGTTGTAGATACCAAACGGTCACATGCATCATAAGTATTTGTAGTAGTATTACCGTTTCCGTCGGTTACCTTGGAAACATTAAAAGTATTACCATCGTATTCATAAGATGTTGTGCTACCGCTTTTATTAGTGGTAGATGTCATTCGACCCATTTCATCAAATGTAACAGTTGTGGTTGTTCCATCTGGATATGATATTTTTACAGGGTTGTTGTTCGCATCATATGAATAAGTTGTGGTATTACCATTTTCATCTGTCTCAGTTAAAAGATTTCCTCTATCATCATATGTATTTGTTTTTGATGTACCATCAGAATTCTTTTCAGACAGAATATTATTATTTGAATCGTAAGTATAAGTAATTGTCTTTCCAAGTTTGTCTGTAGATGTAAGAGTGTTGCCTCTGTCATCATATGTTTTTGAAGAAGACTTATCGTTAGGGTCAGTAATTTTTGTGTGACGGCCCTTGCTATCATACTCATACTTAAATGTCTGGTTCTTAGGATCTGTAAATGTAGTTACACTATTAGACTTATCATATGAAAATGTAGACTTGTCCCCTGTACCATTTGTATAGGTGGCCACACTACCATCTTCATTGTATGTGAAATTTGCAACTGCTACATTATTAGCATTTGTAACCTTTGTCAGACGACCGCTTTCGTATGCAAAGGTTGTAGTAGCACCTTTCTCATTAGTCTTTACACTTAAATAGCCGTTGGTATCATAATCATATTTGACGATTGTTCCATCTGGCTTAGTAAGCTCTGTAATTCGTCCATTTACATTTGTTGTTACAGCATAAGTTTTACCTGCACGTGTAAGAAGACCTACCAGCTTTCCATCTTCTGAATACTGAACAGAGTAAATTTCTCCCTTTTTGTTACCATAAGAAAGAATCTTTCCGTCAGAATCAAAGCAGTAATATATCTTTGACTTATCTGTAACCTTATAAGTAGCTTCTACTTTTACTGGTGTCTGCTCAGATGTTTCTGATGTCTCTGGCGTTTCAGCTACTTCAGTTGTATCAGAAGATTCTGCAGTGTCAGTTGTCTCTGTAGATTCTGTAGTTGATGTTGGCTCTTGAATTTCTGTAGATTCCTCTACAAATTCCTCTTGATCTGATGTGATTTCTAAAGTGTAGTTACCATCATCACTAATAAACTTTCCATCAGAATTTGCGGTAAACTTTATACCACGTCCATCATCCATCATGAACAGATAAACATTTTCATCCAACTCTACAATCTTTTGGTCAAATAAGGATGTAGTATTCTTTCCAAAAACACCTCTGAATGTAGTGAAGTTAGAATGGAAATATCTTTCCACATCAGTGTTTTCCTGTTCTTCAATTGTAAAATCAGTATCTGTATAGAAAAGTTCTCCATCATAAAGGCTGACATAGCTGTTTGCATATTCCATACCAGGAATTTCACCCTTATATGGAAGAATATTTACAAACTCCTCAGTCCAAATGTTTTCTTCAGCTTCTTCTGGGATTTCTGGATTCTTTACCAAAAGAACAGAGCCCTTTTTGGGTCTCCAGAAGCTGCTTAACTTATTATCTTTTCTAATAGCGCCCGCTTCTACGCTATATCTTTGAGCAATGTCATTTACAGATTCACCAGGCTCTACTGTTTCAAGTGTAAATTTGTAATCGCTTTTGACATCACAATTAGAAGGCTCTCTGCCATCTTCTGTTGACTTCACAACATAGCGAATCTCTGGCTGATAAAGTTTACCATTTTCCAATTCACTTGGATTAATAGAGATAGACCATGTAATCTTGTCCCCTACAATCTTTTTAGTTGTAGTCTTTTTAGACTCATTTGAATCACCTTCTGAGTCCTGTACAGACTCATCAGAATCATCTTGCGAATCATCATCAGGCTCATCACTGGTTTCTTGAGTCTGTTCTTGATTTGCATCTTGAGTCTCTTCTTCTATAGTCTCTTCTTTATCTATATTTTCTCTTGTATAGCTATCCTCAGGTACATCAATAAACTCCTCATCTGCCTTTAGACGATACTGAAGCTTCTCAATATTGGCACCTTCGGCAACACCACTGAAAGTGATAGTTTCAACAATTGTTTTTCTACCATCTCTTTTAGTGGTATATTCCAATTTACATTCCTGTGAAAGACCTAAAAGCTCTAAGATTTCCTCAGATTTCTTTTCGTCATCTGATTTTGTTTCATCCTCAGATTTCTTATCCTTGTCAGCTTTATCCTTATCATCTTTGTCTTTATCGTCTTTGGCGTCATCTGAGTCATCAGAACCGTCTTCGTTTTTTGAATCCTTTGAATCAGAATTTGTATTATCCTGATTTGAATTATCCGGATTTGGATCATCTGGATTTGAATTATCCGGATTTGGATCATCTGGATTTGGATTGTCTGGATTTGGATCATCTGGGTTTGGATTATCTGTGTCTGGATTATCGCCTTTCACTTCTTTATTGGTGTCATCCAGTAATTCATCAAACTCATCCTCAGATAATGGAGTTTGATCTTCCTGTTTAAAATCATTTGTACCATTGTAGGATTTTGGAAGTTCCGCATCCTCCGCAAAAACCTGCATAGGGTAACTTGTAGCGTATATAATCACATACGCCAGGCAAATAAACCTCTTTATTCTGTTTTTCATTTTCATAACGTTATTCTCTCTCCAATACTATTTTGTCTTAATGTAATCAAGCAATGACCACTCAGTATCAATAATTTCGTTTGCAGAAATAGCAGTAAACCATAGGATAATCGTTAAAATAAAACCTACAGCAAATACCTTTGTAGTGATGAATGTTGCAAATAGCATTAATAAAAACATTGGAATTCCTATATACACCAATGTCTTTATCAGTTTATTAAAGAAAACATGCATTTCATCGTATCCTGCGCTGATACTTGTAAATAGTACTTGTGAAAAAAACGCGAATGCGAAACAGTTAATTATTACGGCTAACCATTTATTATCTTTTTCTGTGTGAGGATAAATCGAACTCTCTCCCAAAGCATTCGAAATCCCAAACTTTGATGTAATGGAAGCAATAATAAAAGTAAGAATAAGAATTGCTAGACAGCACAAAACAAATCTCAGCCAATCGAACTTGTCTGAGCTTTTATTGCGCTTAGCGAATCTTATAAGTGTTAAAACTGTTGCCACGACCGCAGCAACGAAAATCAGTAGCGTTAAAATAACTCTAACTCCCTTTGTTGATATCTGATTGTAAAAAAGCGGTACAATCATCATTGCAAAAAGCACTAATACAACGCTACAAAAATCAGGTATTAGCTCCTTTCGCAAATACAACTTTTTCAATAATTCTCCCGTTTTATTTTTCATAATCATTAAACCTCCGGGATTCATTATCTCAAATTACAAAGATATACGCAATAGTATTCTTTTGGTAATTTTCGTTATAAATGCTAACGAAAAATCAATAAAAAAAGGAACCTGAAAACTCAGGTTCCTACAACATTAGTCAACGTCAACAATATCAACGATAACTTTCTTGTCAATCTTTGAGGCTGCAGCCTTTACTACAGCGCGGATAGCCTTGGCAATTCTGCCCTGCTTTCCAATAACCTTACCCATATCAGATGGTGCAACGCGAAGCTCAACAACGATTGATTTAGCGTCTTCCTTCTCTGAAACTACAACCTCCTCAGGATTGTCTACAAGTGACTTAGCAATTACTTCAACTAATTCTTTCATCACTATTCATTCCTTTCGAGTGTTTACTGAACGCCTGCCTGCTTGAAAAGTCTAGCAACTGTCTCTGTTGGCTTTGCGCCGTTTGAGATCCACTTCTTAGCTGCCTCAGCATCAACTGTAACTGCTGCTGGCTCCTGGTTAGGATCGTATGTACCGATCTCATCGATGTTTCTACCGTCACGAGGTGCTCTTGCATCTGCTACTACGATTCTGTAGATTGGTCTCTTCTTCTGACCCATTCTCTTTAATCTAATCTTTACTGCCATTTTTAATTCCTCCTAAATAATAAAACTAAATGGTCTTGGCTAAAATGGGAAGCGCATTCCGCGACGACCCTTGCCCATCATATTTGGCATCTGCTTCATCATCTTCTTTGATTGTTCGAATTGTTTAACGAAGCGATTAACCTCTGCTATATCTAAACCAGCTCCAGCAGCAATTCTGTGCTTTCTGCTAGGATTTAGTAATTTTGGATTCTCGCGCTCTGCGGGAGTCATGGATAAGATGATTGCCTCTATGTGCGCAAGCTTTTTATCATCTACAGCATTTTCAAGCTGTGCCATCTGTGAAGCATTCATTCCTGGCATCATACCAAGTATAGAGGTAAGACCTCCAAGCTTTTTCATCTGCTCCATAGATGTAAGATAATCATTGAAATCGAAGGAAGCTTTCTTAACCTTTTTCGAAAGTGCTAAGGCTGCGTCCTTATCAATCTCTGCCTCTGCCTTTTCAATAAGAGATAACACATCTCCCATTCCAAGGATTCTGCTAGCCATACGATCTGGATGGAACTGTTCTAAATCTGAAAGCTTCTCGCCCATACCAGCGTATAAAATAGGCTTTCCTGTGACAGCCTTAATAGAAAGAGCTGCACCGCCTCTAGTGTCACCATCAAGCTTTGTGATGATAACTCCGTCAATACCAATCTTTTCATCAAAGGTGCTGGAAACATTAACTGCATCCTGACCTGTCATGGCATCAACTACTAATAAAGTATTAAGGATATCGATATTGCTCTTTATAGAAGCGAGCTCATTCATCATATCCTCATCTATATGAAGACGACCAGCTGTATCGAAAATAACTACATCAAAGCCGTTCTTCTTAGCATAATCCATAGCCTCTTTTGCAATCTTAACAGGCTTTTCCTTGTCCCCAAGGGAGAAAACCTCCACACCCTGCTTTTTACCATTAATCTGCAACTGCTCTATAGCTGCAGGTCTGTAAATATCGCAGGCAACCAAAAGTGGCTTCTTACCACGCTGCTTAACCTTTCCAGCAAGCTTAGCTGTGGTGGTAGTTTTACCAGCACCCTGAAGACCAACCATCATAATAGTGGTGATAGCCCCGCCAGTGCCATAAGTAATATCTGTAACCTCTGAGCCCATAAGATTAACAAGCTCTTCGTTTACAATCTTTATAACCATCTGTCCTGGGTTCAAGCCGTTCATAACATCTGAACCAATAGCTCTTTCAGTGACAGTGTTTGTAAACTGTTTTACTACTTTAAAATTAACATCAGCTTCAAGCAATGCCATCTTAACTTCCTTTAAGGCTGCCTTAACATCTGCCTCAGAAAGTCGGCCCTTGCTACGGAGATTCTTAAATACCCCTTGAAGCTTCTCTGAAAGTGAATCAAAAGCCATATATTATAATTCCTCTAAAATCAATGTTGATAAACGGGATATTTCTGCCAATGTGTCCTTGCCAGGATCAGAAGAAGTAAGCTGATTAATCCTAACTACGTCTTCTCTGATGTGCATGAACTTATCTACCAGATGGAGCTTATCTTCATATTCCTGAAGCTGATGATCACATCTTTTGATAATATCATGAACTGCCTGTCTGGATATTGATAAAGTGTCTGCAATTTCAGACAAAGATAAATCCTCATTGATACTCATTTCATAAACACTACGCTGACGCTCTGTGAGAAGCTCACCATAGAAATCATATAAATATCCTGATTTAATCTTATCTTCCATGACTCTCCTTTATCACCGGACACTAATATACTATATAAACAAAACAGTGTCAAGTAAAAATACTTGACACTTAATAAAAAGAATTTTATAAACTTGTTCTAACAATTTTAGGTTTATATCCGCCTTCATCAAGAGCCTTGATAATCTGCTCCTTGTGATCTGTACCGAAGGCCTCAAGTGTAATGCGAAGCTCTACAGCAGCAGAACGATTTGTAGTAACAAACTGATTATGCTCAAGCTTAATTACATTTCCCTGATTATCAGCGATAACCTGCGAAACCTTTGCAAGCATACCTGGCTTATCAGGAAGAAGAACCGATACTGTAAAGATTCTGTCTCTGAAGATAAGTCCCTGCTGAACAACTGATGACATGGTAATAACATCCATATTACCACCAGAAATAACAGAAACCACTCTCTTACCCTTAACATTAAGATGATTTAATGCAGCAACTGTAAGAAGACCAGAGTTTTCTGCAATCATCTTGTGATTTTCAACCATATCAAGGAAGGCAACGATAAGCTCGTCGTCATCCACTGTGATAATCTCATCTATATTTTCCTGGAGATAAGGGAAAATATTAGAACCTGGAGTCTTAACTGCTGTACCATCAGCAATTGTATTAACTGAAGAAAGTGTTGTTACTTCTCCTTTATTAAAAGAAGCCTGTAAAGATGCAGCACCACTAGGCTCTACACCGATAACCTTAATCTTTGGATTGAGAAGCTTTGCAAGTGTGGAAACACCTGTAGCAAGTCCGCCTCCACCAACAGGAACGAGGATATATTCTACAAGTGGAAGCTCCTTAAAGATTTCCATTGCAATAGTACCCTGGCCTGTAGCAACAGCTAAATCATCAAACGGATGGATAAATGTGTAGCCGTGCTCGTCAGCAAGCTTGTAAGCGTACTCGCAAGCCTCATCATAAACATCACCATAAAGTACTACTTCTGCACCATAGCTCTTTGTACGATTAACCTTGATAAGAGGTGTAGTGGTAGGCATAACGATAGTAGCCTTTACACCGTATTTCTGTGCTGCATAAGCTACACCCTGAGCATGATTTCCAGCAGATGCTGTAATAAGTCCCTTTGCGCGCTCCTCGTCTGTAAGAGTGCTGATTTTGTAATATGCACCACGAAGCTTATATGCTCCTGTAAGCTGCATATTCTCTGGCTTAAGATAAACATCATTGCCAGACTTTTCACTGAAATAGTCACTGTAAATAAGTTTTGTCTCGTGTGTGACCTCTGTGACAATTTTTGAGGCCTCTTCAAATTTGTCTAATGTAAGCATTTTTTCTCCCTACTGACACTTACTGTTCAGCGTAGAACAAGGCATTAACGAATTCGTCTGCGTTGAACTTTTCTAAGTCGTCTATTGTTTCTCCAACACCAATGTATTTTACCGGTAATTTTAACTCAGATTGTATTGCAATTGCAATACCTCCTTTTGCAGTTCCATCAAGTTTTGTGAGAACAATACCTGAAATGTCAGTTACCTCGGAGAATTCCTTTGCCTGAACAAGGGCATTTTGACCTGTTGTTCCATCAAGAACGATAAGTGTCTCCCTATATGCCTCTGGGAATTCCTTTGTAATTGTATTATTAATCTTAGAAAGCTCATTCATAAGATTTTTCTTATTGTGAAGACGGCCAGCTGTATCAACAAGAAGTACGTCGATACCACGGGCCTTTGCTGCGTGAACTGCATCATAAACAACAGCCGCAGGGTCAGAGCCCTCTGGACCTCCTACAAAATCAACACCAGCTCTATCTGCCCATTCCTTTAGCTGGTCTGAAGCAGCAGCTCTAAAGGTATCAGCTCCGGCTACCATAACCTTCTTGCCATTTGCCTTAAGCTTACCTGCAAGCTTTCCTATGGTAGTAGTCTTTCCTACTCCGTTTACACCAATAACAAGAACTACTGATGTCTTTTTCTCGAAATCGAAGCTGGTGTCATCAAGAGACATCTGCTGTTTGATTTCGTTAATAAGAAATTCCTTACATTCTGCAGGCTCTTTGATGTGCTCCTTCTTAACTGCTTCCTTTAAGTCATCAAGGATAGTCTCTGTGGTACGCACACCAATATCGCCCATGATAAGGACTTCTTCTAATTCTTCGTAGAAGTCCTCATCTATGTTTGAAAATCCATTAAAGATATAATCCATGGATTTTATAAAATTGTCTCTGGTTTTTGTAAGTCCCTTAACGAGACGTTTCCAAAATGGTATTTTTTCTGCCATAACTAATCATCCAATTGCGATTCAATAAGGTTAACTGAAACAAGTGCTGATACACCCTTTTCCTGCATAGTGATACCGAAAAGTCTGTCAGCTGCGTTCATAGTACCACGACGATGTGTGATAACAATAAACTGAGTATTCTTTGTAAGCTTGTGTAAGTAATTTGCAAATCTATCTACGTTAGCATCATCAAGAGCTGCCTCAATCTCATCAAGAAGACAGAATGGTGATGGCTTAAGATTCTGAATAGCAAATAACAGTGCAATAGCTGTAAGTGATTTCTCACCACCGGACATCTGCATCATATTAATAAGCTTCTTTCCTGGTGGCTGTGCATTGATAATGATTCCAGTCTCTAAAAGATTCTCGCTATCAACTAGCTCCAATGTACCGTGACCGCCTCCAAAAAGCTCCTTGAAAGCCTTGTCAAACTGTACCTGAATATCCTTGAAGCCTTCGGCAAACTGCTTTCTCATTCCCTCATCAAGCTCATCAATGATACGAACAAGTGAAGCCTCTGCCTCAACCAAATCATCATGCTGACCCTTAAGGAAATTATAACGCTCTGATAGTTCTTTGAACTCCTCGATAGCATTAACGTTAACATTTCCCATAGCCTTGATTGCATTCTTAATCTTGTTTGCTTCTTTTTTCATCTGATCAAGATCAGTAAGCTCTGGGTCCTTTAGCTCCTCAGCACTGTGGTAAGTAAGCTCATACTCATTCCACATATAATTATTTTGATAAGAAATAGCATCGTTGATTTTTTCCTTCTGGGAATCAAGACGATAAATTTCTTTATCAAGTTCTGAGATTCTATCTGAAATCTCCTGGCGCTGCTCAAAGAAATTCTTGTGAGAATTATTAAGGTTCTCACGTTTTTCAAGGTTTTCTTTGATTTCTGCTTCCAGCTGTCCAAAGGAATCATCTGAAGCTGCAATAGTTGATTTAATTTCTTCGATGCGCTTTGTATTATTGGCAATATCTTCTTTTGAAGATTTTGCATTTTCTTTTATTGTGGCTATATCGCTATCGCATTTTGTAATTTCTGTAGTAACACGATCGATGTTTTGCTGAACGAAATCTACATTACTACGAGCGTTTGCCTCTTCGATGAGAACCTCTGACATTGTACGGTTAACAGATGTCTCCATGTAAGTCTTTTCATCCACCTCATCAGAAAGCTTCTGAATCTCAGCCTTGAGCTCTGCTTCCTTGTCCTCAGATTCCTTCTTTTCGAATACGATTTCCTTTTTACCAGCAGCAATCTCTGTGAGCTGTGCTTCTAATTCATCGCTTTCCTTTGAAAGACCTTCGTAAGCTGTAAGACTTTCTTTGCGCTGCTCGTTAGCACGGTCCAAACCAAGCTTTGCTGTATTAAGAGCAATAGCTGCCTCATTAAGCTTTGTAGTGTTCTCTTCTCTGTCTGATTCCAAAAGCCCAGCAGCTGTCTCTATGTCTGCCGCGCGCTTCTTTAAATCATCCATTTCATTAGAAAGAACATCAAGCTTCTCTTCAAGTTCTTCTATCTCGCGGTTTCTTCCAAGAAGATTTGACTTGTTCTTGAAATGACCACCAGTCATAGAACCACCCGGAGCTAAATATTCGCCATCAATAGTAACTATATGAATGCTGTAATTGTTCTTTTTTGCAAGGTCGATAGCTGAATCAATATTATCTGTAACAACTACACGACCAAGTAAGTAAGCAACTACACCGTCAAATTTGCTGTCGCAGGTAACAAGCTCTGAAGCAAGACCAAGAACACCCTTATCATTTAAGACCTCAGTCTTCTTGAAATTGCCACGTCCATCAACAGATGTAAGTGGAAGGAATGTAGCACGACCAAGCTTGTTATCCTTAAGGAAGCGGATAAGCTCCTTAGCGCAGGCCTCGTCTGCTGTGACGATGTTTTGAATGTTTCCGCCAAGAGCTGTCTCGATGGCCATCTCGTATTTCTTTTCTACGTGGATAAGATCAGAAACAACACCCTCGATACCTTTTATCTTGCCCTTTTGCTCCATAACCTTACGAGTAGAGTTTCCATATCCCTCGTAACGTTCTGCAATATTCTTAACTGACTCTAAGCGGGTCTGAACTCTTGCGAATTCATCCTTCTTAGCCTGTAAATCAGCAAAATTCTTGCGATTCTTTTCTTTCCACTGTGCAGACTTTTCTGAAAGCTCTTTATCCTTATCCTGAAGCTCTAGGAGAAGGCTTTGAGCATTTTTAAACTCCTCTTCTGCCAATGCAACAGCAGCATCAAGGTCTTCCTCGCGAGTCTTTCGCTCTAAAAGACGCTGAGTAAGCTTTGCCTTACGGATGTTGGTCTGCTCAAGCATTGTCTCTAAACGCTGTTCCTTTGATTTAATGGAAGCTCTGTTGT